>Ga0310690_10007813_pt1 | contig 13699 bp, 12 predicted proteins | sample AusTroGonzalo_MG_2_FD_207661 | JGI IMG/M metagenome (GOLD analysis project Ga0310690, IMG submission 207661) | Bovine rumen microbial communities from tropical cattle in Woodstock, Queensland, Australia - Gonzalo_04 (v2) (version 2) | ecosystem: Host-associated > Mammals > Digestive system >... | reverse complement strand
AATGCCGAAATGATATGTATGGTTTTCCCTTCAATCTCTACATCGCGTGTCGAAGAAAATGCGATGAGAGTCAGATTATTGCAAGAGAGTGCAACTGATGCTTTCACAAGCGATGAGGTCTCGCGATGGTAGGCCCGTCTGCTGTGTACCAGCTCCAAAAAGTGGACACGAAAAATATTATTGGTGATTAATGTTTTTCAAAAGTGGACATATCCGTTTTTTTTCGATATTTTTCGTTTGCAAAAGTAGACATTTTTCGCATTTATTGACATTTTTCTTTTTCAAAAGTGGGCAGGGTGGCCGTCGGGAGGTTTATCTTTCTCTTTGTCAGATAGTTTTCGCCTCTCTCTTACGAACTTCGGTTCTGGTGACGGGGTTCTGTCGGCGAAAGTGTTTTTATGCGTCAGTTCCCCTCTTTCGAACCGTCTCCTGTAATTCAGCGGTGTGTCGTAGCCGATGGCGAAGCACGGCCGCTGCTCGTTGTAGAACTTGCGGTACCTTTCGAGGGCGGTCTTGAACTCCTCCCTGCTGCGGCACTGCTCGATGTTGAAGTCTATGATCAGCTCCTCTTTTATCCAGCCGTTCAGAGACTCGTTGACGGGGTCTGTCCACGGTCTCCCACGTGGAGTAGATCAGGTTGGGGTATTTGTCCCTCACCTTGCGCGGCATGCGCCGCACCTTGTGCGTGGTCTCCGACCGTATCCCGAGGAAACGGAAGCACTTGTACGCGTAGTTGTCGCTGATGCTGATTCCCATGTTGATCCTGATAAAGGCCGCCGTCCAGCGGTATCCGTGAGTGCGGTGCTTTTGGTGCACCTCCTTCACGGTGGCAATCATCTGCTCGCGGTTGATGTCGCGCTTTGACGGATCTCGCTTCTTCCATTTGTAGAAGCCCGACCGGCTCACGCCCATCATTCCGCACAGGTCGTTGATGTCGTAGTCGCGGGACAGCAGCTCGATTATTTCGAACTCTTCTCCCTTAAACGAACATACTCCGGTTCCCCATCCGCGTTCGTCTGAACGGCATAGCTTTTTTTTAGCCGTTCGTTCTCTATGCGGAGCCTCAGAATCTCCCGTTTGTAGGCCTCTTCCGTCCGGTCGAACCCTTCCGGCACGATGGCCTTGATTTCAGAATCGGCACGCGCCAGCCCCTCGATGCCGCCCTCGTCGTACTGGCGCATCCATTTCCTCAGGGACTGTGACGTGATGTGGTTGGCATCGCAGAAATCGTTGATGCTTATCCGCTGGTTGCCCCTGTACTGGCGGATCAGGAACTCTTTCTCAAGTGGATTAAAATGTTTTGGCATAATAGATTCTCCTTTCCGGGGTGGCGTTCGGCCGTATGGTTTCCGGCCCTGGAGTTCCCCCTTCCAGTCGGGCTACGCCCTCCTTTCAGGGGGAACTCCAACGGACTCGCAAAGATACAACTTTTTCACCCCCTTCGTGTCCACTTTTTTGAGAACAACAATAAAAACATATATTTTCAGCGGAAACATGTATCTTTATTTATGTTTCCGCTGAAAATATATGTTTTTTGGGGGATTGATGGGTTCCACCTCAGCAGGTGAATGCAAGACCCAATAACACTTTCTTGATTCCGTCTTCAAGAGAAACCAGAGGTTTCCATCCCAGGGCCTCGATGGCCGTTGTATCCAAAGCGGTGCGTCGATAGGAGCAATAGCCTTTCTGCCCCCCTTCTTTGATGACCACTCGAATAGCCTTGTCCTTTTGGGAAGAGGCCAATAGTTCTGCTAAGTTTCGGATACTGATAGGCTCTGTCTCATTCGCCAGATTATACGCTTCGGCCACCTTTCCCTTAAAGAGCACGGTAAACATGCCTATTACGGCATCCGTAATGTAAAGGAAGGCACGAATGGCCTCTCCACTGCTTTTCAATACGATATCTCTACCAGCCACAACGTCACCCATCAGATCGGCCATCACCCTTCCGTCATTCTCCAATCTCATCGTTGGGCCGTAAGCATGGGCTATACGTATGGTGTTGAATCCCACGCCATATTGCAGAAAGAAGCTCTTCAATAGTGTCTCAGCGGCCCGTTTGCTCTCGGGATAGCACGAGCGGTCATCCTGCGGGTCGAGTGTGCCGTATGCCTGCTCATCCAACAGCTCTGCCTCCTCGTTCTTGCCATAGACCTCGCGCGTGGAGGCAAAGATGACTTTCGCGACTCCCGAAACACGACCCCAATCCAGCACATTCATCGTTCCCACCAGATTGCACCTCATGATGCCCACAGGGTCAGAATTGATGAAATACGGGCTGGCGTTACCGGCCAGATGGAACACGTAGTCCACCTTCCCCTCGTATGCGATGGGCTCGCAGACATCCTGAATCAACAGATGGAAATAAGGCTCGCCTACATACGAGCCGAAGAACTGCTCTGCCTTCTGGCGATTTCGGCAAAGCGCCACCACTGAGACATGGATACCTTCCCGCTCATGAAGATGGAGCAACAGCCAAGTGACATACGAGGCCAACATGCCTGTCGCCCCGGTGACGAGGACGGTCTTTCCGTCAAGCTCACCCCACGGCAACTCTGCCTCGCACATTTCCCGCAGATCCTCTATGACAACCTCTCTTTTCATGTTCACTGTCCACTGTTCACAGATCACTAATCACAGATCACTAATCACCTCTTAAAACCCAAACACCGCACTCTCTTCTCTCGCCTCTATGATGGCTTTGAACATAAAGTAGTCTGCAGGCGTCGTGATCTTGATATTCTCAGCCGTTCCTCTGATGGTATGCAGTTCGTAACCATAATGTTTCATCATGGAGCAGGTGTCCACGAAATCATGCCTTCCCTCCGCCAACGCTTTTTGATGGGCCGCCAGCACATCTTTCAGCACAAAACATTGTGGGGCTCTGACCATCAGGACGGAATCGCGGTCGGGCACCTCCAGCGAGCCGTCCGTTTCCTTGATGACGATGGTCTCCATCGCGGGCACACAAACGATGCTGTTCCCTTTCTTCTTGGCGACTTCTATGGATTCAACAATCGTTTTCTCCATCGCCAAGGGGCGCACACCGTCGTGTATCAGCACCAAAGAATCCTCCGGGAAATGTTGTTTGGCGCATACCAGCCCATTATAGATGGAATCCTGCCCTTTTGCGCCACCGGGTACGATATCCGCCACTTTCGTCAACGCATATTTCTCCACCTGGCCACGCAGATAAGGAATCCAGTCTTCCAGACAGACCACCACGATGGCGTCAACTGCCTGGATATGTTGGAACACCTCGATGGTATAGACCACGATAGGTTTCCCCCGGAACTCCAGAAACTGCTTGGGGCGACTATGGTTATAGAGTCTGTTCCCTTGTCCTCCTGCAAATATTACGGCTATATTCATATTTTTTTAGGTATTTGTATCGGATAATCATTGGGCCATTCCACAGTCTTGCCATTCAGGAAATCTGCCATTTTCTGTGCGATGTCCTTGGCTGCATGGCCCGTTTCGTTCAGCCCCATTCTCACGGCAAAGGCATCCCATTTCTTCAGAAAGTCCTCATGATTGTAGGCTCTGATGTTCTGTTCTAATTCGTCATTGTTCTTGGCGTACGGGAAAGGTAGTTCCTCAATCTCGTAGTACACGCCACGTTCCTCATACTTATACGCCTCGAAGTCTGTGGCGTACGTGAAACAGGGGATGCGCCTCAGGGCGGCGTCGAAAACACAGCTCGAATAGTCGCTCACCATCACGTCCGTCGCCATCAGCAACTGTTGCATGTCGGGATAGTCCGTCACATCCATCACCTCTAGCTGCGCTTCCAGGCAGCCTTTCGCGTAGTGTCTCAGTTTGGGATGGAATCTGATGAGCATCGTCCATTCTCCCCCGAACCTCTCCGCCAGAGCCTGTTTCAATCGCAGCATATCCAAATCGTAAACCTTCATATCGACATGTTGTTCTTTTTCGAACCGAAGTCGCCAAGTGGGGGCATAGAACAACACCTTATGGGTTTTCGGAATACCGAGCTCCCTACGAGTCCGTTCGCCATCCTCAGGATCATTCCGTACGAGAATATCGTTTTTCGGATAGCCGCATTTCCAAATTGGGCCATGGTATTTGAATGCTCTCCGGTATATTTTCGAGAGGTGATCGGAGTTTGAGATAAAGACATCTGCCATATTTGAGTTTTTTTCCAAAAATACGGCGTTTTCCTCGGCAGCATAAAGGCCAATGCAATCCCCGGCCACTTTCTTGATGCCCAGTCCGCCATGCCAGGTTTCCACATACAGCTGGCCTTTGCGCTTTACGAAATAGTCGGGTACTATAACATTACTATTCCATATCTTGGCCGTGACATACTCATACAGCCATTGCCAACTGCGCCATTTCACAGGTCGAATCCATGCTGGTAGTTCGTATTCATATTTGGGATCCTTCACCCAGACGATATCCAAATCAGGAATGAGCTTATGAAGCTCTTCCATGATATACTTCTGATTGTCGTCATAGCGGCTGCCATTAAACACGGTGACAATCACCTTATTCTTTTTAATAGGAAACACACGCAACAAATAGAACAAGGCAACAATTATAGCCCCACCCACTGGCCTAACCGCCGGCCTTGTCATCTTCCATATTTTCTGTTTGGCATTCATTTTTAAGCCTTTTAAAAAGTTTCTTTATATCATGCATACTTTTCGATGGATGCCCAGTCTCTCTTACCACCGCCGAAGGGGAAAAACAATGACTAATTCTTTCGAAATGGCCTTATAAACCAACCATGTACCCTGCTAAGCAATCTAAACAATGAATTAAGCGTATTAAGTATTATAGGGTGATACAGACAAACCATAGCCATTTCACCAGAAAGGACATTTAGTTCCTCTTTTGTACAAAGTCGAGTTGGATTATCGAAAGCTGTTTTCGCTCTATCAATGAGTTTGATTAAATCGGTTGACAAATATCCTTTATTTTTGATGTCCTCATAAATTGCCTTTTTACGAAAAGCATAGATGATTGTATCTTTGTTATACATGGCAGCAAAATAATGAATTATCTTAGCTTGATGTAAATACGGTAAGCCATATCTCAATATTTGGCAATTCCAAATTGCGGGAAGTTCAGTAACAACATAGTTATTTTTTTCATTTACTAAAGCCAAAGGTGGTTGATCATAATGTCTTCCAAACTTACATATATTATCTAACCATGCATTATGCCAATCTTTATAAAAATGCCGACTCATTTCCGAATCCCTAACGAACATAACACCACTATTAAAATAAGGAAGGGTATCATTACATTGCCAACCTTCTTCTTTTGCATATCTCCTAACACTTTTCCCATAATTATCAAAGTACAAACTAATTGGTACATGCTCATTTATTACTGCCCCAATGTCACCATCAAAAGAATCAATATCAGCGAGACTATCTGCAATAACTGTATCTGAGTCAATAAACAGAAAATCTCCATCTATATACTGACGTAAATTGGTTTTTAGGAATCTGGAAGTTTGTTTCTTATCATACGATTCTGGAACTTCCACCACGATCTTTTTATTGACATATTGCAAAATCAATTCACGCTTCCCGACTATCGTCTTGTCTGTCCTTTCATCTACGACGAATTCCACAACGGCATCTGGATTATGTCGCTTCAAAGAGAATACAGATAGAACGGTCTGTTCTAAATAAATATCCTGTTCATCACTACTGACAGCGTATACTATTTTTGTTTTCATAATCTTATCCATGATTTATGTACCATTCCAAATTCAAATCCATTCTCTTATCCTTATCTGGTTTAATTATATATGTAATCGACTGAAATCCTTTATAATTATTGAAGGATTTTCAATCCTAGTGATAAACTTGTTCAAGAAGAGGCACATTTTAATTGATCTCTTGTTAGATACTGATAATAATAGTCTGTCAGAAAGGCGAATGACTCCATCTTCGTTAATAAGGCGAATTATCTCCTTCACAAAGGGATGTCGCTTATTCCCTTCATAATCATTACGTTTAAGGTAATCATTATAATAATCCATACGAACCTCTATCTTAGCCCGTTTCTCCTTTTCTTCAGACAAGCTATCTGCAACAATAGAATCTACAAGATTACAGAAGTCATAATAAGAATCAAGGTCAAAATTGTGACTGCGAGTGGCTGAGTCTATACGAATGCGGTAAAAATAAACAGGTTTCCTCCATACGGCAACTTTTTTCTCATTAGTTCTCGCTAATGCTAAATTCATAAGGAAATCCTCCTTTACGGGATAGTTATATGCAAATGCCAGCTGACATTTTCTAATCAGATCTGCACTGAAGAGTTTAGCCCAAGGATATGTTGGAAATCGACGACAAGTAAGCATGAATAGATAGTCTTCTCTATCATAATAATCAAAAGCATCTATCAGTTGTTTGCTTCTCGTATGGCATCCTATAACAATATCAACACCTTCAGAGATTGATAGTAACTCTAAAACACAATCTTTTAGTAAATAGTCATCAGAATCTACAAACATTATCCATTCGCCACGTGCATCCTCTACACCTCGTTTCCTTGCAACTACAACACCTGAGTTCTCTATTTCTATATATCGAACAAGAGGCAAATGTTCATACTTCTTGCATATTTCTCCAGAGCCGTCCGTGCTACCATCATTCACAAGAATCAGTTCTATATTCTCGTAGGTCTGCGACAGGATGGACTGAATACATTCTTCCACGTATTCCGCCGTATTATATACAGGCACGATGATGCTGACAAACGGGTGAAGGAGTTCGTTTTCCATCTTACGCTTATATAACTTTACTTCAACAGATACTCACAATTCCCTTGCCCATATCAGCAATGAATATAAATACAACTTGATCTTGGTAAGCAGAGATGTACCTTTTCCTATATCATGCAATGCCAATAGTTTTGATGGATATAATTCATCTAACTGGTAAAAGTAATATTTGAATAAAGAATGGTCTCTCTTCAACATTATCAATAAATATATTCTCATAGACCTAACTCTACAGATATTATGCCTAATCAAGAATTTTTCTTCTCGGAAAAACACTTCTGCCCTTGTTTTCAATTCACCTGGCTTGGTGCAAAATTCTGCACTTAATGATTTGGGACGAAAAGTCACGACATATAGGGTTATATTTGCAACCTTGATGATTCCTGCATGATAACCAACAAGCATGGAAAAATATACATCAGCCGAATACACTACTTCGTCAAATCGGATATTGTATTTAATAACTAAATCCCTTTTAACCATTTTGGCCCATGCAACAAACAACTTAAATCTTACAGGCCATTCATCACCATCTTTCAAACATTGATCAATCTTTCTATTCATCCAAGAACATCGATTTGATCCTACGTTTATATTATCTGAAAGAACAGCCTTATTCTTGAAGAATATGACATCTGCTTCCGAATCAACGTATGAGCTGATGATGTCATGCATATCTTCAACAAAGAAGTCATCCGCATCGGCAAACAGCAGCCACTTCCCTTTGGCATGATCTAAACCTACATTCCTGGCATATCCAGCCCCTCCGCCTTTTGTCGTGCGGATAAACTCCAAATAAGGGCGCGACAACTCTGGATATCTTTCCAAATACGTGTCTGCATTTGGACTATTATCATCCACTACAATCACCTGAATATCTTCAGATACAGGTATCGACTTCAGACAGCGCATCAGCAAGTCTGGAATATCGTAATGAGGTATGATGATACTAAACGTAGGACACATAGATTTTATATTTGCCATAATACTTACAGGAGTTTTGTCCATACCAATAATGAATATAAACAGAATTTGATTTTAAACCTTAGGGATCTGTTTTTACTAATATCACGTAATGCCGATAACTTTGACGGATAAATCTCATCAAGTTTAAAGAAGTAGTATTTGAACAGTTTCCGGTCATTATTGAACATGAGTAACAAATATTGTTTCATGGACCTTTCCTTACACATTTGATGCTGATGCAAAAACAGATCAGAACGATAATGCACTTCTGACCTTATTCTTAACTCATTTGGTTTTGAACAATAATTAGCCACTAACGAATCGGGGCGGGAAGTCAAGACATAAAGGACTTTATTAACTACCTCAATAGTTTCAGCATGATATCCTACAAACAAAGAGAAAAACGCATCATTTGAGTATCTTATTTCTTCAAAGCGGATGTTAAATTTATTAATCAAATCTCTTTTGATCATCTTGCCCCATGTAGGACAATACATAAATCTTAAAGGCCATTCGTCACCATTCGCATAATAATTATTAATCATTCTATCAATATAAATATCCCTATCTGTTTTTTGGATAATATTTTCTGAAAGTACAGATTCTTTCTTGAAATATATGACATCCGCTTCCGAGTCTGCATTTGAAGAAATGATATCATACATGTCTTCCACAAAAAAATCATCGGCATCAGCAAACAGAAGCCATTGACCTTTGGCATGATCTAAACCTACATTCCTTGCATATCCAGCACCTCCTCCTTTTGTCGTTCTGATAAACTCCAAATAAGGACGCGACAGTTCAGGATACCTCTCTAAATATGTATCGGCATCTGGACTGTTATCATCCACCACAATCACCTGAATATCCTCAGATACAGGTATCGACTTCAGACAGCGCATCAGCAAGTCTGGAATATTGTAATGAGGAATTATGATACTGAATAACGGCTTATCCATATTAGAAACGAATACAAGTACAATTTGATTTTAAATCTGCGAGAACAACCTTTACTGATGTCTTTCAGCGCAGCTATCTTAGATGGATAGATCCCGTCTAATCTTGTGAAGTAGTATTTATATAGATTCCTGTCTTGACTTAACATCCTTTTTAAATATATTGCAGTTTGTCTGATTTGGCACATATTGTGTTGAAATAGAAAAGAATCATATCTGAATGCCGCTCCTGCTCTAATTTTTAATTCATCAGTTTTTGTACAAGACCCCGAATGTAGTGAACCTTCACGAGATGTCACGACATATAGGACAGTATCAATGGCTTCGATCTTATCTGCAAAACAACCTACATGTACGGAAAAAAGAATGTCATTAGAATACTTGATTTCTTCAAAACGAATATGACGTCTCTCTACCAGGCTTTTCTTAATCATTTTACCCCATGGAACAACATATCTGGTTCTTACAGGCAATTCATCACCCGTTTTGAGATAAATATCCATAATTCTGTCAAGATAGCCACTTCTGGGGGATTTACGGTTTATATCATCAGAATAAACTGCCTGTTTTTGGAAATAGATAACATCGGCGTCAGATTCTACATGCATCGAAATGATATCATACATGTTGCCCACAAAGAAGTCATCTGCATCTGCAAACAACAGCCATTTCCCTTTGGCATGATTTAATCCGATATTCCGGGCGTATCCAGCCCCTCCATTCTTTGGAGCACGAATAAACTCCAAATAAGGGCGAGACAATTCTGGATACTTTTCCAAATATGTATCTGCATCTGGACTGTTATCATCCACCACAATCACCTGTATATCTTTAGATACAGGTATCGACTTCAGACATCGCATCAGCAAATCCGGAATCTCGCGATGAGGTATTATTACACTAAACAGAGGGTTCATAATAAGCCTTGTATGCGGTGTTTAAGAACAATAGCTTTTTGTATTAATTTCGCAGTATTGTTGAAAAGAGAGAAAACTCTACGATTTGCCTTACAAATTGAGAACAAAGGGGTCTGTAAGAATTTTTTGTATTTCAGATATTCCATATATTCCATATCTTCACCTGAGATAATCATATTAGGTACATCAAAAGAGGACTTGGCTTCATCTACTAATTTTGATATTTTATCAGAGATATAACCTAATTCTTTTACTTCATTTAAAATATCGTGGTTATAAAAAATCCATGGATGGGGAGGTCGTTCGTACATTAGATAATGCATTATTTTCGCCTTAGCAAGATATGAAATACCGTTACGGGCTACTTGACAATTCCACGTTCCTGACATCTCTTTTATCATATAGTTGAATTGTTCGTTTGTAGCAGCCAATGGAGCCTGGTCTGCATGCCTCCCATATCTTTTATAGAAATCATTCCAAGTTTTATGCCAACTGGAAAAAAAATCGTAAGACTCAGCAGTATCTTTCACAAACAATACACCCCCATTAAAAAAGGGAGTCTCATCAGTGCATTTCCAACCCTCTTCTGGAGCATTTTTCTTTATTTTTCTCATATAAAACGTGTTCTTTCGTAAACTGGTAGGAACATGTGCATTTATAACAGCACCTAAAGAAAATGGGAACGAGTCTATTTCACTTAAGTCATCTGTAATGATCGTATCAGCATCGATATATAGGAAATCCCCTTTTATGTATTGTCTAAGGCTGGTTTTTAGCCATCGGGACCTACTAAGTTTATTGTACTCTTCAGGTATATTGACAACAACTTTATGGTCTATGTATTTCAATATTTCTTCTCGTTTTCCAGTAATAGTCGCGTCTGTATCCTGATCTACTACGAGTTCAACATACGCATTGGGATTATGCTTCCGCAAGGAAAAGACTGAAAGCAATGCTTGTTCAAGATAGACATCAGTCTCATCACTGGTAACCACATATACTATTTTCGTTGTCATAAATCGTCTAATTACTCTACCTATATCATTTAATGCTTGTCAAAAAAGAAACAAGATACTTCCTGTTCTGAAGAGCACTTTGTTTTAATTCATCAGAAGGAGAAAAAGTTGATGATTCAAAGAAGGACCTAAACATTTCCTGATGATTTTTCCCACCCTTAGACAAAGGAATACAATAAAGATTACCTATTTGGCGATGGAATCTTTTTGTTTTAGGGTGGTTATAAATCGAGAAAACTCTTTTATTAAGTGCAGCACCAGTTATTCCCACATGTAGTTTAGTCGTAATAACGAATGTGGCTTTATTGATGATATCTATTAAATTATCCACCCCTGAGTATGCGATGGTTTCGTAATAAATACCTTTTTTGTTGAATCTCTTAAGAACGCAGTCAAACTCTGGATTCTCGTAATAACTGCCCCGATTATCACTCACGAGTATGGCTTTGTAATTTTTCAATCGGCAAATCTCTTCAAGTAACACTTCTAACACATCCAGATTCTTATGGATGTGTTTTATGTGTAATAATATGATAGGGTCGTTATTTATGTTTTTGGCGGGCTTAATATCTTCCGACAGCGCAAGGACAGCGTCTGGGCATACGATAGCCTTGTCAAATCCGTTCTCCAGAAGAAAGGATCTTGATTCCTCATTTCTCACCACAACAACCTTGGCATGCCTTGTTATTAAGAGGACGCAGAACCTATACAGCCAATTCGTCAACGGACCATATTCCAAACCAATAATAGCGATGGGAATCCGAAACAGAATGGCCATCAGTCCGACAACGACATATTCCTTTATATGCTTTCTCGACCATCGCGTGACATCAGTAGGTGGTTCACCAAAATAGCCTCCTCCAACATATATCAATGCTTTAGATCGACAAAGATTTATGAGACCTGTTAATCCTCTATTGGTAGTATATCTTTTTATAATCCTTTGGTCTGCAAGCGGATAGTTTATCAGAACCTTGTCTCCATACGCTTCGCTGATCCATTTACTGTAGAGGCGTATCAACAAAATATCACCAAAGTTGACCCCGAAATAGGAGCCTTGAACGGATATAATTGGAAGTCTTGAATTTGCCATAGTTCATTAATATGAGTTTAGACGGATTCCAGACCAAGGAAGCCTTCCTTTGAAAGTTTAATAGGGTGAGCATATTGGTCATAAAAACCTTCAATAAGGATGGTCTGACAATTGGGGGCTTGAAAAAAATGTTGGCGAAAGGGTTCGTGTAGAGATAGATCTATGGTATAAACCCCATGAGCCAGGTATTTAGGAAGCCGAATGTGGCGATCAATGGTAAATTTACCAGGCTGGATATCATAAAGACATCCTTTATAACGACCTTCCATAAAACATGCCATTGGAGTTCCATCCAACTTTTTTATAACTAACTTAAGGTCACATTTCATGGGTTCTTGGGTTTGTCCTTTTATTTGCACATCAAGCACTTCTTGACCTTGAGCGAGTGTTGTGGAGTTATATGGCGTGTTGTTAATCCGTATCTCACTAATTTTCAAGAAACTCTTGCATTCTTGGATACAATCTGTCATCAGTTTCTGTTCCTCATGAGGTGTGGATGATTCCAAATAGTGGTTGATGGATTCATCAACGGAGCCTATGAAATCCGTCATGCCATCACGAAGAACAACACCCTTTTGACAAAGACTACGGACAGCTGCCATGTTGTGGCTGACAAACAAAACGGTGCGGCCTTGACCTTTTGATACATCCTGCATTTTGCCGATGGCTTTTTTCTGGAATTCGGCATCGCCAACAGCAAGGACCTCATCAACCACCAAAATTTCCGGTTCCAGATGAGCGGCTACAGCAAAGCCTAAGCGCACCTTCATGCCAGAGGAATAGCGCTTGACAGGCGTGTCGATATACCGTTCGCAGCCAGAGAAATCGACAATTTCATCGAGTTTACGGGTAATCTCAGCTTTGGTCATGCCCATGATGGCACCGTTCATGTAGATATTCTCGCGACCTGTCATCTCTGGGTGAAAACCGGTGCCAACTTCAAGCAGCGAGGCGATGCGCCCACAAACATTAATCTCGCCAACAGTTGGAGTTGTTACACGCGAAAGCAGTTTCAATAGAGTACTCTTACCGGCACCATTCTTACCGATGATGCCAACGACATCACCCTGTTCCACACTAAAGTTAATGTCCTTTAGCGCCCATACAAAATCGCATTCGCCCTTCGTGGCACGCACATTGGTATCACCAATCTTCAGGAACGGATCTTCCTTCCCCAAGACATGCATGGTCCACCAACGGTTCAAATCATGGCTGAACGTGCCTGTAGAGACAACACCCAAGCGGTACTGCTTGCCAACATGATTAAACTCAATTGCCTTCATACGCTTAAACCGTATCCATGAAATTGCGTTGAACCTTATTAAAGACTGCAATACTGAATAGCAGCAACACACTCATAAACAAAAAGCTATAGCCCAACGCAAGCCAAGAGAAATACCCCTGTCCCAAAGTCGCATACTTGAAGGCCTCAATGACGGATGTCATCGGGTTAGCCATAATCAGTGTACGCAAGTGGCCTTCTTCCACCATGCTGAGTGGATAGACAATAGGCGTAGCATACATCCAAAGTTGGACGATAAAAGTGAAGAGAATTGTGAAGTCGCGATATTTGGTGGTAAGCGAGGAAATCAGAATGCCAAAGCCAAGACCAAAACCAGCAAGCATAACCACCAAAAGAGGCGTAAGCAGGATTGCCCAATTGGGGGCAACCGGTGCGCCTTTTACAAAGAAATAGAGATAGAGTACAACAAAGAGCCCCAGCTGTATGACAAAACGAAGTAAATTGGATATCACCACAGCGAGGGGGACTACAAGACGTGGGAAATAGACCTTACCAAACATATTCTGATTGGCAATGAACGTATTTGATGACTGGTTCAGACAATCGGAGAAGTAAAACCAGCAGATATTGCCTGCCATATAGAAAAGGGCCTGGGGCATTCCATCCGTACTCATCTTGGCAATTCCACCAAACACAACCATGTTCATGATGACGGTAAGAATCGGCTGAATCAAATACCAAA
>Ga0310690_10007812_pt1 | contig 13700 bp, 11 predicted proteins | sample AusTroGonzalo_MG_2_FD_207661 | JGI IMG/M metagenome (GOLD analysis project Ga0310690, IMG submission 207661) | Bovine rumen microbial communities from tropical cattle in Woodstock, Queensland, Australia - Gonzalo_04 (v2) (version 2) | ecosystem: Host-associated > Mammals > Digestive system >... | reverse complement strand
TGCGCTTCGACTGGTTGCCGAAACGCCGGCTGGCGTGGAGGGAGATGCCCGTCGCCGCGGCGGAGTTGAGGATGACGGCATCGTACTGCTCGTTCGCGGGGAGCGGGTTCTCGGCCGTGCCGCCGTTGAAGCGGAACTCGGTGTCCTTGCGCTCGTTCGCCCGCTTGTCCTTCTTGTAGCCGCCGTCGGTCTTGACCAACTGCACCTCCCGTCCGGTGATTTCACCGCAGGAGAAGCCGGCCTCGTGGATGAGTTCCTTGATGTAGTCGATCGGGCTGATGGACAGACGGGTGAGGGTCTTGTCGGCGGCGTAGTCCTTTATCCTCTGCAGGAGGTTCTTGTACGCCGCCTCCGTGGTCTCGTCGAAGGACGAGCGGATGGAGTCGAACTCCGTCACCTCGGCCTTGTCCTTGTCCTCGACCCAGACCTCCTTGCCCTGCTCCTCGCTCTCCTCGCGGTCGAGTTTCTTCCACCGCTTGTTGAATCGGTACTTGAGAATGTTGGTGGCGCCCTTGTCGAACACGGCGGTGAAGTCGGGGGACTTGACGATGCCCTCCAGCTCGGAGATATACCCCTCGAGGGTGTTGTCCACGACGATGATGGCCTTCTCGCCCTTCTTCATCTTCTCTATCGCCACGTCCGCCGCCTTCTTCGCCTTCATGGCGTAGAACATCAGGTTGCAGATGTTGGACACCTGCGAGGAGTACGGGGTGTTCGTGTAGGAGTAGAACCAGCCCTCGCCCTTCAGCTTCGCCTCGGCGTTCTGGTTGGCGATGCCCTTGTTCATCTCCTCGATGATGGGTTCGATGAACGACCGCTGGAACGTGATGATGTCGCGGATGAGGCCGACGGTCTTGTCGTTGGTCTGCCGGCACAGCTCGTATTCCTCCTTAGAGTATATCTCCTTCGGGTCGGTCCAGGTTGTCTCCACGCCCGTGAAGTCCCTCTCTCGCCGGACCATCTCGCCGGACTCGATGAGGGTCTGGGCGAGGAACTCCTGCATCGGGACGCCGTAGTTCTGCACCGTCTCGATGAACGCCTGGTTGCTCATACGGGCGTCGCCCATAGAGGAGCGGAGGGCGTAGAGCGCCATGCACTGAGGGTTCTTGGCGAACGTGGCGGACATGAAGGTCACGCCGCCGCAGGACTTCACCATGTCCTGGAAGTAGTCTCCACGGGTGGACTGACCGGCGGCGAGGTGCGACTCGTCGCAGATGATGATGGCGTCCTTAGCGTAGCTCTTGAGCCACTCGAGCTTGCTCTTGGCGAACGAGCCGCGGGCGCTCTGCGCCTGGGAGTAGGTCATCATCACGAAGTCGTACTGCTTGCCCTTGAACTGAGGGCCGCCCTTCGGGCCCTGCTGTTCCCTCTGCACGGAACCGCCCACCTTCGGGAGGGAGCTTCCGTCCGTTGCGAACACGGCGGACTTGACCGCCTTCGACGGGGTCTTGACCCTCTCCTTCTTCTCGGAGTCGATGATGGTCACGACCTTGTTCTCGTTGCCGGGGTCCTTGTCGTTGATGATGAACGGGAGCAGTCCGGGCTCCTTCGCGCTCTTGTACCCCGAGCCGATGTCGGTGATGTCGCGGTACATGTCGGAGAAAAGGCCCGGCTTGTCGGTGGCGAACACGCACTTCTTCCCGTGCAGGCTCGCCCAGCGGATGAGGGCGGCGCCGACACGGCCCTTTCCGATGCCGGTCATGTCGCCGTTGATGAACATCCGCCCCTGCTTCATCTGGTAGATGGCGAGGGCGCAGGCGTCCACCTGCTCCCCGGCGAGGCCCGTGTCCTTGCCGTCCTTCGTGAACATCTCGTCCAGGGTCTTGTAGCCGAGCTCCTCCCGGACGAACTCCGCAAGCGGCTTTCCGACCTCCTTCTCGATCCGGAGCATCGCGGTGTGCATGGCGTCGGCCACGCCCGAAGGCACGACCGAGCCGATGCAGTGCTCGCCCGACGGGTCGGACGCCGACACATACGGCACCTTCTCCTTGTCGAGGGAGTCGAGTTTCTTCGGGGCGTTCTTGTAGAGTTCCCGCAGACGCGCGATGACGGCGTCCAGCTCTCCGGCCAGGCGCTCCCGCTCGGCGGCGTTCTCCTCGGACTCCTCAAGGGTGGACAGCTTGTCCTTCAGCTCGTCCTTGTCGCCCTCGAGCTTGTCGGTGTCGGTCTCCTCGGCCACGGACTTCTCCTTCGCCGCCCTCGCTTCCTCGCGGGACTGCTCGGATTCCCCGGCCGGGGTCTCCTCCTCCTTTACGTCGTCGAATACGCCGGGTTCAGCGACTCCAGCCTCACCTGATTCAGTTCCTCCAGAGCGCCTTCCACCTCGTCTTCGTCCATCGGCTCCTCCTCGCTTTCCTCCTCTACGGCGAGAGCCGTCAGCGTTTCCGCCTCGTCCCCCGTCGCTCCCCTCAGCAGGAGCCTCATCTTGCGTTTCAGTATCTCCGCCTGCCGGTTCGGGTCCCCCAGCTTCTCCTCCTCCGCTATCCTCTCCAGATACGTTTCCATCCCCGCTTCCTTCTGAATCCTCGCCAGCAGTTCCGGTGTCAGCTGGTACGTCAGGTTCCCCTTCTCCTTCTCCCACTCCTCCTTCGTCACCAGCAGGTGCAGACGCTGAATCTGGTCCAGCGTCATCCCGTAAGCTATCAGTACCTTGCTCATCGCTTAAAGTGTTAAAGTCTGCGTTAACGTCCATCGCGTCCACGTCGGACGCGGGGGTCATGTCTTCCTTGATGTCCTCCATGCCTGGGAGGTCCCTCGCACCGTTGTAGATGGCCTTGAGGTACGGGCGGATCGCGTCGCCGAGGTCGTTGATGATGTTCCTTGCGAACTCCACGAACTTGCGGGCGCCCGCCTCGATGTGGTAGGCGGCCATCTCCACGCCTATGGCGAACAGCTCCGGGTCGAACCCGGCGTTCAGCTGGCCCTTCGTCTTATCGAGGAACCGCTTGCGGAGCTCCTCGTACCGCGCCTTCGACACGACCTTGTTGTCCGCGCCGTAGGTGCTCTCGGCGGGAGCGGCACTCTCCCCCTCCTTCTGCGAAGTTACGGATTTTTCTTCGGATTTCCCAGAGTTTTCCTCCTTATTTTCAGCACTTTCCGCAGTTTCCTCCTCCGGCTGTTCCGTCTCGGGCACGGCGGCTTCGGGAAGGTCCTCGGGAACCTCCTCCTCGACGGTGGTCTCCGGCTCAGGCTCCGCCACGGGTTCGGGCTCGGCTTCCGGCTCGGGCCGGGGTTCGGGTTTCGGCTCGGCCTTCGGCTCCTCCTTCTTCGCCTTCTTCTTCCTGCGCTCCTCGGCCTGGAGACGTTCGGCCTGGTCGGCCTCCTCCCTCGCCTGGTCGAGACGCTGGTTGAAGATGAACTCGCCAATCTCCCTCTTGGTGTGGTCGCGCACGAAGTCTATGATATGGTTGCGGGCGTCGTCAATCTCCCCGTCGTGCTCGGTGTCCCCGTAGAACTCCCGCACCACGTCGGCGGCGACGTCCTGGACGGAGCGTCCGCCGGACGAGGTGACGATGCCGTGCTGGCCCATGTGGCGGAGAAGCTCGGCGGGAATCCGCCCGTCGGCCCTCCTCGGCTGGATCTCCCGGAGGGCGTCCTCCAGGCTGATGATGTGGTCGCCTCCGAGATACTCGGCGACGGCTTCCTGGACCGTCTGCGGGGTGAGGTCGAACTTGGAGGTGTCCACGCCGTACTTCTCGATGAGACGCCGGCGCACGGCATCCTTCTTCTCGCTCTCCTCCCTCTCCTTCTTGTTCTCCTCGGCGTAGTCCCTCAGCTGGGCCCAGAAGTCCGCAACACGGTTGGCCTCCTCGCTCTCCTCCCTCTCCTTCTTGTTCTCCTCGGCGTAGTCCCTCAGCTGGGCCCAGAAGTCCGCAACACGGTTGGCCTCCTTCTTCTTGGCGGCCCACTCGCGGAGCGACATCTTGCCCTGCTTGACGGCGCGGCCCTTCTCGGCCTCGTCCGAGCGGTTGATGATGTACTCGTCCACGTCCGCCTCGTCGAGCCCCTCATCGGTATAGGAGTACATGTCCTCCAGGGCGTCCTCCACGGACACGCCCGGGGCGTCGTAGATTGGATTGTTGTCCTTGTCCACGGGGATGGCGGGCTTCTCCTCGGCGGGTTCCTCCGCCACGGCGGTCTCCTCGGCGGGAGCCGGGGCGGGTTCCTCGGCAGGGGACTCCGCCGTACCCTCGCCGCGCAACTGCGCAAGCACGGGCTCTATCGGCATGGACATCGTGACGGAACGGGAGCCGTCCGGGAGCTGGACCGTGAACTGAGCCGTCCCCGCATCGGGGTCGATGGTGTCCTCTACGATGCCGAGGACGTTCGCCGGTCCGGCGTCGGTCTGCACGACCGCCTCGTCGAAGGTGCTGTTCAGCACCTCGTTGAAGGAGTCCGCTATGTCCGCCTTCGCCTGGAGGTGTCCGGCCACGGCAGACACGCCATCGGCGTTCTTCTCGGCGTCGGTGGTCACGTCGGGGACGGCGATGCCGTTCTCCGACGCCAGCTCCTCCCAGGTGACGGGTACGTTGTCCGAGTTGTCGTCCGGCACGAACACGGCGCCCTCGTCCGTACCTCGGACGGAGCCGGTCTTGCCCTTGTACCTTACCTCGGGCAGGGACTCCACCTGACGGCGGACCGTCTCGCTGGCGGTCATCGCGTCGTCGGCCACCTGGGCGGCGACGTCCACCGCATCGTCCTGCATGACGAGGCGGGCGAGGTACTGGTCGGCGTCGACCTTCTCCCCGTACTCGAATCCGGGGTCCTCCGACGGCCTGACGAACCCTCTCTGCGAGCCGTCGGCGGAGACGTAGGCGACCTCGTCGCTGACCCTGTCGTCGGAGAGGAGCATGACGGGCATCGGGTTCCCGTCCGCCCCGGTCATCGTGGCGGTCTCCACGACCTCCCGACCCTCGTCCGTCTCGTATGTGAACGTGCCGAGAAGGTCCGTGAGCTCCGCCCGCTTGTCGGCTATCTTGCGGTCCTCCTGAATCTCGCCCATCAGTCCGACGGCCCGCTTCTGCTGGGCCGCCCAGAAATAACGGGCGAGGTTGCCGTAGATGTCCCCGGCCTGCATCTCGACGGCGTCTATCGTGCCCCTCATGGCGGGGTTGTAGTCCTCCACGGACTCCAGGGCCTCCCAGGTGTCGTTATAGGCGTTCATCACCTCCCGGGCCGCCTCCGGCACGGGGGCGTTGTCCATGACCTCCTTCAGCCGTGCGATGCGCCCGTCGTCGAAGCCGGCCTTCCTCATCTCGTTCTCGACCCGTCTCCAGGCGATGTCCGCCTTGACCGACGGCACACCGAGGGCGATGCCACCGACCGCTCCGCGGGAAATGGGAATGGGCGCGAGGGTGCCGAGGAGGACCAGCTGCTGCTCTGCGGAGAAGAAGTCCCGCAGGGCGGTCGGGTCGTCCGTGACGGAGTGGATGAGCGCTCCGAGGAGCTCCTCCTCCCACTCACCTCCGAACGAGCCGATCATGGCGTCGTCAAGCAGTTTGATGTCCCCCCTCTCCATGAAGGCACGCAGGGCTCTCGCCCCGTCCTCGCCGAGGGCGGACTTGATGAACTTCGACATTCCGGGCGTCTTGACCACTTTCCCGACGAGCGGGAATGCGAAGCCGTTGGACACCTCGGTCAGCTGCTCGACGTACTGGTCCCACATGGCGTCCGGCGCGTACTCCGAGAGGGGGCGCACCTTGTAGTCCGAGGACAGCTCCACGGACTTCTCGCCGAGGGTCTTGTAGGTGGACGGCATGAACGGCAGGCGGACGGCGGTCTCGACCATGTCGGCCGGAATCTTCGCAGACGCCCACAGGGCGACACGCCCCGCCCCGCTTTGTGCCACTTTACGGTACATCCTCTTTCCGAGGACCTTGACGAGGGCCTTCTTCGCCCCCTTCTCGAACACGCCTCGGACCGCTCCGCCGGCTCCGCCCGTGGCCACCATCTCGATGCCGAGAGTGACCATGTCGCCGATACCCTGGCCTATCTGGTAGCCGATGGACGTGTCGGCGCCCTTAGCCGCCTTCGCGCCCACCTTCTCGAAGTAGGCGTCCAGAACGGCCAGCTCGCCGGGGGTCAACTGCTCCTCCAGCGCACGAAGGTTCCCCTCGGTGACGATGTCGTCCTCGCTGACGTTGCCGACGAGGGACTGCACCTTCTCCAGCACGGGCCGGACCACGGCTATGTCCTCGACGAAGTCCTCAAGGCCGAACGACCACGTCCCCGTGTCTCCGGCCCAGGCGCCGACGCCCTTCCCGACGTTGCCGAGCCCCTTCGACTCGTCGTACTTGGTCGGGGCCTCGTACTCCCTGATGGCGTCGTCGTGCATGTGGGCGGCGGCGTCGAGCCTCTGGAGCTCGGGGTCGCCCTTCTCCATCTGCCAATAGTACTGCGGGTCCACGCCCTGCTCGGCGTAACCCTCGCGCAACCGCTGGACGTATTCCGCCCTCTGCACGCCGATGGCCTCGTTCTCCGCCCGGTTCTCGGCAATCTTGGACTCCAGGTGTCCCTTATAGTAAGGATTGGCGTAGAGGGCCTCCTTCGCGTCGGAATAAGCCTTCTTCAGCGTCTTCCGCTCGTCGCCCTTAGCCCCCTTCATCCTCTGCTCGAGGTAGGCGATCTGCCCCTGGAGGAGGTTCGACCGGATCTCGTCCTCGGACGGCACCTCGCCGCCGAGGGTGGCCCGGTACACGGGGTTCCGCTGGAGACGGGCGAACTCCTGGGCGTACTCCCACGCCGCCTCGGGGGTCTTCTCGCCCGTGGCGAGCTCCTCCATCCGCTCGGAGATGTCCAGATATTCCTGCCCTGGAGCGGTCTGCATCACCGCGTCGTACCTCTTGGCTATGCCGGAGAGGGCCGAAGCCTCGGCCTGCATGGCGGAGGTCTCCTCGGGGGTCAGTCTCAGCTTCCCGGACCGCACCAGCTCGGATTTCTCGTTGAAATCCCGCAGCCGGCGGTCGAAGTCCTTCAGTTCGGGTGCGATGCCCTCGAACTCGCGCCCGGCGGCCACGCCCTCCTCGAAGGAATACGAGGCGTTTCCGGCGCCGTACCGCTCCACGTCCTTCTCGGTCTGCTTGCGGACGGCGTTCTCGGCCTTCAAACGGGCCCTTTTCGCCTCCTCAGCGGACTTCCGCTCCGCTTCCTCGGCGGCGAACTGCTCGGGGGCCCGCTCCGCCATCACGGATTCCCGCCGGCGCAGGCGTTCGTTGAGGGATTTCGCCCTCTCCTGCCCCGTCATCCCCTTCCGTGCCTTCTGCTCGGCACGGGCGGCCTTCTCGGTCGCCTTCCGGGCGGTCTCGTCGGCCTTCGACACCCGTCTCTGCTCCATCTCTGCGGATTTCCTCGCCCTCTCGTTCAGGGCGCGGAGGTCCGGCTCGTCGTCGAAATTCTCCGGAACGGCCCCTTCGGGCTCGGAGGTGGCGGAAGGAGCCGTCTGTACGGGCTCCGAAGCCTTCCCGAACCCCAATTGGGACGAGAAAGTGTCGAAATCGCCGAAATCGTACTCCTCTCCGGCCGCATCGTACAACTTGCGCCGCTTCGCGTCATCCGCGATGTCGGCGCTGAACTGCTCGAAACTGCCCAGGTCGTAGTCCTGCGACAGGGCATCGTACAACTTTCTCTTGTTATCTTCCATCGGATTAGCTCATGGGGTTCTTTTTCTTCTTCTTGCCCCCCTGAGAGGGGGCGGGGCCCATCGGATTGGGCTTCTTGCCGGAGGCGGTGGTCGTCGTGGTGGTCGTGGTGGGCCCTCCGGCGGGGGTGCGGGTCTTCGTCTCCCCTATCTTTCGGCCGAGCTCGTCATACTCGGAGCGGGTCGTGGTGGTGTAACCGCCGACTCCGCCTCCCGATCCGCCGATTTCGCCGTTCTTCTGGGCCTCGAGCTTGTCGCGGTTGAAGGCGTCCCTCGTGAGGGCGTTCGCCCGTGACGTGCCGGCGGTGATGCCCGTCCTCTTCTCGGCCGAGGCGTTGTTCATCTGCGCTATGTCCTTGCGGATGTCGCCCTTCTGCTCGTTCTCCTCGGTGGCGTAGCCGTGCTTCTCCCTCGCAAGGTCCGAACGGCCCTGGATGCCCGCCAGCGCACGGCGGGTCTTCTCCTCCTCTATCTCCTTCCGCAGCTCGTTCGCATAGTTCGTCATGTCCTCCCTCGCCTTCGCCATCCGGAGAGAATGCTCGTTCTGCTGGATGCGCTCGGCGAGCGAACGGGCCCTCGCCCGGTCCGCCTCCACCTGCTCCGCCACGAACGGCACCTGGTAGGTCTGTGGCTGCGAGAAGGCGCCCTGCGTCGTCCCGACGAGGTTGCCGAGGGAGGCGAGGGCGTCCGTCACCGCCGCCAGGGCGAGACGGGACTTGTTCGCCCTCTCGTTCCGCTCGAAAGCCTCGGCGTTGGCGAGACGGTAGGCGTCGTTCCGCACGATCATGTCATAGAACGAGTTCCCCTCCGGCTCCACGCCCGCCTGCGGGGCTGTGATGACGGGCTTGGACTCCGCCATCCCGGGAGTGAACGGGACGGAACCCTCCTCCTTGACGGGGGCGTTCTTGGCGAACTGATAGACGGACGGGTGGGCGGGGGCCTTCTCCGGCCCCTTCACCGCCACGAGCGGCTCCCTCTCCTCCCCCTCGGGGGGCGGAACGGCTCCGAGCATGGCGACGTCCCTCTCCAGTCTGTCGATGAGCTGACGGGTGGTAGACATACCTATTCCTCCTTCTTTTCCTCCTTCGGAACGCCGAAGAAGGACAGCGCGTCGGACGGCTTGCCGTCACTACGAGCGTCCTTCTCCACGGGCTTCTCCCCGATTCCGAAGATGTCCTTGTTCTCTGCCATATCAAAAAAACGATTAATATCCCTGCTTCTTCAGGTCGTCGAGCGTCTCCTGGAGCGAGTTCTCCAGCTGGGCGTTCACCGATGCCTCGGTGGCGGCGTCGATGTTCGCCTGCGCTATCCGCTCGTAGTCCTCCTGCCCCAGACCGAACATCCCATACGGGTTCTCGGCGTTCCCGGCGGCGCCGGCAATCCCGGCCATCGCCTTCGACGCCTGGCCCGCGGCGTTCGCAATCGTCTGCGCCTTCTGCTGGTCAAGGCCGAACATCTGCTGGGCATACGCACCCTTAGCGGCGTACTTCGCGTCCTCCACCCGGTCCTTGTACGACTGAGCCTTCTCCGCGATCCCGTTCGCCGTGTCGGTGACTATCTTCGCCCCCTGCTGGCCCATTGCGGCGAGGTGGGCGTCAGTACCGCCCGCCACGGCGTTCGTCGCCCTCGCCTGAGAGTACCGCTCCCTCTGCATCTCCTGGAGCCTCCGAAGAAGCTCGGCGTTCTCGGGGGAGTCGACGTAGTTCCGGTTCAGCAGGCGGTTGTACCGGGCCATCTGCTCGCGGTGGTCCGACTTCAGCGCACTCTCGGCCTCGGCGTTCGCGTTCGCGCTGCCGAGAGCCCCGATTCCCGTCGCGGCCAACGAACCGATGGCCGCCAGTGCTGCAAGGCTAACCATGACGACCTCCTAATCCACCGAGATGGTGCACTTGTCCGTCGAGTTGTACGCCCAGCCGTCAGCCGTCCGGTCATACGACACCGTCTCAATCAGACCCGCCGCAACATACGTCAGGCAGATGCCCTCGCCGGCACCCTCGCCCTTGTACGACACCGTGTACAGATGCCTCTGCACGCCCGTAATCTTCGCCACCTGGTCCCCGCACTTCAGGGCGTCAAGCACCTCGCCGGGAATGGACGTGATGTCAGTAACGTCGAAACGACGGATGGAACCGCCCTGGGCACCACCCGACAGCTCCAGCCAAATCAGGTAAAGAAGGTCCTTCTCAGTGACCCCCTTCGGGAAATTCTTGATGTCAGTCCTCATATCTCTTTGCTTTTTTCAGTCCTCCCAAAGATAAACCTTACCTCTATTATAGCACTCCGCTATTTGACCCCAACACCCATAACACACTGATTCCCTTGCATATCCCACATATTTTCACTATCTTGTAGTTGGAAATGATACCCCTCTACCATCATTCCCATCGATATGGAGATCCTATCACGGGTCCCATCCAACTCAAAGGAATCCCCTAAGCATGCTTACCTCCCTGGCCGATACCCGGAGGGAGGAGATACGCAGTTGAACCGAACCCTATTGTCGGTAAGAGTGAGGCTCCAGTTAAAGGAAACCGCCCGCTATGGAGAGTCCTCATACCACCCCTTTGCCACAGCATCTTTCCACCATACATCACACCACGCCTGAACGATGAAAGATTTTGTCCGTCGGTCGAGAACGCCTCGCACGACGGGCGTGAAGGGCACATCTCCCGTCAAGATGAGTTACGCACCATTTCCGCATCGTGAGTGCGTCTAAACGGCTTTTTGCGTGGTCTACGGGGGCACCTTGCCACCCCATTGTTACCTACCTTATTGTATTGTGCGTGTGTCAATGGGTCAAGGTGTATCGTTGTCCGTTCCCGTCAAGACCGAGAGAGGTGGAAATGTAACTGCGTGAATATCAACGCATTGAAGATTGAAATACGGGTATTTTCCCTTATAGTAGGGAGAGAAAAACGAGATTTTTCTCTCCCCTATAAGGGGAAAATACTCATAGTGTGCAATAAATGTGTCGCTATTTGACCGCAGTTATTGTAAATCTGCGGTGTGTGAACGGGACGGAGAACAGACCTTGTGCCATAGGCAGGCACAAGGGGAAAAGGGGTAAAAAATGGGGGCAAGCCCCCCCGACCTAACCCTCAAAACCATTTAATTTGCTCATTCTGCGTAAAAAAGTGCGAAAAAAGTTTGTCAGTAAAATGTGCCTTGCAGTGCGTTGTAATGGCGTTTTCAAGACTAAATCAAAAAATCTCTCAAAATTTCTTGTTTAAAGTGTTGCATTATTCAAAATAAATGTATTATCTTTGCGGTAGAGGAATGGGAGGTTGTCCCATTCGGACGGACACCACGCAGACAACTGGGCCAATGGTCGGGAACTGCATCGTTCTATGACTTGCGTAAGTGATTATCCCCACGATACGGGACGGACAATAATTCTAGATGCGAGAAAGATGTACTACTCCCAACGTACTGATTTAATTCGGTGGGGTTTGAACGTATCCCACCGAGTTCCAATGTTTAACACTTAATACCTATCAGTTATGAGTTACACGGATTACAAAAACAATTTTGCAGAGTTGGAACTGCGTGCGAAAGCCATTGACAATGCGGTCAATGTCCTCGCTCAGTCTATCGGCATCTTCATTTGCGAGATAGTGAAGAATGACGGGAAGAATCTTTCTCGCAGAATCACGAACAAGGTGCAGGAACTCTTGGACACCGCTTGGGGCGAGAAGGGGAAGATTTATATCTCTATGAGTTACGATGATTACTCTTGGAACAAGGTGGAATTTTACCTTGCGAAAGATAGGGGTTATCAAGGTGCGAGAGGTTGGGGTTACTGCGATAGCGAGATTTACACCACGATTCATTTTCCGAAGGGGGACAAGGTAGATGCCGAGACGATTCGTGAAAAGGCGTTGCAGGTCATTCAAACCAACAAGAAAACGCAGTACAAGTATAAGGACGCAGTTCGTGACTATCAGCGGACTACTTCCAAGTATTTCGCCCTCGTTCGGAATTTCCAAAAGGAGTGCGGAGAACTGAATCCCCTGCTGATTGATTCGCAGATATACACCACTTGTTCCGAGTTTAAACAATGGGAGAAGGAACGGGACGAAAACCTCGGACTTTCCAAGTAACTCCCCTTTTGTGGCGGTGTGGATTGAAACCCTATCCGCCACCCAATCAACAACTAAAACATCACTCATTATGAAAGATTTTTGGCTCATCGGAAAATGCCCCGATGAAAAGAAATGGCATTGGTACGGGAGTTTCTCCACGCAGGACGATGCGGAGAATGAAATGGAACTCCGTCATTCCTGCAACCCCTCGCAGGAGTTTAGAATCGCAGTCCCCAAGCAAGTGGCGTAGAATATGGCAAAGTTTGATATTTCGCTCCTTCCTCCGAAGGATAGGGAACACCTTTCCAAAGCCGTTTCCTCGCTGAATACCTGCAAGTACGAATTGTGGCTTGCCTTCTTCAAGAACGATTGCCCTGCGGACATCGCACGGGCGAGTGAACACATCAACGATGCTTTGGCATTGCTCAACTATGTAACCGAACAATAGATACCGATATGGAATACAACACCTTCGCACACAAACAACACTCCCCTGCGACCTTTGAACTTGTTGCGGGGAAACGGAACTACCTCTGCATCAACAATGCACTCTCTATCAACGAACGGCATTTCAAGCACGCCCACCTCATCGCATACGGGCAGGAGGAATGCATCGGGGACTATTATCCGCAGACCGATGACGGGGACAAGATTGACGCACTTGCGGTCGGTCAGTCCTATGTTACCAATGACGGGAAAACGATTATCGTTAGAATCTATTGACCGATACGATTATGAACACGAACGAATTTGCGGATAAGGTCGGTTTAGCCGACCTTATCTCTCTGCTCAATGACTTGCAGAATCCCTACGATAGCTACTTTCCGTACATTCAGGACAACAACGATGACAATCTCGATGAAATGGCGGTACGGCAGGGCGGTGTTTGGTTGCTGGAATCCGCACAAAACCATCACGGGAGATTCCGCCGTTCCGACAACTACGTTCTCTGCGACATCAACGCAGACTACATCTTCACTTTCTCCACCAAAGAGGAACTTGTCGAACACATCGGCAGGGGTTATCTCGTTGAAACCCTTGACGAGTACAAGGGGGACGGGACGGGAATCGTGGAGAGGTATATGGACAAGTACGAACAACCCTGCGAGATTGTTGGTTTTGAACTCTAACGCTCTGGAACGATATGGATAGGAAGGACACGATTGAATACCTTTTCAATCTCTGCTCCCTGCGGATTGACCATTTCAATGAGAAGATGATTCTTGCGATAGAGGATATGGAAGGGTATAGATGCCCTCTTTCCTCTGCCGACCCCTCGCTATTCGATGAAATGGAATCGGTAATCAAGGAATACTGCGAGGACAATGACATTGACTATGACACCTTCGACATTGATGCCGATGAGGTCTTTGAAGGATAGGATTCGCCCACCCTACGGGCGACACGGGCGGGATAGACTGACCCCTTACCCGTCCGCCAATCAACACTTAACACCTACATCTATGGCTATCTTAGCGACAAACAAGCAGATTGCGTATCTGCAAGTGTTGGCTGACAAGGCCGAACACATCAAGAGCCGACACCCCTCGCTGATTCCGCAGGGGTTGCACCACATTCAATGGGATTTGGGCATAACGAGCGAGAAGGCGAGTAACTGCATCAAGTTCTATCAGTCAATCATCAGCAAGGCGGATTTGGAACTGCACCCCAGGAATCGGGTTGCGGAAACCGAGGACTTGCCTGCGTAATCACGATGCGATATGAACAAGAGGAAACTACTGAAAGAGTTATCGGTTAAACTCGGCAACAACCGAGGACTTGCGGAACGGGCATTCGACCTCTTCGAGAGGTACGGACTTGCCGACATCATCAAGGACAATGCGGAGCAACTATCCGAAATCGAAGATGCGGAGGAACTTAGGGATTGGCTCTCCGACATTGCCTATTCTATGGAGATTGGGGACAAGGGTTGCCACCTCGGCTTTTTCATTGACCTTCTTATGGCATTGAACTATGAGTAT
>Ga0310690_10007810_pt1 | contig 13702 bp, 21 predicted proteins | sample AusTroGonzalo_MG_2_FD_207661 | JGI IMG/M metagenome (GOLD analysis project Ga0310690, IMG submission 207661) | Bovine rumen microbial communities from tropical cattle in Woodstock, Queensland, Australia - Gonzalo_04 (v2) (version 2) | ecosystem: Host-associated > Mammals > Digestive system >... | reverse complement strand
GCGGGAAAGTAGTCCAAATAAAATGGTATCTGCGCGAGTTGTTCAGATTGACTGGCAAGAAATGATTGCAATCTTTGTCGGGATTGTTATTGCGTGCGCATTAAACGCGATGTTTAAGGGCAGTAGTTGACCGCGAGAGAGGCAAATAAGGCGGGTTTTATGACCGCCGCGATAGTTTATATGCAAACAACAAAAAAGACGGCGATAGGGCCGTCTATGGAGGTTGGGAATATTGCAGCGAGAGTCTAGGGACGTTAATATCAGGAAAATCGAGTACATGATCAGGCATGAGCGTGAAATTGCCGACGCGGTAGAAGAGGCCAAGCGTTCGCCCAGTCAGAATTTATGCGGCGAACATACCGGGCGCAGTTATATACCTGATCCGACTGCGGCGCAGGCGATACGAAACGCAGAAGAGCTGCAAGAGGTGTCAGTGGACGGGCGCCCGGTCGAGTGGCCGGAGCGTTGGCTCAAAGTGATCAGCGCGGTCCGGTCGTGGTGCGGTGAAGATTCGATCCGGGGTGAGATATTCCGGCGCCGGTACGGAGGCCATCGGAAGGAAAGCAGGTTCATGACAATGGGCGCGCTGCATATAGCCGAGCGCACATATTACGCAGTCCTGGACGACATAAGGTCCTACGCCATACAATGCGCGGCGCAGGCCCAGGTCGTGCGGGTTTTTTGACGTTTGCCCAGTAGGAATTTAGGCAATAAAAAAGGCGGGGTTGCTCCCGCCCAGTTTCCTTCATGGAAAATTATATCACGGTTTACTCATAGCGAACAAGAAAAGATGTTTTTTGAGCGTTTCCGGGTTGACCGTTTCCGGGTATGCGGTATAGGCCGGGTTTTCTCGGTCGTATTTTGACACCCGCCCGCACTTTGCCCGGCAAATGATCAGCTCTGGGAGCTTCATTTCTCCGGACGCCCGCAGGTCAGCAACAAAATTTTTCCCGTTGATCTTGACCGTTGCCCGGTATCCGTCGAAAAGGTTCTGAATTGTCATTGTGCTACCCGCCTCCTTTCTGAATCGTTTTGCCCAGTAGGAATTAAGCTATTTTTCGGGTGGATTCCCCACAAAACAGCGTTTTCGTGTTTTTTGATGTAGTAGCGAACATCGAAGCCGGGGTCATAGCTGCAAGATTCGAGCGAAAATTTCCTGTAGGCTCGATCTGCAGCTTTTTCTTCTTTCCGGGCCTGCTCTGCTTCCTCACGGGTATAATAGTATTTCGAGTTGCCGATCTGGTACCCGTGGGACATGGTTTTTAATTCGTATACCGTTGCCATTGTGTATCCCTCCTTATTTTTCCAGCCTTGCGGCGTAGACTGCCGCCTGCAATGCGTACTTTGCAATATTGCTTGCTGCCGTTTCTGCTGTCATATAACGGGCTTTGCGTGCCTGATCTTCGAGGCGTGCAAGGTCCTCTTTGATATTTTGAACCATTGCAAAAAGTGCTTGTTTGTTGTCGTCTGGCGTTGCTTTCATTGTTTATCCCTCCTCTTTTTGGAAATAGTTTTTAGTTCGTCTTTTGTTCTGGGGGTTTCCCATACGTCGCCAGTCCATCCCATAATAATACCTCCTTTGATTTACCTGCCATCATCAGGCCGGGGAGGTTATCCCCCGACGACATACACCCGCGCGGGGTGTATGTTTCGGCTTAGCAGTTTTCCAGGTCGTTCCTGAGCATATAGGCGGTTTCCTCGTATGCGAACCAGGCGAGGACGTTCTTGTTATACACATCTTCAACAAAAGGATCGTCGTTGTCCCATCCGTTCATGCTCGACAGGAGTTCCCCGGCGCTGTATCCCATGGCGTCTGCCGTTTCGTTGATCAGGGCAATGATCTCTTTCTTGAATTTCTTAAAAAATGCGGTGGTGTCCGTGTAGTTGATCAGGCCGGAAACGGTCCCGGAGCTGCAACCGTGCGCGACGTCTTCCAGTCTGCTCATGATTCTCTCTTTGAGCGTGTCGCCGTTGTAGTTCTCGGAGTCTGCCAAGATATCCCGGACAACGTATTTATACAGTTTGTTGTCTCCTGCGAAGTCTTTCAGGATTTCCCGCGTAAGTTTGTCTGCCTTTTTCATTATTTTTCACGCCTCCTTTTCTTCTTCGTCGTCGTCTTCCTCGTTATACAGGCCCATGATGTCTGCGAGTTCGAACCAAATGAAATCGTTTACCTGGGTGTCAGTCGGGGTTTCGTCGCTGCAGTCGTTCATATACTCGGAAATGATCTGCATTGCCTCTTCTTCCCGGCCCTGTTTCTCGATCTCGTCCAACGTCTGGATAGCTCCGCTCCAGGACTCGTTGTAAAGGTCTGAGAAAGTCTCGATCTCTTTTTTGATTGTGATGGTTGCCATTGTGAAAACCTCCTTTTAATATCTCGAAACTTCAATTTCAATTTTTCTTATTTCGTCATAACTCAAAATTCCTAAATGGCTAGCTATTGCCGAAGCTTCCATATATTGTGTTACTAATTTATCCGGGACCGCTTCGCCTTTTCGTTTGTGCTGCATGATTCCCTCGTCCAGATTCCTGATCCAAGAAATCATTTTTTCTTTCATTTTTTCCATTTGTAAAACCCCCTTTTAATTTTGACCGCTTGCCTATTTGCTAGCTGTTTGTATAGCTAGCTTTATCTTGGTTAAAGCATATCATAATATAGCTAGCTATACAATAGGACAAAAGTCTATTTCGTGCTATATTTGACAAAAAATATTGCTAGCCGTATAATTTTATGGGGGGTGATTTAATGTCGAACGCATCACACAATAGAGCGGTCCAGCGGTATATGGATAAAACGTATGATAGGATCGCTATTCGCGTGAAAAAGGGGATCAGGGACCAATGGAAAGCGGCCGCGGCTGACCTGGGTTTATCGCTTGCCGGGCTAGTCGTTGCGGGCGTCGAAGAGTATATTGAAGGACACAAAAAAGGGGAGTGATTTGGGAAAATAAAAAATTTTTTCTTATTGCAGCAATAAGGATCAAAAATCTGTGGTAGAATGTCCATGGTAAGATTCTTTCAGTGGATAAGCCTCCTTTGTTAACCGGTCTTTTATAGATCGGTTTTTTCTTTTGCCTGTGGATAACTAAACAGGCGCGAACCAATAGCCGCTATCACAGCCGCTATTTAATAGCGCCTAAAATAGCGAAAGAGAAAGAGAAAAGAAAGAAAACGAAGAAAAGAAAAGAAAGAACCAAAGAAAAGAAAAGAAGTTAAAAGAAAGATAAAGATAAAGAGAAAGTACTTCCTAAACAAAACGCGCGCACGCGCGCGAGGTTATCCACAGCTTGTGGATAGCTTGTGGATAAATATGTGGATAAGTTAAGGCGTTATGTTTCCAGGCATAGCGCCTTTTGTTATTGTGAAAGGTGGTGTGAATGATGGGAAGGGCAAAACAGAACGGTTATACGGATTGGGAATCGCCCGATCAGTTGGATCAGTTGAGGAAATGGGCTGGTCAGGGTTTAACAAAAGCTGAAATTGCGCATAATATGGGCGTTTCTCGTGATGCTTTTTGTGATTGGCGCAAGAAATCAAGCCTCATAGTCGACGCTCTTAAAAAGGGCGAAGAGGACGCCATTGATAAAGTCGAGAACGCTCTTTTTTCCGCTGCCTGTTCCGGCAACATCACCGCGCAAATATTTTTCTTGAAAAACCGCAGGCCGGACGCCTGGAAAGATAAGCGCGATACAGAAATATCCGGCGCTGGCGGCAAGCTCGCCTTTGAATGGGGCGCCAAAGAAGAGAAGGCCGACGAAAAATGAAAATCACAATACCGTATACGCCTCGCCCGATTTGGGAAAAGGTGATTCACCCGGCCTTGGATGCTCATAGGTTTGCCGTCTTGGTCTGCCATCGTCGCTTTGGGAAAACGGTTGGCGTAATAAATCACATGTTGAAACAAGCCCTGCTTTGCAAGCGAGAATCCCCGCGCTATGCGTATGTGGCGCCGTTCCGCAATCAAGCAAAAATGATCGCGTGGGAGTATGTCAAATACTATTCCAGCGTGATCCCGAAGCGCAAAGTAAATGAGTCTGAGTTATACATCGAGCTGCCATCTATTCACCGAAACCGAAGCGGGGCGCGAATCTATATCATAGGCGCTGACCATCCGGACGCCCTGCGCGGCGGATACTGGGACGGCGCAATCCTTGACGAGTATGCACAGATTAAGAAAGAGCTCTGGGACGAGGTTCTAAGGCCGGCCCTGTCAGATCGTGAAGGGTGGGCGGTCTTTATTGGTACTCCGAAAGGTCAAAACCAATTTTATGAAATGTATCAGCGGGCCTTGACGGACGCCGGTTGGTTTTCGTGTCTCTACCGAGTGGACGAGACAAACATAATACCACCGGAAGAACTGGAAGACATGCAACGCGATATGACTCCTATGAGCATACGCCAGGAATTGTATTGTGATTTCTCCGCGTCTGCTTCTGACGTTGTTATTCCCATCGACCTGGTGACCGAGGCGACAAAACGCGAGCTGACTGATGCCGACGTAGTAGGCGCGCCCGTGATCATCGGTCTGGACGTTGCCCGGTTCGGGGATGATTCCACAGTGCTGACAGTCAGGAAGGGCCTGCACTGTTATAAGCCGGCCGTTTATCGTGGGCTTGACACCATGCAGGCGGCGGATGTGCTGATCAATGCAATCAATACCAACAAGCCACAGGCCGTGTTTTGCGACGTAGGCGCAATGGGGGCGGGCGTGATAGATCGTGTTCGGCAGCTTCATTACCGGGTGACGGAAGTCAATTTTGCAGGAGCCCCGCAAGACACGGAACGATACGCAAACCTGCGGGCCGAAATGTATTTCAAGTTGCGGGCCTGGCTAGAGGGCGGCGGGGCGCTTCCAAATGAGCCGACGCTGAAAAGCGAGCTCTCGGTCGTTGAATATTCTTTCGCCCGCAACGGGAAGATCATTCTGGAGCCCAAGGCGAAGATCAAGGAGAAGATCGGCAAGTCACCAGATATGGCCGACAGCCTTGCTCTGACCTTTGCTATGCCAATCTACACCCCGTCGAAGTGGGACAGCTACCACGACGAGCAGGAAGAGCGATACGATCCACTAGCAGATTACATGAAGGAGGAATAATACATGTTCAATTTTGATTTGCAGCTTTTTGGAGGCGGCGGAGGAACGCGGACGGTTGAAGTGGAAAAGCCGGTCTACCAGTCCACGGCTCCATCTTCGGCCGCTGTGCAGACGGAGAGCGAGACGGACACCGAGCGGCAGGAAACAAGGAAAAGGCTGGCGCAGGCTCGCGGGCGTCGTAGCACAAACACGGGCGCTGGCATGTCCGGCAATAATGCCTTGAACGTGTCCAACGCGGCCGCCTCGATTGCTAAGCGTCTGCTTGGTGAGTAACCATGGACGGGCTGATGCAGGCCGTCCTAGCTGATGCGGATTTACTCAAAAAGAAGCGGCGCATAGTGGCGCAAATGTACGAAGAGAGACAGCAGCAGGAACACACCTGGCGGCAGCTCTCTCGATACATTAACCCGTCCCGCGGACGTTTCGACGAGGACAACCGCACCAGCGAAGGCAAGCGGCGAGATTATTTTCTCTTGGACCCGTACCCCATGGAAGCGCATGGAAAATGTGCTGCGGGTTTACATAGCGGCCTGACCTCCCCCTCAAGGCCGTGGTTTGAATTGGGGCTAGCCGATGAAGAGCTGGCCTCATATCATACCGTGAAACTATGGTTAGACGATTGCAAGGATATTCTTATGGATATCTATGCAAAGTCAAACGTATATAATACCCTGCTACAGATCGAGGCGGAGCTTTCGCAGTTTGGCACGGCCGGTGCGCTGATGCTGGAAGATATCAATACTGCGATTTGGTGCAGGCCCTACACCTGCGGCGAGTATGCCGGGGACGTAGACGCCCGCGGACGAATGGCAAAGCTGGCGCGAAAGATGCGCCTGAAAGCCTGGCAAATGATTGACGAGTTCGGCCTTGACGTTGTTTCCGATGCGGTCAAGACGGCCTATAACCAGGACGACGAAAAAGCGGATTTCGAGGTCCAAATGCTCATAGAGCGCAATCCGAATTATGATCCTGACGCTTTCGGCGTTGGGAATTTCCCTTGGCGGTCGTACTACTTTGAGAGCACAGCACAGGAGAAATTCCTAAAGATATCCGGCTTCAATGAGTGCCCGTTCCTGATGCCACGATGGACAACAATAGCCAACGGGATATACGGGACCGGCCCTGGGCATAACGCGCTTGGAAACTGTATGCAGTTACAAAAGCTGGAAACGGTCAATATGCAGCTCCTCGAAAACCGGGCAAATCCACCTATGATCGTCCCGGCGTCTGTTGGGAAGGTCAACCGCTTGCCCGGCAAGACAACGCTTGTACCTGACCCGACCATCGGGTCGGGTATCCGGCCGTTGTTTGACGCAACCGGAAACCGCGAGGAAGTATTGCAGACAATTCAATTCAAGCAGTCGCAAATCGGGGCTGCTTTTTTTAATGACCTGTTTGTAATGCTAGCCAACAACGACACGCCGGAAATGACGGCGAGGGAAGTAGCCGAAAGACATGAGGAAAAATTGCTGATGCTCTCCCCTGTCTTGGAGCAGATGCACAATGAAGTGCTGGCTCCGCTGACAAAGAGAGCGTTTGAAATTTGCCTTCGCAATGGATTGTTCCCGCCGATTCCGATGGAGCTGGAAGGGCAGGAAAATACCATCAAGGCCGAGTTTATTTCCTTGTTGGCGCAGGCACAAAAAGCCGTTGCGACGCCGGCAATCGAAAGAACGCTTTCCTTGGCCGGAAATCTTGCGGGCATTTCCCCCGACGTTATGGACAATCTCAATCTGGACGACGCAATCCGGAAGCATGCTTCTCTTACTGGTACGCCGGAAAGCGTACTGCGAGACGAGGACGACGTGCAGAAAATGCGCCAGGAAAGAGCGGCGGCACAGGCACAGCAGCAGCAGCTTGAAAACATGGAGCAGATGGCTCCGGCGCTCAAAGATGGCGTTGACGCTGCGCGCCTGTTGTCCGAGATCAATCCTGACGAGAGGTCAATCGGTTCCATCATGGGAGGCATGTAATGGACGCAGACAATCTGGCTTGGCAAATGTCTACAGAAAAAGGACGCCAATTTGTTGCAGAGCTTCTTGATTTATGCGGGGCTGGCGCCCTAGGTGGGACAGGGAATTACGCGACGGATTTTTACTCCTTGGGGCGGCGCTCCGTGGGAGAGGATATCCTGCGCATGATTCGGAGCGTTGAGGCCGTTGGGACTGACGGCCTGGCGCTTGAATATAAGATGTTAAGGGAACACAAGAAAAGAAAGGAACAGGAGGAAGAGTAATGGCAGAAGAAGGCACAACGGCAGCAGTGGAAACCACACAGGCGGCGGACCCTATGGCGGAAAATTCGGCTCCGGCCGCTGAAACCCCGTTCAATTTCCCGGCTGCGCCGGAAGGGGAAAAGGCACCGGAAGAAAATGTCGCTCCACAAACGGCAAATGAAGAAGCGCCTGTAATTCCTGAAAAGTATGAGTTTCACTTGCCGGAAGGCTTATCCATGACGCCGGAGATTGAAGGGCAGTTCACAGAGATTGCCAAGGGAATCGGTTTGACGCAGGAGCAGGCAGACAAGCTTGTGCAGCTCCATTCGAACATTATGATGGACACCCTGCGCCAGGCGGAGCAGCAGAAAAACAAGTGGGTGGAGGCTTGCCACAAGGAAGGGCTTTCCTCGCCTGACAAACTGACGGCCGCAAAACTTGCGGTCGATACATTTGACGATACGGGGCGGCTGATGCCAATGCTGATTGAAAGCGGCATTGCTTATGCCCCGGAGTTTCAGAGGTTCCTGCAGACAATCGGCGGATACCTCAAAGAAGACACGGCTCCTGACAGCAAGCCCGCGCCGCAGGCCAAGAGCGCCGCAGATTTGTTGTTTCAGAATAGCAACTACAAATAAGTCACAGAAAGGACAGTGGTAAACATGACAGCTATTGGAGTGGATTTTGTCACCCTGCATGACTGGGCGGCGAGGTTCGGGGCGAAGGGCGAGTATATCAATCAGAAGGTCATTGAGCTGCAGGCGCAGACCAACCGGATTCTTGATGTGCTTCCTTTCAAACAGTGCAACGACGGGACGCAGGAGGTCGCGCTTATGCGTGCGGAGCTTCCGCAGGTTGCTTGGCGTCTTATCAACCGAGGCGTAAAGCCGACGAAATCGAAGAGCAAGCAGGTTTCCTTTACTTGCGGCGGCATGGAGGCGCTGGCGAAAGTCGACGAAAAACTCCTGCAGATCAATGGCAACGACAACAATTGGCGCTTGTCTGAGAACGTCGCACAGCAGGAAGCTATGAATCAGGAAATGGCGGCAACGTTCTTCTACGGCGACGAGAAAGCGACGCCCGCGAAGTTCACCGGTCTTTCCGCCTACTACTACAGCAAGGCGAATCAGGACAGCATTTGGGCGGATCAGATTATCGACGCAGGCGGCACGGGCAGCGCGCTTACGTCTTTGTGGTTTGTCGGTCTTGGCTACGACACCGTATATGGCATTTTCCCGAAAGGGACGAGCGCCGGCTTCAAGTACAGGGACAATGGCCGCGTGAAGATGTACGACAGCGACGGCGGCGAGTTCTATGGCTACGAATCGCAGTATAACTGGGATATGGGCCTTGCGGTCCGTGATCCGCGTTATGTTGTCCGCGTAGCGAACATTGACACGACTGCTCTTTCCTCGGCAAACGCTGATGCCTTTATCGAGAACATGATCAAAGCGTACAATCAGATCGAGAACCCGGACAAGGTTAAACTGGCAATCTTTGCAAACCGCAAAGTCCAGACTTACCTTGACATTGTTGCGTCGAAGAAGAGCAACGTCCGTCTTACCATTGACGAGTACGGCTCCAAGAAAATCACGCACTTCTGGGGCGTTCCCGTTCTGCGTTGCGACGCGATTCTCAATACCGAGTCGCAGTTGGTCTAATAAAAAAGGAGGTACAAAACAATGGCATACATTGATGCAGAGAATACCCTCATGATTGTATCGGCAGCTGACCTTGGCACGGCTATGACCGGCCCGATTGTCGATCTTGGCTCCAAGGGCGGCTTTATGGCTCCGCTGTATATCGACGCGAAACTGACGAAGAAGATGACGAGCGGCAGCGTTGATTCGTTCACGCTGCAGTCGGCGGCGGCGGAGAATTTCTCGTCGCCGGTGGATGAAGTTACGATCACGGTTCCCTCGTCTGCGCCGCAGACTTCTAAGCCCTGCACGCTGGCACAGTTTCACGCGCCGATTAAGCCGGGCAACCGCTATATCCGCCTCAAAGCAGCTGCTACTTCCCCCGTAGGCGGCGAGCTTTTCGCGGCTATGCAGAATGGCATTAAGGTTGATATGTGATGCGGTACGTCGTCAAGGTGACGTGCTTCTTTGACAATCGGTATTACAAGAAGGGAGAGACGGTTGACTTCCCGTCAACCGTCACGCCTCCTGAACATTTTGAGCTGATCGACAAGCCTGTTGAAAAGTCAAAAGAAGAGGACGAGCAGCCAAAGAAGGACGAGCCGAAGAAAACCCGCATAGCGAAAGCAAAGGCTAAGAAAAATGGATAAGATCGAAATTTGCAATATGGCTCTAAGCCGTATAGGAGAAAGCCCTATAGAGTCATTATCGGAAGCGTCGGAGGCAGCGCGAAAGTGCAACCAATTCTATGAGCACGACAGAAAGGTTGTCCTTCGCCGCTATCCGTGGCCTTGGGCGACGCGCCGGGTGGAGCTTGCCGCAATGACAGAAAGTCCGCAAGATTATCAGTATGCTTACCGATATCCTGCGGACTGTTGTTATTTGCGAAAGATTTATTCTGTTGCGCCAGATGGTCATTTGATGCCGTTGCCGGATTTTGTCAGCTATCAGATTGTCAGCGACGAGGGCGGGCTTGTGCTTTATACAAACGAGCCGCGCGTGGTTGCAGAGTACACGGCGGACGTAAAGGACCCTTCTTTGTTTGACGAGCAATTTTGCGAAGCCTTGTCCTGGAAGCTGGCGTCGAGTATTGCGTTCAAGCTGACGGGCAATGAGCAGATTTCTCAAATGGCAACAAGCGAGTATGAGCGGCTATTCCTCTTTGCGGTAGCAGATGCCGAAAACGAGCAGAATGTGAAAACGCCGGAGCTGAACACTTTTATTGCAGCGAGGTTTGTGTAATGGGTATGTACCAATTAAAACCCTCCTTTGCGGGCGGGGAACTTACCCCCGCCCTTTACGGGAGGACTGACCTACAAAAATATGATGTTGGCGCCGCCGTGCTCCAAAATGCAGTTGTGCTTCGTTACGGCGGAGTGACGCGCAGGCCCGGATTTCGTTTTATAACGACAACGGCGGCAAATAAGAAAGCGCGTTTAATACCGTTTTCCTATAATACGGAGCAGACCTATGTTTTGGAGTTTACCGCGGGAAAGATTCGCATATTCACGCAAGGTGGAATTGTTGTATCTGGCGGAAACCCGGTAGAAGTTGCGACGCCTTATACAGAGGCGGAACTCCCGCAAATCAAATATACGCAGTCTGCAGATGTTCTTTTCCTTGTCCATCCGAATCGACCGCCTGCGACGCTGACGCGGTACAGCGCGACAAGCTGGACGTATGCGACGATGAATATTACAGGCGGGCCGTTTGAGGACCCGAATGTAACTGCTACGGCAATCACACCGTCTGCTGTTACCGGATCAATTACGCTGACGGCAAGTGCAAGTTATTTTACATCGTCTATGGTTGGGCAGCTGATTCAGCTTGGTCACACCGTTCCGGGACAATACGAAAAAGGCGTACCAACAACGTCTATGTCTGTTACATGCGTTCCTGGCGGTACAGTCTATGTAGAGTCTTTCGGATTTTGGAACGGTTCTTTCTACGTCGAGAAATACAATGACGACGGATGGGTAACACTGAAAAGGCAAAGCGGCAACCGCTCACAAAATTACAATATGACCTTTACGAATGACGATGATGTGATCCGTACCTACCGCGTATCTAGTACGGAGTTTGATATTTCCGTGCGCGAAGGCGAAGACGTAAACCAACGCGGATATGTAACAATCCAGTCTTTTGCAAAGGACTATTACGGCATAGCTAAAATCACGGCCGTTTCGTCCGGCACGGTCGCTACGGCGACGGTAACAAAGCGGCTTGGCGCAACGACGGCAACCAAAGATTTTGCGTTGCAGGCGTGGAGCAGCTCGTATGGGTATCCGTCTGCCGTTGGGTTCTTCGAGGACCGGCTTGTATTTGCCGGAAGCAAAGCGCAACCGCAAACGTACTGGGCAAGCAAGAGCGGAGATTATTACAATTTCAGTACGTCGGTCCCGCTTGCGGACGACGACGCAATCACTGGGACGCTGGCCTCCGGGCAAATGAACGCTATTAAAGCGATTGTATCCTTTGGCGAGATTATTATGCTGACCAGCGGCGGCGAATATCGGGTATCTGGCGGCGGAGAAAATTTCACGCCCACGAATCAGCAGGCGCGAGCGCAGGAATATCGCGGCATAAACGACTTGACGCCGGTGGTTATCGGCGGCAGGATTGTATATGTCCAGCAACACGGGAACATTGTTCGTGACTTGGCGTATAGCTATGACGTGGATAAGTATACGGGCGACGACGTTTCCATCCTGGCAGCGCATTTATTTGACGGTTATACCATTGTTGGCATGACGTATCAGCAGATTCCAGATAGCGTTGTTTGGTGTGTGCGCAGCGACGGTGTATTGCTTGGTATGACGTATGTGAAAGAGCAGGATGTGTACGCATGGCATAGGCATACGACGCAAGGAAACTTTATTGACGTGTGCGCTATTTCCGGCACGAATGAGGACGAGCTTTGGGCGGTCATTAAGCGCGGCGATAATTACTGCGTAGAGCAAATGTCGAAAAGATTTACTAGCTCCGAGACAGCGGATCAATTCTTTGTTGACAGCGGATTTACCTACGAAGGGGCCGCTATAGACGAAATACCCGGCCTAACTTGGCTTGCGGGGAAAACGGTACAGATTCTTGCAGACGGAAACAAACTGCCTGATACGCAGGTTGGCAACGATGGAACGCTTTCCCTTGGGCATGAGTATTCAAAGATATCTGTTGGCCTTGAATATGATACCGTGATCCGCACATTGCCTGTCGAACTGGCCGGGCAGGATGGCACATGGGGCAGTCGCAAGAAGCGAATCCAAAACATGATGGTGATGTTCAAGGAAACTGTCGGAGGCAAGTTTGGCTTCGCAGAAAAATCCATGGACGAAATCAAATGGCGCAGTACGGAAGCATGGGGTACGCCGATACAGCTATATAGTGGCAAGAAAAAGATCACGCTGCCACAGGCAAATTACGAGGATACGTTGATGCTAAATATCGTGCAGGATGCTCCGTTCCCTATGACGGTGCTTTCGATTATCCCGGAGGTGCTTCCTGGTGGCTGACAGATTTACCTATACGACGCCGACGCCGGACGATATAAAAGAACTTGCGGCAAATCTAAGGGACGAGGACCGGCGCGAATTGATTGGCGCAGTTGGAAATAATATCGAAGCTGAATGTCTGCATTGCTTGGAGGCGTCCGAGGTTGCGTATATCTGCAAACTGGATGGCGTTCCGCTGGCAGCTTTTGGCGTTGTGAGGAAAAACCCTTGGCAAAATATTGGCGTGATATGGATGCTTGCGACAAAGGAAACCGCAAAGCATAAAGTTTATACGGGTAAATGGACGCTGAAAGGCATACGAGCCTTTATGAAAGATTGGAGTTATTTATATAACTTTGTCGATAAAGGCAACGACGAAACTATAAGGTGGCTGAAATGGATGGGCGCGAAGGTATATCCTCCGCGTCCTTATGGTTTATACGGGAACTTATATCATAAGTTTACGTTTGGGGAAGGTGAATGAAATGGGCGTAGTCGGAGCGGTTGTCGCTACATTAGGAGCGGCATTTCTGCAGGGTAGGGCGGCGCGCGAACAGGCCGAGGCGCAGGCAGCTCAATATGAAGCGCAGGCTAAAATGCAGCAGGCAGAAGCTGAAAACGCCGCAAAGAACGCAGAGAGAGCAAATAAAGAAGCGCAAGAGCAGGCCCGCGTTGCAACGGAAAACACTGAAATGCGCCGTCGTCAGCTACTTAGAAAAGAAGGCGAGCAGCGCGCAAAGATCGGCGCGTCAAATATTACAGCGACAGGCAGCGCCCTAAATGCTATGGCGGATACCCGATGGGATATAGACTACGATACAATGGCGCAGCTTTACAATAATATGCAAGGCGCCTACAGCACATTTGGCAAGGCTACGGATTACTCCAACGAATCTAATAAATACGATTATTACGCACGGCAGAATCAGGCAAATGCCGAGGGCGCACGGGCAGCAGGGAAACGTGCGGAAATGAACGCTTGGCTTGGCGGCGCCTTTGGCTTGGCAAGCAATCTGTCTAGCTTTGGCGGAGGCGGTAGCAGCGGCACAACTGGCGCAAGCGGAAGCGGATGGGAAACTAATACATGGGCAACAAAACCAGGGGCAAATGTTCCATTGAACAGAAGGTACAGCAGCAAAGGGTGGGGATAAACCATGAACTTCGCGTCATATCAATCTCGCGGTCAGCTGGAAGCGCCGTATCAACACTATACAAAGCCTGCAAATCTGCAAGTGGATAACTCCGGCCAGAAGATGCTTGC
>Ga0310690_10007808_pt1 | contig 13703 bp, 12 predicted proteins | sample AusTroGonzalo_MG_2_FD_207661 | JGI IMG/M metagenome (GOLD analysis project Ga0310690, IMG submission 207661) | Bovine rumen microbial communities from tropical cattle in Woodstock, Queensland, Australia - Gonzalo_04 (v2) (version 2) | ecosystem: Host-associated > Mammals > Digestive system >... | reverse complement strand
AGCAGCCATAATGCTAATGGGAACCATGTATTACATGAGTGGATGTAAAGAGCCGGAACCTATTGTCGCTCCTTTTACTGTTAGTGGAAGTAACGGAGGACATGACTATGTTGACCTTGGTTTGCCGAGTGGAACATTGTGGGCCACTTGTAATGTTGGTGCGGGTACCCCTGAAAGTTACGGTGACTATTTTGCATGGGGCGATACCTCTCCAAAAACCACCTACAATTGGAGTACTTATCAGTATTGTATGGGAGATGAACCCGTCTTTACCAAATACTGCACCGTCTCTATGTATGGTTACAACGGTCTCATTGACAACTTAAACGTGTTGCAGCCAATTGATGATGCGGCCTTGGTGAAATGGGGTACAGGTTGGCATATACCAACAATGGAACAATGGAAAGAATTGCGCGACAACACAACTGGCACTTGGACGGTTCAGAACGGAGTGAAAGGATTTCTTTTTACTGCAAATAATGGAGGTCGTCTCTTCCTTCCTGCCGCTGGTTATCGCAGGGACGACAATCTTATGGGTGTGGGTACCGATGGCATTTATTGGTCGAGTTCGCTTTATGTCGGCATTCCCGATGGTGCGTATGATTTCGGCTTTACAGCGAGTAATAATTTTGTGGATCTTTATTACCGTTATCAAGGCCAATCCATTCGTCCAGTCCGTTCCGCCAAATAATCCCCATTTGAGGCCACAGCAACAAAAAACTCACAAAGCCACCCTCAAAAACTCCAAAGAAAACGGAGTGGGAGGGTGGCTTTTTTGCAATTAATTTGCATGGAATGAAAAACTTCCGTATTTTTGCATGAAAATTTGTAGTGTAATTCCAAATTTTCATAAAACATCATTAGTATAATGATAAACAGAGATTTAAGTTCTGAGTTTTTGCGCCTATCGGAATTGTTTCCAGTGGTTACGCTGGTTGGGCCGCGGCAATCGGGCAAAACCACCTTGTGCAAGCTGCTTTTTCCTGATTTCCTATACTTTAATTTGGAGGATGTTCGTAATCGTGAAAGGATAGCCGCTGATGCCTACGATTTCTTCATGAGACAAGAACAAAACATCATTTTGGATGAGGTTCACAATATGCCGGAGATATTTTCCACCATTCAGGTGTTTGTGGATGAGCATCCCAATCGGCGTTGTATCTTAACGGGGAGCAGCAATTTTACCTTGTTGGAAAGGATAACACAGTCAATGGCAGGCAGAACGGCTGTACTGACTCTACTGCCTCTTTCCCTGCATGAATTGAGCGATTTTTCAGCGGATACCGACGCGCTCATGTTCAATGGGGGCTATCCTGCTGTTTGGAGTACAGCCCGAACATCAACGGATGTTTGTCGTCATTATTACAACACCTATATTGAACGTGATGTGAGAAAAATCCTCAATATCAACGAAATGACCCAGTTTCAGCATTTCATGCGTTTGTGTGCTACACGGGTGGGATGCGAGTTCAATGCTTCGGAATTCTCCAATGAGATTGGCATTTCCGTGAAAACTGCCCAACATTGGCTTACGGTTTTGAATGCATCTTATATTGTGGCCATGCTTCCACCATATTTTCGGAATATTGGAAAACGCATTGTGAAGCGTCACAAACTTTATTTTTTTGACACAGGTTTGGTATGCTTTCTTTTAGGCATAGAAAACAAGGGGCAACTCGAAAACCATCCACTTAGGGGGAATATCTTTGAGAATATGGTCGTGGCCGAGTTTTTGAAAAGCCGTTACAATATAGGTAAAGAACCTAATGTTTTCTTTTATCGCGACAGCCAACAGAAAGAGGTTGACATTGTTCAGGAAGGCGGTTTTGATAACTTGTTCGCCTACGAAATCAAGTCTGCCAAAAGTTACCATTCCGATTTTGAAAAGAATCTGAATTATTTCAGAAATCTTTTCAAGGATTCCGTGAAGTCCACACAAACATTATATGATGGTACTTTTGAATTGGACTCGCCGAACAATGGTTATCTCAACTTTACAAACCAAAAGGCTTATTGCAGATGAAATTTTAAAGCAAGTTTTACTTTTTTTCATAAATCTTTTGCCATTTCCCTGAAATACACTACCTTTGCAACTTCATTTCGTTCACTTGGACGGAATTTTGAATTTTAAATCTTTGAATTTCAAATCATTAAATTAAGAATACTATGTTAAGTCAAGATGTAAAGATTGGAAGCGCTGTCCGCTTGGATGGAAAGATTTATTTCTGCATTGACTTCCAACATGTTAAGCCTGGCAAGGGCAACACTATCATGCGTATCAAACTGAAGGATGTGCTGAGCGGCAACGTTTTGGAAAAGCGTTTCGACATTGGCGTGAAGCTGGAGGATGTCCGCGTCGAACACCGTCCCTATCAGTACCTTTACAAGGAAGGTGAGGACTTCATCTTCATGCACACCGAGACCTACGAACAAATTCCGATTGCTGGCGACAACATCACGGGCGTGAAGTTCATGAAGGAAAACGATATTGTGGATGTCGTTGTGGATGCTTCCACCGAGACCATCCTATTCGCCGAAATGCCGGTGAAGACTGTGCTGCAAGTGACCTACACCGAGCCTGGTGAAAAGGGCAACACCGCCACCAACGCTCTGAAGGAAGCCACGGTTGAGACAGGAGCCATGGTGCGTGTGCCGCTGTTCATCAACACAGACGACATGATTCGCGTCGATACCCGCACGGGTGAGTATTGCGAGCGTGTGAAAGCCTAATCGGGCGACACAAACTGAAAGCGCAGGGTCGTTTGACTTTGCGCTTTTCTTTTTTCTCACGTAGGATTTTTATTGCACGCAGAATTATATGAATTATGAGAAACCTATCGGACAAAAATTTTTCATCGCTTTGCGTTTCCCAAAATTCTGCGTATTCTGCGTGAAATAAACACCATTTTTTTCCGTTATTCAACAAATTCCTATTGCCGATGAAAATCCAGAAATCTACCCTAAAATCCATTGCCGAACTGATTGGCGCACAATATGTCGGAAATCCCGATTTTCCCATCACTGGACTGAACGAAATCCACAAGGTGGAGGCGGGCGACATCACCTTCGTCGACCATCCGAAATATTACGCCAAAGCCTTGAACTCTGCCGCGACGGTAGTCCTCATTAATAAAGAGGTGGAATGTCCCGAGGGCAAGGCACTGCTTTTGCATTCTGACCCATTCGATGCTTTCATCCGCATCATGCGGCATTTCCGTCCGTACGAGCCGCAGACCCAGCCCATCAGCGACAGTGCGACGATAGGCGAGGGGACGCTCATCATGCCGGGTTCGTTCGTCGGACACCACACCATCATTGGGAAAAATTGTCTCATCCATCCCAACGTGACGATTTACGACCATTGCGTGATTGGCGACAATGTCATTATCCATTCAGGCAGCGTGATTGGGGCGGATGGCTATTATTTCCAGCGTCGCAACGAAGGCTACAAGAAATTTGAGTCGTTTGGCCGCGTGGTCATCGCCGATGATGTGGAAATCGGTGCCCTGTGCAGCATCGACCGTGGTGTTACTTCCGACACTCTTATCGAAAGCGGTACTAAGCTCGACAATCACTGCCAAATCGGTCATGACAGCTACATCGGCCACAACTGCCTCATCGGTGCCCATGCCGCTATCGCTGGCGTAACACGCATCGAGGACGATGTCATTCTCTGGGGCCGTGTGTGTATCAACAAGGATTTGGTCATCGGTACGGGTGCCGTCGTGTTGGCCACTTCCGCCGTTGACAAGAACGTTGAGCCAGGCAAGGCCGTTTTTGGAGTGCCTGCCCAAGATGTCAAGAAGCAATGGCGCGAACAAGCCGCCCTTCGCCAACTGCCGGAATTTTTGAAGGAATATTATAAAACGCATCAATCGTAACGATGGCTAATAGCCTATGGCTTATGGCCACTCTCACAATACGTAGAGGTGGCCATAAGCCATTAGCTATAAGCCATAAGCAAAAACAAAACACCATGAAAAAAATAACTCTACTTTTAGTGCTTCTCTTCGCGGGCATGACGACCTTTGCGCAGAACATGCAGACCTACCAATATGCCGAGCACGACACACTGAAGCTTTATCTTGATTTCTACACGCCTGAAACCGTGCATGATAGCACGATTTGTGTGGTCTATGTTTTCGGCGGTGGGTTCATTGGCGGACATCGCGACGGCAAGTTTGAGAAGGCTTATTTCAAGCAATTGGTGGACGAGGGTTTCCAAGTGGCCTCAATTGATTATCGTTTGGGCTTGAAGGGTGTCACGAACCTTGGAATTTTCAATACCGAACCGCTCGAAAACGCTGTAAACATGGCGACGGAAGATGCCATTTCCGCTATTGCCTATCTTCTTGAACATTCCAAAGAGCTGAAAATCAATAAGGATTGGATTATTATGGTCGGGTCAAGCGCAGGTGCCATTACCTCTTTGCAAACCGATTATGCCATGTGCAATGGCAAGCTTAATTCCAACCTTCTTCCCGCAGATTTCCATTTGGCGGGCGTGGTGAGTTATGCTGGAGCCATCTATTCGCACGAGGGCAAGGTGAAGTACCGTAACCATGCTCCCGCCCCGACGATGCTTTACCACGGCATGGCGGACCGTTTGGTGCCTTACAACAAAATCCAGCTTTTCAGCAAGGGTTTTTTCGGCACGAGCAGCCTCGTGAAGCGCTTCGAGAAGTTTGGCTATCCTTATTTTACGCGCCGTTTCGAGGACTATGGACACAGCATCGCCATGGCCGGTCCATTCACCGTTGACGACCTGCTGTGGTTCTGCAACCATTATGTTTACCGCAAGGAGCAACTGCAGGTGGATGGCACCTATCGCGAACTCGATAAATCTAAGATGCCCAAGAACGACATCTTCACGGTAGGGAATCTGTATAAAGGCCAGAAATGAGGGTTTTTGCCTTTTTTAAGGTCTGTTTGTGAGGAAAAATGTGGCTCAATGTCGATAAATCTTGGAATGGTGTAGTTTTGGGCTTACAAAAAATCTTGGAATGGTGTAATTTTGGGCTTGCAGAAAATCTTGGAATGGTGTAATTTTGCAGCTTGTAAAAATCTTGGAATGGTGTAAGCATGAAAAGGAAGATGTATCAAACCCTGCTGAAATGGAAGCAGGAAGAGCAGGGAAGGAAAGCCCTAATGATTGACGGCGCACGGCGCGTAGGCAAGAGTTACATTGTGGAGGAATTTGCCCAAAACGAATATGCTTCGTATATTCTCATTAATTTTGCCCATATCGATGACGAGGTCATCAGTTATTTTGAGAACTACAAGACAGATTACGATGCTTTGTTCTTGCATCTTTCGCTATATTATCGTGTTCAACTTCACGAGCGCAACTCGCTGATTATCTTTGACGAGGTGCAATTCTATCCCCAAGCCCGTGCCGCCATCAAGTATCTTGTGGCAGATGGCCGTTATGATTACATCGAAACGGGTTCACTCATCAGTATCAACAAGAATGTCAAGGACATACTCATTCCTTCTGAAGAACGTCATATCAAAATGTTCCCTATGGACTTTGAGGAGTTTCTTTGGGCGATGGGCGAAGAAATGTTGATGCCTTATATTGAGGATTGTTTCAAGAAGCAACAACCTTTGGGTCAGGCACTTCACCGCAGGGCAATGGATTATTTGCGGCAATACATCATTGTCGGGGGGATGCCACAGGCCGTGCAAGCATATATCGACACCAAGAATTTTGAGAAAGCCGACAGCGAGAAACGCGACATCCTTCAACTTTATCGTTCCGACATCAAGAAATACGCATCGGGATATGAAAGCAAAGTGACCAAAATCTTCGACACGCTGCCTGGACAATTACAGAAACACGAGAAGAAATTCAAACTATCTGCCTTGAAAGACCATGCCCGGTTGCGCGAATACGAAAGCTCTTTCCTTTGGTTAGAGGATGCTATGGTGATAAATGTATGCTACAGTGCTTCGGAGCCTTCCGTGGGGTTGCGCCTCAAAATGGACGATTCCACGATGAAATGCTACATGGGCGATACGGGCTTGCTCATCAGTCTCGCTTTCGATGAGCGCACTATTGCCATGGAGGAACTTTACCGCAAATTGATGCTCGACAAGTTGGAAATCAACAAGGGTATGTTGGTGGAAAACCTTGTTGCACAGATGCTTCGTACCTCAGGACACGAATTGTATTTCTTTTCAAGTTACTCGAAAGAAAACTCTGAAGACACCATGGAAATAGACTTCCTTATCCGCAAGCCGACCATCTCAAGCCGACACAACATTTCGCCCATTGAAGTGAAATCGAGCAAGAACTATGCTTTGTCTTCGCTTCGTAAATTCCGCAATAAGTATGCTCAGCAGCTATCCACGGCTTTTGTACTACATTCGTCGGATGTTATGGTTGAAGAAGGTGTTGTTTATTTGCCGCTGTATATGGCGGGGCTGGTGTAAATAATTAAAGAAAATGAAGTCGCTTTTCGGTTATTTGTATTGTTCCAAAGCCTCCAGCAAACTCTTCTTATGCTCCTCAACCAAGGACTGCGGCGCAAGGAGTGTGATGTTTGGGGCGTAGGAAAGTAAAGTGCGCTTCAATTCGTAGTTGATTTTGACCTTGAGGGTGACATCCAAGGTGTTGTCTTCAAGCCATTTGGCAACTTGCGAACCGTGTAGCGGTTTTGTGTAAAGATAATGGGCGGTCTTGCCGTGAACGAGGAAGTGAACCTTTTCAACGGAAACATTTTCGACATTAGTCACGCCGATGATGTCGTCAAAATACTCGTTCCAATCCACATCCATGCGGATATAGGGATAGTCCTTCGTGGTTTCGATGCTTTGGATGCGGTCGAGGGCGAGGTTCCAAATCTGGTTGGGATGGCTTTGCTCCATGCCGAGGATGAACCACCTATTATTATATTGCTTCAGGAATTGTGGGTGAAATATGTAGTCCATAGGCTCGGCCTCGAATGGCTTGTAGCTGATTTTCAGCACTGTCTCATATTGGATGGCGTTGAATAGGGGAGTAAGATGCTCCAAACCGCCGACGTATGCGTTATGGTCCAAGGTGAAGCACGGTCTTGCGTTGGTGTTGAGTGCCATCAGACCCAATTTGGCGAAGCTGTCCTGTAGGCCCTCGAACTGGGGCAAGCCATCAACGCTGTTCAGCAAGTTGATTGCGGCCTCCAGTTGTTTCATTTGTGCTTCTGTGAGAGGCATCTTCTCAATGGAAAAGCTTGGGTCGGAATAGCGATAACACACCTTGTGCCCGTCTCGCTCCGTGATGATGGGAGCATTCCAACCCTCATCGCTTTTCATGTATTCGATGTCGTAGTAGATGGTGCGGCGACTGACCCCCTTGTCCTTGAAACTCAATTCGGCATTGCAAGCTGCAATCAAATCGTCAATGCAATACTTCACTGGACTCCGAAAGCATTTGTCGAGCACCCGATAGCGCAGGAAAGATTCTCTATTGAGTGGCATAAAATGTTGAAGTTTATTGTTTTACAAAGTTTCCTCTATGGTTTTGCTACTGCAATAATACAACTTTTTTCAATTGTGCAAATACATTGCACAGTAAAGTTCGTATTTTGCAGACGAAAACAAAAGAGTGTGCTTTATCAAAAGATAAAAATTGTATTTTTGCCAATCATAAAACGAGAAAGGATATGAAAACGAATCTTACAATAAAGAATTTTAGGGTATTTAACGAAAATGGTGTTACCATCGAATTGAACCCTATTACCATCCTGACGGGTTGCAATAGTTCTGGGAAAAGCTCAATCGTAAAAGCGGTTTTACTCCTCAATGACTATTTGACACAAGTCAAAAAAGCGTTTGAAAATAACGATGAAATAGAATTGAGTCGCTATAAACTGGATTTTTACAAAATTCCGTTTAATTTACTGGGACAATTTGATAACGTGGTAAATGATGGTTCGGCATGCCATTCGATCACTTTTGAATATACGACATATTCATATATGATTTCAAAAGATGTAAAGGTTCAAATGAAATTTGCTTCGGAAGGAAATGATGATTTGAACAACGGATACCTTCACGCACTAATAATTAGCTCAGACGATGGCATAATATATTCCACTGACAAAGAAAAAGGTAATTTATGCAACTTAAATACGATAAAGAATGCGTGTTTTGAGTATCTGCCAATCGAATACCTTGTTTTTAATTATTGCGGTCTAGAATCTAAATATGAATTTACTGGAGGAATATCGGAACAGGATTATGAAGCTCAAAAGGAGGAAATGATTACATACTTGCGCGGGTGTGATACTAAACGAAGAGCTGATGTTTTTAAGCACGTGCGTTACTCTGACAAGAGAAGTTCAATTGCCGTTAGATGCAATATAAATCCTGAAATTCTTGAAAATCCTATTGAGAATGGGTCTTTATTCAAGATTCCTGTTATTGATCAACTAAACCAAATAGAGAAGGGCAAGATAAAAGATTATGTAAACGAACACTTCCTTAAAAATGCAGCCCAAAATGTTATATATGGCTCAAACAAAATTATAGATGATTTTATCGCTTCTGATTGCACATCGTTTGGAGATTATTTCAAACAATGGGAGATTTCATATTTGAGTGAATTGCGACCAACAAAGTTTTCTTTGTTTGGAGAGTCACCGGCTTTGTTGGATAGACATATCATTAGTCGTATTAACCAAGATTATTATTGGATTAATTGGTATGAACAAAGTGGAGAAGCTTATGTTTTTTCGGCTGATTTTGATGAAAACGCTAAATCGCAAAAACCCATTATTGAGAACACAAAGCAAAAGGATATTGATAGTTTTGAGAACAGAGATATATCATTCGACTGGTTGTACGAGACTGTGATGTTGTGGAATCGCGTTGCTGGAAATAAAGGGATTGGAAAGTATTTTACGTTTATTCAAAACACATTTGAGCCAGATGAATACAGGCACTCAACAATGGCAATGATTTCAACTTTTGCAGAGGAATTGGTTTTAGAGGTTATTTTCCCTGACTGGTGTTCTCATATCGAATATGCCAGCTCTACACGCGCAAAGGTACATCGGATTTATACTTTGTATGATAACGATGAGTTTTCTGTTATGTTGAAACGGTACTTCGATGCAAAACGCAAGTATCTTAGTGATGGGAATAAGATGCAAGTGCAAAGGAAAGATTACGAGATAGATAGTTTTATGAATAGATGGATAAAGGAGTTTGAAATAGGTGAATCTGTTTCTATTGATTCAGTTCACAGACTTGGCGCACAAATCACTTTGCATAAAAGTTCAGATGACAAAGGCCGCATGTTGGCTGACGAAGGATTTGGTATTACTCAGTTCTTTTCGATTCTGCTTCAAATTGAAACAGCCATCCTTTCCGCGGAAGGAGAGAAGGTTAATAATATGTGGGCATTAAACCAATTGGATGGATATGGTTCTGATAAATTCCATTTTGAAAAGAATACTATTGCTATTGAAGAGCCAGAGATTCATCTGCATCCGAAATTTCAATCGAAGTTAGCGGATATGATGGTTGAGGCATACAAAAAATACAATATTCATTTTATTGTTGAAACCCACAGCGAATACCTCATCAGGAAATTACAAGTGTTGGTGGCAGGTAAAGATGATACATCTGAGTTACAAGTCAGCAAGGATGATATTTCTATTCTTTACGTGAATTTACCAAAAGATGTGGCTGAAAAAGGAGAACCGCAAGTCAGGCGGATTGGAATTGGTGAAGATGGTCGTTTGGATTCTCCATTTGGTTCGGGGTTCTACGATGAGGCAGACAACCAAGCCATGGAATTGTTAAGAATAAAAGCCATGGGGAAATGATTCAGCAAAAAGACATATATTGTGACCTGGGCTTCTGGCAAGATTTATCGGAAAAAATATCTTCGGCAAGATTCTTGCCCGACATAGAAGTTTGTAGGAGGAATCAAACAATAACTGACTGGTACGAGTTATTGTGCAGGTCGCATGTGATTTTTGACAGTTCTTTCAATGACTTTGAATCTGTCACAAAAAAAGATCCATATTTGTTTAGCATTTGGAAACGATCAACGGATGGAAGGTCTAAGCTGGATTTTTCTTTGGGCGCAATTGCCGCAATGAGCAAAGGACCTTCCCAGATGGAATCCAATATGTATAGTTCCCTTTTCCTATCGCATGACAACCTCAAGCCCCAAGCTGATAAAGTTGGTGTAATCGCTATTAGCAGTAATAATCTTTATAATCATTCGGAATTGTTCAATGATAGCGGTCCTGCCATAAATAAAGCTGCCCGATATAAATGGCCACAGGTTATAAAGGCAGCAAAAGCAGTACACAATTTCAATTCAATGGTTGTTGCAGACAATTACATATTTAAAGATGTAAATGCTAATCTATACGAAATACTTGACTCTCTTTTGCCGCAGAAACTAGATGTTGTATTTTATATTACCATATTTTCTTTTAATGATTCATCCGAAAAAGAGATAGAAAAAAGAAGAGAACGATTAGAAGAAAGAATACAAAAAATGAGACCATCATTAACAAAATCAATAAAAGTTGAGGTTTTTGGCTGTTCCAAAGATGAATTTCATGACAGGGGCATTGTTACTAATTATTTATGGATTGAAGTAGGTGCTGGTTTTGATCTTTTAAAAAGCGATGGGACAGCTAAACATAGCACAAATCTGCATGTTTCATACCCTATGATTATTTCAGAAGAGCGAATGAAATGCAACAGAGAAGGATATTGGAATATAATTTCCGATGCCAAGAAATGCTTGAAGAACAGAGGCCTACATTCAAATAACAGGCTGTTAAGATAATACTATTATTGATGGATGAATTTACTATTGACGGCATTACTTTAGACCCCGAGAACAAGGAATTCAAGTATGCTTTGGAATGTGTTCAGTACACGAACCAACTCATATACTTGACTGGCAAAGCGGGAACAGGTAAAACTACTTTTCTCAAGTATCTTCGCAAAGTTTCTAATAAGGAAATGGTTGTCCTTGCCCCAACAGGCGTTGCCGCAATCAATGCCAAAGGCCAGACCATACATTCATTTTTCCAAATACCGCCCAGTTTGTTTGTCCCTGATGACAGGAGATTAACCACGGATTTCTATAAGACTTTCCGATTTGACAAAGAAAAAGTTCAAATCATCAAGAGGATGGAATTGCTCGTTATCGATGAGGTCTCAATGCTCAGGTGTGATTTGCTTGATGTCATCGATATAATTCTTCGCAATGTGCGGAAGCAGAAGGGCATTCCGTTTGGTAGTGTACAAGTTTTGTTGATTGGGGACACGTTCCAATTGCCACCCATTGCTAATCATGATGAACGGGCGATACTAAACCAATACTATGAAAGCGAGTTTTTCTTTTCATCATGGGTCTTAACGCAAAATAAGCTTTTGTATATTGAACTCAAGAAGATTTATCGACAAAAGGAGCAGGAGTTTATCGATATTCTCAACAGGATAAGAATTGGCAAACCAGACATGTCTGATATTCAACTGCTTAATTCAAGGTTGCAAGTCTCGGCAGATGATGGTGAGAATACGGAGAATTATATCATCCTGACCACTACCAATGAAGCTGCAAGGATTGAGAATCAAAAGAGGCTGGACATGTTGGAATCGAAACCAATCATTTATACGGCTACTATTATCGGTGATTTTCCTGAAAAGAATTATCCCACTGATTTAAGGTTGGAATTGAAAGTGGGCGCGCAAGTCATGTTCTTGAAAAACAATTGGGAAAAAGGCTATTATAATGGCAAGATTGGCAAAATTGTAGAAATCAAAGCACACGACATCAAAGTTGAAATAGAAAATCAACATGGCGAGAAGACTTTGGTTGTCGTCGAACCGTATATATGGGAGAATGTTAAATATACTTGGAACGAAAAAGAAAAAAGAATCGAAGAAGAGACCACGGGAACATTTGAACAGTACCCATTAAAGCTTGCATGGGCAATCACTGTTCATAAAAGCCAAGGAATGACGTTTGAAAAGGTCATCGCTGATGTGGGTAGTTCTTTTGCGGCGGGTCAAGTCTATGTTGCGTTAAGTCGCTGTACATCTTTGAATGGCTTGATGCTCAAGTCAAGGATAACGCCACAGGCCATCAAAACGGATCCTCGGGTGCTTGCTTTTGCTAAAAATGAGGTTCCAGAGACTCTTATTCTCGAAAAACTGCAAACGGGTAAAGCCGATCATTACTATGCAGAATCTCGTAATAGCTTGAAGATGGGAGATGGAGAAGGCAGTTATGATAATTTGATAAAAGCTATTAAATACAGAAACGATATTGAAACGAATCTGTTTAAGCGGTATTTTTGCACATGGATTAAGCGGTATCAACATAATTTGGCGAAAATCGCCAAGTATTGTGAGACAAACAGCATATTAAAAAAGCAAGTGGCAGCATTGGATTCAGAAAGAGATGAATTGCGGACTGCAATCAAGACAAGCGAAAACGAGATTGTTCAATTACACAAAACAAAGAATGAAATGCATTCCAAAATTGAAATGCAAAAAGCGGAGATTGATTCTTTGAAAAAGCAGGTTGAGCAATTGAAAGCAGTAGGTAAGGCACTTGAACGTGACAAAGAACGAATATCCAAAGAATTGGAAAAGGAGAGGAGTATTAAATGGTATCAAAAGCTGTTTGGGAAGAAATAAACAAAGTACCTATAAAGAGCCTTCGCGTGATTTCCTTGCAGAACTACAATTGTTTTTGTTCCAAAATCTTATCCATACCCCTTGCGAAATACCTTCTTTTGCCACTACCTTTGCACCGTCGCAAGACAAACAAGTGGAATTATTAAAAGATTGAATATCTATGACCAACCAACACATAGTTTTCCTGACGGGTGCAGGAATCAGTGCGGAGAGCGGATTGAGTACTTTCCGAGGCAAGAATGGATTGTGGACGAACGAGGAATGGGTACCGAGGCGCTTCATAATGACACCCAGAGGTGCCTTGATTTCTATAATTTTAGGCGAAAGCAACTCGCGGAGGTGGAGCCTAACGATGCCCATCGGCTAATTGCAGAGTTGGAGAAAGAACATGAAGTGACGGTCGTCACCCAAAATGTGGACAACCTGCATGAACGCGCCGGTTCGTCCCATGTCATACATCTTCACGGCGAGCTTAGCAAGGTTTGCTCTTTGAACGACTGAACGACTTGTGTGAAAGAATACCCGTTAACCACGCCTATCATGCTTGGCGACAAGGCTGAAGATGGGGCGCAGCTTCGGCCTTACATCGTGATGTTCGGGGAGTGTATCGATGGGATGGAAGAGGCAATCTCCTCTATTAATAATGCCGACATTTTTGTGGTGGTCGGGACTTCCTTGAAAGTCAATCCGGCAGCGAGTTTTATCGAGTTTGCACGCAAGGAGATTCCCAAGTTTGTCATTGACCCGGGAGAGATGGGGCAATGTGTCCAATATGGCTTTACCCACATCAAGACCACGGCAACCCATGGCATGAAGCTGCTGTTGGAGGCTTTGGAGACAATGTCTCTATGACTTTATCCGTTGTGCTATTTCCCTAACCGCCGCAAACCCTTGCGGAATCGGGAAAAGCGGGAAGGTGTGGAACATTCCTTCAAACTCGCGGTAAATGCCTGGCTTTCCTGCCTTTTCCATCATTTCCTTGACGAAAAGGGCATCGGGTTTGAGGATTTCATCGGAGCCGAAATAGACGGAGAGATTGT
>Ga0310690_10007804_pt1 | contig 13705 bp, 7 predicted proteins | sample AusTroGonzalo_MG_2_FD_207661 | JGI IMG/M metagenome (GOLD analysis project Ga0310690, IMG submission 207661) | Bovine rumen microbial communities from tropical cattle in Woodstock, Queensland, Australia - Gonzalo_04 (v2) (version 2) | ecosystem: Host-associated > Mammals > Digestive system >... | reverse complement strand
GCATGCAAAGGTACTAAAAAAATACCAAATTTGCAAATTTTCCGCAAGAAATCATAGGAAAAAGTGATTTTTTCTCCTTTCTATAAGCAAATCAATATGTCAATGTACATTTCTGCTCTGTTTTCAGTGCCGAGCAGTTGCACCTCTTTTGCACTCTATGTCCCGTGCGCACTACTATTTTGTTATATTTTTCTTTCTTTGTCTATTGTCCCGAAATCTGATTTCGGTCATCCTTTCTCCTATGTAGGTCTATTCCCGAGCCATTTCCGGGAGTGATAAGGGCCAATCTTAGACAATACTCGGACCATTGTCGGGCCATTGTGGAACCATTATTGTCCTCTCATCTTCTCCCCACCGACCTCTCACCGTCTCTTTATCACCCCCGCTGTTCGTATTCCTTCATCCGCCCACCTCTTGATTACGCCGTGACACTATTGTTTTAGACATGTCTAAATTGTCTATTTGTCTATTTCACTTGTTCCAATTTGCTTGTGCTCACCCATCAGCCTGCTCTCCGCCACTGCGTTCTGTCGATTATTGCTTTGCAATTCTCCTTTTTTGAATCCTATCCGTTTCTGGCACAACTCTTATGTTACAACTGCACCCTTCGTTCCAATTAAAGGGTCAGTTTTCAAGGGCGAATAATACACACAACAGGCACCCCCAAATGGAAGCACGACACTCTTACGCCACCAGTTCCTTTTATCATAACCATCTATAACAAACAACGACGCCAAGAAGCGGTGCAGTCCATCATTCTCTTTGGCATCTAACGGTTTAATTAAGGTTCACACGGCATGTATTTTCACACCTGTATGTATAAAATACATATATTGCTGCAAAGTTACGAAAAATAAATGAAAAATGCTAATGTTTCCATGATATTTGTCATAAAAAAGACATTTTGTCATAACGACATGCCAAATACGAGAATGTAGGCATTTCTTTCCCGCACAATAATTTTGACATTTTACTCCGGCAAAAGTCTGCCGCCATTTACATTTTTTTCAACCTCAGTCAGCAGCTTGCCCCAGTTAACTGACCCTTTAATTGGAACGAAGGGTGCAGTTGTAACATAAGAGTTGTGCCAGAAACGGATAGGATTCAAAAAAGGAGAATTGCAAAAGCAATAATCGACAGAACGCAGTGGCGGAGAAATAATCGTGCCCTGCAGGGCTTAGAGCAGGCTGATGGGTGAGCACAAGCAAATTGGAACCAGTGAAATAGACAAATAGACAATTTAGACATGTCTAAAACAATAGTGTCACGGCGTAATCAAGAGGCGGGCGGATGAAGGAATACGAACACAGCGGGGGTGATAAAGAGACGGTGAGAGGTCGGTGGGGAGAAGATGAGAGGACAATAATGGTTCCACAATGGCCCGACAATGGTCCGAGTATTGTCTAGGATTGGCCCTTATCACTCCCGGTGATGGCTCGGGGTTTGCCAAGTTTGCCTACTTTGCCATTGCAAAAATTAAAACAGAGTGCGACTGCTCGGCACGGAAAAATTGAGCAGAAATGTACATTGACATATTGATTTGCTTATAGAAAGGAGAAAAAATCACTTTTTCCTATGATTTCTTGCGGAAAATTTGCAAATTTGGTATTTTTTTAGTACCTTTGCATGCAAATTGCAAAAAACACATCTCAATGAGATCCACACAAGAATATATCCGACTGCTGAAAGCACATGCTCCCATTCTGCATGAAAGATATGGGGTGACCTCCATGTCACTCTTTGGTTCAGCGGCACGCGGCGAGCAAACAGAAAACAGCGATGTGGATGTGCTGGTGGACATGCCGGCGACCCTGCGTGGAGTTGGAGGTGCCAATGACTATCTGGAGAACCTGTTAGGTTGCCACGTGGATATGGTTCGCAATCACAAGCACCTGACGCCATTCTTCCGCAAACAAATTGAGCGCGATGGAATCACTATCTTTTGAGAATCTGGAGCTTGTTCGCGAGAATCTGCTGAACATCCGCAAGTCCATTCTGCTGTTGTTAGAATGGAACAAAGATGTACAGAGCACCGACGAATGGACAAATTCCTCAGCAGGTATGCAGAAACTTGCTGCCAATTGCATGCTCATTGAAGCTATTGGCGAAGCGGTAAAGCAGGTTGACAAGCGCGCTGGAAGAGAGTTCCTCAACCAGCGTCAGGAGATACCTTGGTCGGATGTGATGTCAATGCGCAACCATATAGCTCATGGGTATTTCGATTTGGATGATGCTTATGTGTTAGCCGTTGTTCAGAATGATTTGCAACCACTTTTAGAGGCTGTAGATTATCTGACACAGAATGTTGATGGCAGACTGGCGGACTATGAGATAGAACGACTCGCCGAATAAAAGAAATTAACATACTCCTTTTTGTAAGCAACAATGTCGAAAGATGTTGTTGCTTTTTTGTATGCAGACCAATATGCCAGATAATATATAAGGTATAGGTCATTAGATTGACCAATACTTACAAGAAAGAAACAATATAAAAGTTGTGCCCGACACGGATAAGGGGAAAAGGAATCTGCAAAAAAGATACAAGCCGACGGAAAAAGACACAAGCCAAGCAAAAAAGATACAAGCTAAGGTTGAAAAGATACAGGCTATATGCAAAAGATACAAGCTGAGAGTGAAAGGGACTAAGCAGGGACAAAGCCAAGGACAAATTGAAAAAAGGAACAAGTCAATGGGGGATTATAACAGAAAAAGGAACAAGCCTATAGGAAAATTGAAAGTATTCTGGAAGTAAGGTTGTCGGGAGATGGTCCCGTGATGGTCCTGTTCCAAAGCACACATTGGACTGACAACGGCTCGAGATACTTTCGACAAAGTCGGACAAAATACATCGATGAAAGGATAACATAAGATATAGTGCTTCTATCCGGCACGGAAATAGAGGATTGCGGTTAGGCTACCGGAAAAGGCTGACGGACATTGACATGTTGAAATGACTGATATGTGTTAAACGCGTTGAGCAATTTTTGCAAAGATCTGTTTAATGCATTGAGCAATTTTGCGGCATTTTCGTCTATAGCGATTGACATTTTCTTTTCAAATTTGTCAACCGTGATAGACATTTTGCTATTAATCTCGTCCATAGTGTTATGCGGACGCATGTTTGATTTGGTAAAATAAAATATTTTTCGTATCTTTGTGCCCGAATACACTAACACAAACAGCACTATGGAACAACTATTTGAGCTCAATGACCAATTACTGACACTCACCTCTACAGAGTTTGTCCGCTCTATCATGGATGATATTCCATGGGATGAGCGGTTGGTATCCATTCGGGGAGCACGCGGAGTCGGCAAAACGACGTTGCTACTTCAGTATCAAAAATTGAACTACGGCATTCATAACCGCAAGGCAGTATATGTCAATTTGGATAGTGCCTATTTCACCCGCAACTCGTTGGTGGATTTTGCCCGTCAGTTCTACATGCAGGGCGGCGAACGCCTTTTGTTGGACGAAGTTCACAACTACCCGCATTGGAGCAAGGAAATCAAGGAAATCTATGATTTCTATCCGATGCTACATGTGACCTTCACAGGTTCATCGCTTTTGCAGATCCTGAATGCAGAGGCTGATCTGTCCCGCAGATGTCTGAATTACACGATGCAAGGGCTGTCGTTCCGTGAATATCTGAAGTTATATCAAAACATTGATGTGCCCCGGTATTCATTGCAAGAGATTCTCGATGATGCGGCGTCAATCTGCGCCAACGTTTTCCACCAATTCAGGCCAATGGAGTATTTCGGTGATTATATCACTCGTGGGTATTATCCATTCCGTAATGAATCGCCGGAGCGTTATCCTATGCGGGTGGAAAATATCGTGGATATGATTCTTAACCTGGAACTCCCCGCTTTATGCGGTGTGGATGTAGGCAAAGTGCGTAACCTGAAAGCCTTGCTTGTTGTTATGGCATCCAATGTACCGATGCTGGTTGATGTCACCAAATTATCAGCAATGATCGGGCTTTCAAGAATGTCAACACTTGCCTATCTCCAATATCTACATCGTGCAGGGCTTATCAGGATGCTGTATTCTGATGACTTGAGCGTCAAGAAGATGCAGAAACCTGACAAGATCCTGCTTGAGAACAGCAATCTGCTGCAAGTCCTTTCGCTCGAAAAGCCGAACATCGGTACGATGCGCGAGACGTTCTTCTGCAACCAGTTGGGCTACAAGCACCAAGTGGAATACAGCAAGAACGGAGACTTCCTGATTGACCACAAGCTCACCTTTGAGATTGGCGGGCAAGCCAAAGACGGCAAACAGATTGCACAATTCGAAAATGCTTACATTGCAGCGGATAACATGGAGTTTCCGGTTGGCAACAAACTGCCGCTGTGGCTGTTCGGGCTGATGTACTAACCGAATACATACATATCCACACGTATCAGTCTGGCACGGAACGGAAGTTCTGTGTCAGATTGTTTTATGCTGTCATTTCAATATGTCAAAAGGAAACAAAGAAAGAAAACAAACAATATAAAAGTTGTGCCCGACACGGATACAAATTCAAAAAAGGAACAAGCCACAATATAACAAATGAGGTGAGAGTTCTAAAAAGGAACAAGTCAATGGGGGATTATAACAGAAAAAGGAACAAGCCTATAGATAAACTGAGAGTGTTCTGAAAGTAAGGTTGTCGGGAGATGGTCCCGTGATGGTCCTGTTCTGTACTACCTCATCAGACGACAAAGACCTTAGATGACCGAAATCAGATTTCGGGACAATAGACAAAGAAAGAAGAACATGAGCGGCAAATCTGATTTGCCTGAAAAGAAAAGAAAGAAGGAAGAACTATATAACAATGACATCAGTTATATACATATTATCATCCACAGCAAGGACAACTGCGAAAGCAGTAATTCCCGATTTGCTGTGGGGTAAAGCTAACTATAATCTATTTGCCATTTAAACATGTCGTCCGCATGTAAACAGGGCAAAAAAGTAATGGAGAGTAATCAATCAAATAAAAGGAAATTTGAGTTTAATAATCTTTATGACATTATAGTCGAGATGATAAAGGATACGAATCCTACAACATTTGACTATGAGAAAGATTTTCAAAGCTCATTAGAAACATTGTTAGACAACAGATTCGTTGAACTCCCAGAAGTTAAAACAATATCCCTTTCTGACGATGGACATGAAAATTGGCGCATAGACTTTGTTCTTAAATTAGGAAACAAATTTGTGCCTATTGAGTTAAAATTCCGTCATAACGAACAATCTACCCAAGGATATGCAGATGACTTTGTAGATGATGTGCATAGGATAAATTCGTTAATAAGCGAATATGATGATATCACTAAAGGATTCGCTATATGTCTAACCAACAATGAAGACTTCGTCAAACAATGCAATGGAAAAATTAAAGAGTACGATGAGTCCAAACGTTCTAAAAGACATCATGATAATGAGATTCATTGGGAGACAATGAGAGATGGATATCATATTGGCATTGTTAGAAGAGTTCCACACCACGACCGAAAAGCATCCAATAAACTCTTTTCTAAAGATTGGTGGAGCAATAAGAAAACCAAAAGTTAATATTACATGGCTAAGGGATATTGGGTTATTCCTTGGCCTCAACGAAATGCTTTAATAAGACAATATCGTGATAGTTCAAATGCTGACATAACAAAGCCGAAAGTGGCTCACCACACTATAACTGGTGGATTTTGGGGATGAACGATTGAGATTTGTTTAACCTTCAAAATTATTGACAAAAAAAACAGATAAAAAATAATGATTAAGAACTTGTATAGTTCGTTCACAGTTACGATAGTTTCGGGTGAACAGCATAATAAGAGAACATCAAGCATTGAGCCGCAAAAGCACAACTGGAAAGAAAGAGTTAAGGAGATTGCAATTCAGTTTGTTGTAGGATTAGTTGCGGGACTATTGGCTGGTATAATCTTATAAATATGCAACAAGTGGCACTTGTGAAAAGCCGTAATAGACATACTTAATGTATGTAGCGCCTCTCTTAATTGAGTACATAATTGCAATGCAATGTTTTCGGCTTTGAGCATTGCGATGTCACAACAAACAAGAAGAAAATTAGTGTTATTATCCGGTACTGGAAATAAGGGATAGAAACGAACATTGACATAATGATATGATGAAACTAAATTTTTGGGATACTCAAAACAGATAGAGCAAACATCAGGTTAACATAGAGCAAACACGTGGGAATCCTAGGGCTTACTCGACAAGCAAAACATTTTTTGATGACGGATTCATATCATTATGTAGCAGATATACATTACGAATAACTCATACGGATTACGCTTCTTGGTTGAAACGTAATCCACAAGAAAAAAGAATAAATAATTAAAAACAAAATATCTTATGAAAACAAATTACCTTTTCAAAGCAAGATGGCTGCAAGGGGCGGCATCGGCAAATGGAAGTAAAAAAATGCAAGTAAACCCTAGGATTACCCCCTTCCGGTTCGCATGCACCCTGCTTCTGTGCCTAACTTTTGGTGTAGTGGATGTGTGGGGAGAAGTTGGCTCTTCGATTACCGCTCATGGAAACATTGCTGATGCTACGGTCTATTATTTAGCCGGTCAAGCGACTGTTAGTAACAAAACTAACACGTACTATTCGGTGCTAGCGTCTGACGCTGCAAGTGCTTCAGTTACAGGAAATGCCACAACAACTCAAGCAAGTGGTACAAAGTACACATTCTTAATTGAAGATGGGAAATACTATCTGGTTACTCCTAATGGCTATTACGTAGAACCTCATGCCAGTTCAAATGGTAAACTTGTCTTAACAGCAGCAGCAAAGGCGGTAACAGTTTCTACGGTCAGTTCAAAGATAAGAATTACAGGAACTACAACTACAACTAGGTCTATACAAAAGAACAAAACTACAAATGCTAACTTTGGCTCATATGGAAACACGCAGAATGACTTAACGTTATACGTGGCAGGGTATCGGGTTATCTACGATAAGAATGGCGCCACAGGAGGAACAGTCCCCTCTGACGCAACGGTGTATGGCGACAATGCCACAGCAACCATAAAGGCAAATACCGGTTCTCTAGTAAAAACTGGTTATACATTTGCTGGTTGGAATACTGCAGCGAATGGCTCTGGCACGGACGTTGCCGCTTCTGGCTCTGCTACGAAAACTATAACAGCAGGTTTGCGTTTGTATGCGAAGTGGGAAGTGCCTGCATGCACCGCGCCGAATCATGTGAATATTAGTGGAGACTGGGATAAGTTTGGCGGGGAGACGATAAGTCTGACAGCTACGGCTTATTCGAGTTCAGATAATAGTACAGCAATTGCTGACGCAAATATCACCGGTTGGCAATGGCAGAAGTTGGTTAGTTCCACATGGACGAACGTAACGGATGGAACTGTCAGTGGCTCAACGACTTCGGGTGCAACGACCAAGAACCTGCAAATAACCAATTGTAGTACTACTCATAGCGGTAAGTATCGTTGCGTTGTTTCGACCGGTGCAACTTGTTCCACGGCTTCGGCAACGAAGACGGATGGAACGGAAGGCTTTGGAGTAAAGGTTTATGTATTGGAGTGCTATAACGGAGGAACGACGGTTTATAACTTCACACGTACAGGCAGTTCGAAAGCCGGAACTGTACAAGTTCCTCTTACTACCGCGAACACAGCATATACATTCAAAGTTCACGCAGATGCTGATTACTACGGCAAGAATGAGACTATCAACGAAGATATGACCAATGTGGTATTATGTAATTCAGGAGATGCAGTATGTACCACGAATCTTACTATCAATTCCGGTCTTGGAGGAACATTCACGATTGCTATGGATTATAGTACTTCCGGCAATAGTAGTGTGGAAGGCGAGCCAGAGATAAGTGTTACTTATCCGCGTAAGACGATTTATTTCACTCCAGGAGTCTGGAATACCGGTAGCGCAAAGTTTGCTATTTACTATTTCCGTAAAGTTGGCGAAACAACTTACGGAAACGGTTGGACAGATTTTATTACCGCTAATGACTGCGGTTCATCAGCCGACATTCCGCAATGGAATGGAGTAAAGATGGATGTGGTGCGCCTTAAAAATACGACAGAAACACCTAACTGGGATGATAAGTGGAATCAGACGAGTGATATTACCGTTAGTAGTAACAACTATGTGTCCATTACCGGTTGGGAAGAGAGCAATTATACTTATGGCACGTATGCAACCCCGACCTATACCATCAGTTACGCAAAGGGAACTGTTCCGACCGGTGGCGGATCTATTTCGGGAAGCAAGGATAGCGAAAGTAAGACTTGCGGAACGGCATTTACATTGCCGAGTAGCGCGGTGTTTACCACAACCGGTTACACGCAGGACGGTTGGGCAACAGAAGATGGCGGAAGCAAGGATTACAATCTTGGTGGAAGTTATACGACCAATGCAGCGCAAGCCTTCTATCCACACTGGGGTATTAACAATTACACACTGACTTGGACTACAGATGGTGACGCATTGACGGGATCTTACACAAGCGGTTCAGTAGCATATCGCACGTCTATCACTCCGCCAAACACTCCGACAAAAGCCGGTTATACCTTTGCAGGTTGGCACGATGGTTCCAGTGTAGTAACGCCTTCCACTATGCCTGCGGCTAACACGACCTATACGGCACAATGGTCAGCCAAAACAGATACCTACAAAAGCAATCTTCATACGGGCGTGACGGCGTGGAGCGGTTACGCAAGCGGTGTGACCAAGTCCGGTGGTCAGTATGACATTCCTAATCCGGGTGACATCGCAGCAGGAGATCGCGAAGGGTCGAGCTGCCAAGGCTTGCACTATCATTTTGTTGGTTGGATTGAGGATGCAAACAAGAGTTCGGTTGTTCCGGCGAATATCATCGCACCCTCTGGTAAGGCAGATGCAAATGGTAAGACTTATTGGGCTGTTTGGGCAAAAGGAGATGGAGATGGAGTAGCCACATATAAATTAGTTGAAGATAATGGCGATGTATCAGCAGGAACATATCTAATAGTTTATAACAACACAAACGCATTAAATACCCATTATGGAGATATTGGAGCAGACACCTATGGTACTTACACGAGCATCTCTTCTCATTATAATAGCATCAATAAAGTAATTGCATCAAACGCGACCACGGATGCATTGGCATATATTTTCACTGCTACAACAGGTGGATATACAATTAAGCATAGTGAGGAAATTAATAGTGTTGCCACAGATGTTTATGTAGGATGTCAGAAAGACAATAATACCGGTCTCAGATGGGATAATCATTTTTGCGCCGATACAAGTGTGTGGGTTGTTTATAAGGATTCTATTAATTCTGTCAAGCAACCTGCTCGTGGTATTCGCTGGAATAATAATTCATCCTCCTATCGTTTTTCAACATACGGCAAAACAGGACAATCTGCCATCCAATTATTTAAATATGATCCAGGTGTGACCTACTCTGATAGCATTGTTGCCTGTGCTTCATGTGCCACAGATCCAGGGGTAGGAACTGCAAGTAATAGTGCTGTTACCGTAAGCGGTGCTACAGTGTCTTGTGCATCCATAGATAAAGGTTCCTGTGACATAGATGAATGGGGATTCGTATATGGAACTACTACCGAACCAACCGGCAATGAAACAATGAAGGGTGAGGATTCGGATTCGGATGTTGATGAATTTAGCCACACATTGACTGGCCTCAGTCCCAATACGAAGTACTATGTTCGTGGCTATGCGAAAGTCGATGGTGAGACATTCTACGGCACTGAAACTTCATTCACAACGAAGACCATAACAGCGGCATCCAGCAATGGAAGTTTCGGAACGGTATCATTAGACGGCAACGTGATTACGGGTGCGCCGGAATCCGGTTATACCTATGCTGCTACGGCATATACGGTTACCGGTAACACCGGTGGTACAACAACCGTTGAGCAAGATGGTAACACATTTACTGTTACCTCAACCAGTACAGCAAATATCACCGTAACCATCAACTTCATCGTCATCCCCACCGACCACTTTATTGATGCTGTACACAGCACTACGGGGTATACGGGTGCAGGCCTTTCGAAGACAGGTGACTATAGCGACGCTATTCCGACTATTGCAGACAAGACCCGTAAAACCAGCGGCACCTGTGCCGAACTGCACTATCACTTTGCCGGATGGGTAGCTGCGGCTTACAAAGATGACCCAAGCGGACATATTGCCACACTGGATGGTACACCAACCAATACAACCTATTACGCCCTTTGGGAGCAGGAAGATGTTGGCAACGATGCCGAGAGAGAAGTGTTCCGGGAGGAGTTTAATGCAGCAACGGGTAATGATGGAAATACTGGTGGTAATGATGGAAAATGGAGCGGATCAATTGCAAGTGCTTCTTGGGCAGCTGATAATGATGGATGGACGACAGAGGCATCAAAGGGGGCTAACCAATGTGCAAAACTTGGTACGGGAAGTGCCGGTGGATCTGCACAAACGCCAACAATCTATTGTGCTAGTGCTTTATCAGCAGTACTTACGTTCAAGGCTGGAGGCTGGGATAGTGATAAAGAAGGAAGGACATTGTACGTATCGGGAACAAACTGCACATTAAATAAGAGCTATGTTGAATTAGCGCAAGCAGCATGGACAACATATACGGTAAATATATCGGCTATTACTGACGATATAGATATAACACTCTATACCGATGGCAAAGATAAGCGCTTCTTCCTTGACTCTGTTGTAGTGAAAGCTACATTCCACACCTACGACGATCCTATTGCAGAGTGTGTTGCAGAGACCTGCGGCAAGCCGACAAGTGCTACTAACACCAGCGTCAATGCATACGGTGCAACAATCGGTTGGACTGCCGGAGGATCAGGAACGGCTGATCACTATGAATATGCTGTATGGGAGAGTGGTACAGATGAGCCGACAAGTGGCTATTCCACAACCACGAGCACAAGCGTTACTATCACAGGAAAGCAGTCCGGCACAACATATCGCTGGAAAGTGCGTCAGGTGTGCACAGATGAAGATGGTAATAGTAAGTGGCTCAAGAGCAGTTTCACAACCAGTGAGGTGACTGTGTCGTTCAATGTGCCGACAGGCGTTTCGACAGTAAGTAGCCAAACGACTGCTACCGCCTTGCCAAGTGCCGGAAAGCCGAGTGCTTGCAGCGATTGCTGGGCATTCATGGGCTGGACGACAGCTGCATACGAAAATAGTTCGCTCCCGGCAAGGCTCTTCCCATCTGGAGAGACAGCACATTTGACAGCAGCTGACGGAACGGCATTATATGCTGTATATGGAAAGGCGGAGTTTGTCCTTATTGGCTCAACAGAGTATTTGGTTGAAAATGATAACTATTTGCTTACATACGTATATAATGGTGCAGAATATGCCCTTGGAAACACCGACCTGGGTTCATACGAAGCAAACACGACAAATGTGACCGACCTTACTCGTGAGTACTCAGAGGGGTATTACATCTATAATCCGAGTGCAGCCAACATATGGAAGTTCACTGGCACTGCATCATCCGGTCAGTTGTACAATGTGGCTGCGGACAAATATGTGAACCTGACAAGCGGATCATCCAAATTGCTTGGTGAGTCTGACGACTTGACATTTACAGTAAATGACGTAAGATGGACTATTAAGTCCACAGTCTATCTGAATCCGAACACAGCTCTTACACCTACCTACGAGCCCAAAGCATCTATAGGTTCTGTAGGATATAGTGCTTATATCTATCAACAGGAGAGTGCCATCTATACTACTACACCGGATTGCCAAACATATACTATCACATGGCTAAACAATGGTGTAAGTTATTCCGATGGTTCGCCAACGGAAGAGACTAATTCCTGTGATGGTATTGAAGCCCTGCCGGACGATCCTGCTGATGATGAATTGGATTGTGCTACAGTATTCATGGGGTGGAGTGAGAGTGATATAACGGGTACGGGAAATACAGAACCTGCCGACTTGTTCTATTCTGCCGGCGATGCACCAAGAGTAACAGAGGACAAGACATTCTATGCAGTATATGCGACGGCTGATTTAGAGCACGAAGTTCCGACGAGTGTTACTTCGACATTTACAAATTCAGAATGGGCAGATGATGGATCTTTGTGGACAGCAGGTGCAAATGGTGATAATTTTACCGCAAATCAGGGTGTACAAATACAAGGATCTTCTACAGCTTATGCGACGACAAGTGCATCGTATTATAAAGTTGATTCTGTTTTTGTTACCTATTGCACGAACAAAAGCGGCGGTTCCGGTGGCGTCAAAATTGCAGTGGGTGGAACAAAAATTGACAGTTTGAGTGCCGCATACGCAGATGAGGCTGATGGAAGAACTGTACTTAAAACTTTGAAATTTAAGCCTGCTACTCCATTGACAGGAGCTGTTATGATACATGCAAAAGGCTCTGCGAATAGTATTTATATATATTCTGTACAGATATTCTATAGAGCTTTTGATTACAAGGACTATATGACCTATTGCACAAATACATTTACTGATGCTTCTGCATCCAACCATAACTGGAGTAATACAGGGAACTGGAGTGCCGGAACTGTTCCGACAATCAACGAACGAGCTGTTATCAACAAACCGGTAGTGGTGGATGTGGCAACAGCCAAGGCGAAAGAGGTGATCCTCAACCAGAACAGCGGCAACACCGGTAGTCTGGAGATTCCGGCAGGCAAAGCATTGACGGTAGCGAAGACAGTGACAAAAACCACAAATGGAACAAACTCTTTGGCTACCGGTGAAAATGATATCGTCTTCGGCTCGGATAAGACGTTTGGTACAGGTGCGCTGGTTGTTGGTAATGATGAAGGTCATAACAAAGCCACGGTGAACTTCTACACCAAAGCGCGGAGCAATAATGGTGAAGACTATGTAAACCAGTACGTAGGTACGCCGTTCAATGACCAAGGAGCAATCTTGTACAACTACTATGGCACACAGTTGTATAGGTTCTATCCGTCTAAGGAAGGTGATTACGAAGGTGGTTCCGGTTGGTGGTCAAGAATGTCAGGTGAAGACGGAATGGATCCGTTCATCGGTTACGCTCTGTTGCGCAAAGCTTCTGGTGACCACACGTTATGGATGCAGGGAACACTTAATGCAAGCTACAATGTGACACTCAATACGGCAAACGAGAACCTGTATTACAATGGTTCGTCGAACACTGAAAACCTGCTTGCCAACAGCTGGATGGCACCGATACACATCGATCAGTTCCAAAACGGCGACTTTACAAATGTGGAGAAGACGATTTACATCTTCAATGCAGGAACGCCAGATCAGTATGTTGCTCCAGGTTCAGGCTCTGCTTCTGCTGAGGCTGCAGGTACGTATATCGTATTGCCACTTGCATCAGCTCCGTGGACAGAGCCGACTATAACCGTCATCCCTGCCATGCAGGCATTCTCGGTATATGCGACAGGCAGCAATCCGAGTCTGACACTTAACTATAATCGGTTGGTTTACACACCGGCATTGACGAGCGTGGGCGTTGTGCCGACACGTGCACCGCGCCGCGCAAGAGCCGCTGAGGACAGCGATGCGCCTGAGGTGATCCGTCTGCGCGCGGCAGCCGAGAGCGGTTATGCCGCCAAGGCGTTCATCCTCGGACGTGAGGACTTCAGCACGGGCTTCGATGACGGCTGGGACGGACGGTTCATGGAAGGTGACG
>Ga0310690_10007803_pt1 | contig 13706 bp, 14 predicted proteins | sample AusTroGonzalo_MG_2_FD_207661 | JGI IMG/M metagenome (GOLD analysis project Ga0310690, IMG submission 207661) | Bovine rumen microbial communities from tropical cattle in Woodstock, Queensland, Australia - Gonzalo_04 (v2) (version 2) | ecosystem: Host-associated > Mammals > Digestive system >... | reverse complement strand
GAAGAATTTGAAAACATCGCTGCTAATCAGAACGTCATCAGGAAAGAAATGATCGATGCTCTGAGAGAGGATGTGAAGAAGATCGGTCGAGTGAGTGAGTATGACAAGGCCATGATGGTTACGGCCAAGATGTCGATGTACAACACACTGTCTGGATTGCTCAAGGACGTTGAAGCAACTCAGATGTCCAAGATCAAGTACAAACTCCAGAAGTCCGAACAGGAATCCGGTGGAAGCTTGTCTGCTGCAGTTGTCACCCTACTCAAAGCGATCCGTGCTGATGATGGTCTTATCAGAACAACTGCTCCTGTCAAGTCCGACGAAGAGATCGCTAACGAACTCAACAGACAGGCAGTTGAGCAGAAGATAGACATCTCGAGCGGTGAACTTGAGAAGTGTGTTGGAGGAGACCCGGGATCTGGTTCGGAACCTCCAGCCGAAACAAAAGAATAAAAAGAACATGCAACGTACCGAGTTGGGTCAACCAACTCGGTACGTTGTTATCGTCTTTATTTCCCAAGCTTAGCTTCCTGGGCACGCTGAGCCATCTTGGCATCAAGCCTTGCCTTGATGTCACGGATAGCGAGCGAAGCTCCAGTGGACTGAAGCAGAGTCTCGAGGGACTTCACGTTGAACGTGATCCTCGTACCGAACTTGGCACACTCTGCCAGCTGGTACATCGCACCGTAGAACGCATCGAACTTGATAGCCTCAGATGGGGTGGGAAGGTTGTAATCCCCAGCCAGGAGAGACTTGTCGGTGTAGAGAGTTCCGATACCGTTGCAGAACCTCGTGAACACGATGTTCGCAAGTTCACTCATCGACTGAGCATTGGCACCGTTACGATGCGGGCAGCAGATCGTCATGATGTCGTAGAGCTTGCGAGCGCACTTGTTACGGTAGACCGGATTGGACAGGTCGAACGTACGGCGCATCTCCTCATACTCGTTGAACATCGTAATGACTTTGATGCCGATTACGCTGTGTCCACGAAGGTCGTCAAGTTTCTTCGCAGTGTTCTGAGCTGTGAGAATCTTGGAAGTTTTCACAACAGACCCAACACGCTTGATCGCAGTAGGACGCACGAACTTCACGGACCCCTTGACCTGAACCGAAGGAGCAGACGGAGCTGCAGATTTGGATGGAATCACAACATGCGTGACCTCGACCATTGTCGGTTTAGGTGTAGGAGCCGGTTTGGGTTCTTCTTCCTTCGGAGGAAGCTCAGGAAGAACTGCAGGAGTGGGCTCGGCTGAAGCCGGTTCCGGAGCAGGTTCAGCCGCAGGCTGTTCCTCAGCAGGAGCTGGTTCAGGAGCCGCCGGAGCTTGCTCTTCTTCCTTGGGAGCAGCTGTATCGTTAGCAGCATTCTCAGGAGAGAACTCAGCGGATGGCTGCTCTTCAGACGGAGAAGTTTCTCCGCCACCAAGATCATCGACTCCGATGAGGGTCTCTTCGGCAGGAGCTTCCGCAGCTTCAGCTGCAGGAGCAGGAGCTGACTGGAGTCCCCTGTTCTTTTTGTGTTTCTTGCTCATTTCAAGTTACCTTGTTTTTTTAAGTTGTTGAACAAAGCATAAGATATCACAGAAGAATATCTTCAAGCTTGTTCTTTCTGATTTCCAACACTGTACCATGCATGTTCTTCATAGAGAGTGTGGTAAATCCAGATGTTATTTTGATTGCTTGTAATCCAGGTAGAACCGTATGCAGCTCTTTAGTTTTTATTCCACAGCACTTGTAGCAGAAGTTACCAGGAGTCGCACAAGTCATCGGCGAATACAACTTGATGATCTTACCCTCAATGAGTTCCTTGCAGTTCTCATTGGTGACAAGAACGTCCTTACCATTGTGCTGGATGTAGCGACCAATGAAATCCTTCGGTCCTGGGATCCCAGAACGACAATCGACAGTTATTGTCCGTTTTGTACCACAGTCTTCTTCGGATACGACCATGTCCTGGAACACTCTGAATATGAACTTGGTTTCAGTTCCGCCTTTGGCAGTTTCAACGCCGCGTTCGTAAGAACCCTTGCGGATCTCGTTAGCGATCGAAGGAAGACTCTTGATGGTTATGCCTTCGCTCAACGAGTTAGGAATAAAATCCATCGTGCCAGTTGCATTGTCAAATGCAGGAATACCACCAATAGACAAGAACTGTTTCTTGCGTTGTACGCCCCAACCTCTAGGTCCGAGCGAATCAATGAAGACCTTGGAATGATCGTCTTTCAGCCACTCTTTGTCCATCTTGATCAAGATAGATTCGAGCTGTTCGATCACCATCGGATCTCCCATCTGGTCTTTGTGTTCCTCGATGAACTTGCGCTTAACTTCCTCGACCCTTGGATCGGTCTGGATAGATCTCTCGGACAGCGAAGGAGTATTGAGCTCGTTCATATGCCCGATGAAGTACGCGTTGTTGATGAACCTGTCGAACTCAACGTTCGTGATCTTGTGGTTCAGTAGAGCATCCTTGACCAGCTTGAGGAAGTCATCGGGAGAGATCTTCTTGTTGACGTACTCAAACAGCTTGTAGTCGAACGGATACTGCATGCACAGGATGTTGGTTATCCAACGACCAACGCTAGTCAGACCAATCTCCGAATCCGTGAACTTGTTCTTGCCAAACGCAGCAACGAGATCTCGTTGAGCAGGTTCGAACACATCGAGAAGATCGAAACACGGCTTGTCCATCGGACTCAGAACATCGAGATACAGAAGTCCAGTGTCGGTGTGATCCGCGACTATCCCGCGGTAAGCGTTGTTGATAGCGACAACATCACCAACTCCAAGGTTAGGATACTCAGTGTCTTCAAGTTCCAGAGTGAACCCAACTCTTGCCTGTTTGGGGTAGTCGATGGATTTGGAACAGGACTGGGTGTAGGTCAGAGCATCGAGAAGCCAAGATCTTGACTTGAACTTCCCAGCTCTTGCCGCTGCTATCAAGCAGCGTATGGGTTTTTCAGTAAGTTCCATCACAGACTCCAATCATTGGGAACTTTGCAGATGAGTTCGTTGAACATCTTCAGGATAGGCTGAAGTCCTTCACCCAGCTGATCTTCGTTGATCTTGAGTTTGTACTCGAGATTAGTCCTGATGTTCTGCCGATCAGGCTCGTCAACGTACATCGTAGCGAACATGATGGCAACGAGAGTATCCGAGATCTTGACCATCTTGTCACCAAGGTAGTGCTCGATGCAGTGAGGCCATTGTGACAAGAACGGCTTGCGCAGCGCGGCCAAAATGCGGGAGCTCGCCGCCGTATCGTTGATGTCGACAGACGCGAGCTCGTATGCGTGGGCGGCGATAACAGAACGACGGCCAGTCTGACGCTCGAAGCTAGCGAAGTAACGATCAACGAGTGCCGTACGGCTCTTGGTTGCAAAATCGTTGTTACCAGAGTTACACCAGATCGTGTCAACGATCTTCCTGATCTTGGCTTGCCTCTCGGCAAGCAGGTTGATCAACTTCACGACGAGGTCCTCAGGCGCTTCGACGGTCACGTCGGGTGCGCCGTTAGCGTAAACCTTGCTCAAGACCTCGTCGATGAGCTGTTTCATCTGGGGGAGTGAATCAATCAGATCAGGATTGTCAGCCATCGTGGTGCCGATGAACTCCCAGCCGTCATCGAGCGCATTGCGTTCGCGGCACCACGTGGCGATGACATCGACATAGTCACCATCACAAGATGCAACATCTTCGGCTAACTCAATGTGAGTTTTGAATAACTGGTAGAGATTCACTGGATCAAGTTTCTGTCTCAGTGTGAGAACCAAGTAAACCATTTCAACCTGATCAAGTAAAACATCGAGATCTTTGTTGATTCTGACACCTAACAGTTCGAAATCTTCATTGACAATCTTGGATATTGACTTGTTTCTCAACCATACAGGAGTTACAATCTCTTCCTGCATAGCTTCAAGCATATACTGCTGAGTGATTATCCAGTTGTCAACATTAGGTGATCTAGCTCTAGCGAGCTTGATGACTTCAGTTGAGTAATCGTCATCTTTCAGATCAATCAGTTGAGATAAAACCATAACGAAAGTACTTTCTGAGATGAATTGTTACAAAAAATTGTGATGTAGGTTAGGGAAATAGACATTGTGATTTTATTCAGGATGAATTTCATTCATCTTCCAAAGAAAAAGATGAAGAAACTTTTTTTGGATCTTTATGTAGAAGTACGTTAAGTACTTCTGAATAAAGATCTTTTTTTGTTTTAGATTAGAGAATCTTTGAATTGAATTTTTGTTATTTGTTTTATATCTTGAACAGATATAAGTTCCTCTTCTTTAAAGAGGGGTTATAGGGGAGATGCTTTTAACGACTTGAAAATGTCGATTTACCCCAGATGGATGAGACAATTTTGAGTTGTCTAACCCATCTGAGGTGGATGCTGTTAAGCATTGCCGTTGTAGTCACGGCAGTTGTACCTGATTCCTGCTTCTTGCAGTCTCAGTTCAAGCTTGGCAGCTTTGGCTTTGCTAGGAACTATCCGTGTGAGCGAATAGAACCCATCTTTGGGTATGGCTTTCCAGTCTCCCAGCATACCGTACTTGAGATGAAGGACTCCTGTTCTCGGGTTAGCCGAGATAAGCTTGGGAGTTGTGAAGTGCATGTTACGAGTGTCTGTAACGAACTGAACTGGCGTTTTAGGTTCACGCATGTTGTGTTCTCGCTTTCTTGTTGATGCTGAAGATGGATGAAGGTGAACGACGTGGATCGGATGTGTCTACAGAGCATCCTGGCCGATATACAAAGTTGTCCATCTGATCTAAGTTCATCTTGCAAACTGGTAATATATGCCCGATGAGAACACGAATCTCAACAAAAAGAAGAGGGCCTTGTAGTGTTGTTTAGACCCTCTTCTCTCATCTCACACGAGCATCTAAGTCTGTGTAACTTATTATCTCGGAGGTGTGATATTATGCGAAAACTTTAGCCTCGCAAGCGTGATGGTGACCGCCGTAGATGTCAGTCTTGTACCTGACTCCACATTCGATCAACCTATCTTCCAGCTTCTTGAGGTTCTTATCGTTCGCAACGATCCGTGTCAGAATTCTACGGACAGGATACTCATCATTACTCCATTTTGCTCTCCATATTACGAATCCACGTATGTTGAAGTATGCAACGTGGGTGTCTGGTTCTTCCGATACTAGTTTGGAACCTTGGAGGGACAGTTTGAGCGAGTCCGTGAATATGATATGACGCTTGGCGGTATCATTCGAATGCGTGTTGGTTGGTTTATTCATGGTTATGCTTTCATGAGGTTTTCCTTTCTGTCACGCACTAAGGTGATATATGTCTGAGCTGTGTCGAAAGACAAAAAACAAAACACAAGCAGGATCTCTACCTCGAGGATAAAACCTCGAGGTAGAGCCTCCTGACTTATGTTGATTCACGTTCCTTCAGGTCATGTTTGTCGGTTCTTTCGCGTAACGAGCATCTTCCTTCAGAGCCTTATCGAACATTTTCATGTCCTTGTTGTAGTTCTTCAGGATAGCCGCAGTATCGTCCTTGCCAGGAACAGGACTGCCTATGTTGTAGAGGCTACTTGTACCAGTAAGTCGATAGAAGAGGTTGCACTCAGTTGCATCTTTGAACCCGAACAGGTAGATGAACTTGTAGTTCTTGTTCCTGGTCTTGAACCCAAGCGCGCCGAACATGTAGCGCTTGCAGTTCTTGACAGGACGCTTGTACCGCCTTGTAGGAACCGTCAAGATGAAGTTGTAAGTTCCATCTTCGTTCTTGCCTGTCTGTTCGAGCGTTCCGTTGATCTCAGCGAGATGCATCCGACTGTCGTCTGTCAGTACACGGCATTTGTACTTCCTGTAGTCTACGTATGGTTGTTTCATTTTTGTTTCTCCTTCCTGCAAACGCGTTTACGTTTGCTGTGAAGCCTTGACATCGCTTCAATGGCACTGATCCATTGCTGCATGGTTTTCTTCTTGTCCTTGGAAGGTTTATCCAGTTTGACGTACTTGATACCTTTCTGCTGGCAGACGGCTTCGAAACAAGTAGCGTCTTCCTGATCATTAGTTGCATACACTACAACAACTCGTTTGTAGATTGGGAGTGTGTAGAGAGCAACTTCGATAGTGATGTCACAGTAGCTATCGCCACCGAGTCCTCCATCGTAGGCTAGTTCGAAGTTTTTCTTAACAATGGCAGCTGGAAGCCCGTGACCTAGATTGACATTGGATATACTAGCCCCCTTGAGGGGGAACTGAGAACTGTCAGTTAGGTATCGGTATTTCTGACGGTTTTCGTACGGAACCAGGAGATTGGGTTGTACAATGTAGTTGCCTTTGAGTGCGCGACAAAATTCTTCGGTGAGTAGCGTTTGGATCTCTTTCAGAGCTCGCTTGGTTTTATCTGATAGACGATGCTTAGTCTTTTTCTTCATTTGATTTATTTTCTTTAGTTGTGAGTTTCTTCTAGAACCCTAATGCAATAGGGTAGTTAACCTACAGCTTAAAATAATAACTTCAAGCATCTTCATCGGACTTATCATCCGATGAAGATGGACATTTGAACTCTCGTTCTAAATTGAGTGTTTCCAGAAGTTGAGTCTGAGTTGTTAGTCAAGCTGGAGATCCGACACTGTTGTAATAAATACACGATCAACAGAAGAACCTGGTGGACTCAACATCCACCAGGTTCTTCTTTGATTTTGTTTTCATGCGATGCCGATCTGAACTGCTTTAAGAGGGTATGCGTGTACTCCCCAGTCAACGTGACATCCTGGGTCAAGGTATAGAATTATTTTGTCACCAGGAGATAAAAAGAATGCACCTGTCCCTCTAACATAATTAGTTCCTCCTACGTTGTTTCCGTTGGAGTAGATGACAATACCGTGTGAATTTGTCGTATCATCCTTATCGTAGGCGTACACATTAAATCCGTTTGAGCAGTTCTCGATTTGGACTGCTACTAGACAAGCAACTGGTGCAGTCCAGACGAATAGTGGTTGAGGTGTAGTGTACGAAGATGAGATAGTACTTGATCCACTGTTAGTACCTTGAATGAGCTGTCTCGTTGAGTCATAGATTGGCATCATCATGGTGACCTTAGGGGTTCTGTTAGTACGAGTCATTATATACAACTAACAGCGGCCAACCGCAGAAGGAGAGAATATGACTCGTACTAACAGACAAATAACAGCCAGAAGAACCTAGTGGATGTTGAGTCCACTAGGTTCTTCCGTTGCGAGGTTATACGATAACGGTTGGAGAGAACACATTTGGCAATGTTTGGCAGTTAGGAGGCATGTTTATAGTTACCTCTTCTGATTTGGACCATAGCCCACTTGCGTTTTGTGGAGCTGAAAAGTCTCCTTTACCTCTGAACCACACAACTCTTTCAAGCTGCTCTTTTAAGGCTGTTTGCATGTCGGAGTCATTCCATGTCTTGCCAGACGGTAGTTTGTCATCTGGATCGCATTCTAGCGTTCGGAAATTCCCAGATTTCATCACTTCGAAATCAGCTTCTCCGAACCCAGAGGGAGGGTCGTCCAATCCCCTCAACCGTGACACCGTGTACGGGAAACCACTAGAAGTGAAATCTTCACCCCAACTGGTCCAGTTAGGCGTTACAACCTGGTTAAAATCGCTCTCTTGGAAATACGGAACGTTGTCTATCTCATCAGTGAGATCATTGGTTATACTTTCTGTTCCGTAATCGTGTTCCAGGAATTCTGTCATCAATGACTTCCTGACGACATCAGCTCCGCTAAGTTCTGCAATACCACTTGCATTGGGAGTGATTCCGATCTTAGAGCTGTAGCCACCAGGTCTGTTGAACACAGTGTTGTTGAAGACCACGCCAGAAGAAGCAGTTGTCCTTGCACCTGAATAATTGACGCTGATAACAACCCATCTCTCAGCATACAACTGGAGCCACTCTCCGTAGGTCATGTCGTGGTCAGGTGTGATTTGTACGCTTCCATCTATGTTGAGTCTGCTACCGTAACCGGTTGTAACATCTTCGTTCTTGTATGTCTGACCGTTGGTTGAGTTGTAGAGTTCTTTAGCTTCCTCAGCTGTGAAGTATCTCAGGACATACGATCCAGAGTCATCGACGAAGTAGATCCTGTTCTTGCCTGTGAGAAGACCGTTGGTCTGGAAGAATGTAGTATTTTTGAAACGACCATTCCCGTTGGCCGCGAACTTGTATTTCGGATGGATGATATTACCCGGATTATTAAGAGTCCAAGTGTTACCACTGATCTCAAAGTTCTTGGTCCAGTCTCCTCTGAAGATCTGTCTTACCCAGATGTTACCAGGATTACCTATCCTGTTTCTAGCATGTTGAGAAATATTGTGCTTGGCATTGAAGATCGGTGTTACATAGTCCTTCGGATTGATGTTGATACTGAGAGACTTCGCTGGCACGAAGAATACACTCGGTATACCACCACTATCCGAAGCAGTGTACTCTGGAGTGAAGTAGGTCGATGTTCCAGGTATGACATACTGAGCGAACTTGCGGTTAATGTAGTAGCTGTTTGTATCTATCCCGTGGTAATTAAGAACTCTTTCCAGAAAATCAGGTCTAGTGAAGTTCTGATAAGCAGCGTTATCATACTGACAACCAGCCAAAAGATAAGCTGGATGTGCCGCAAAGTAGTAGTTGATGTACGGGTAAAAGTTTCTGTGATCGTTCAGATTGCTATTGATGAACAGATAGCCTGGAACATTGAGCTTGAACACAGTGCTAACACCAGAGGAAGTATCCAGTTGGCACAGAGGGATCGCTCTGGTAAAATCTGGAACCGGATGATTGGGACCATAACTTCCAAGCGCACTCTGGACTGCTGCTTTGATGTCATCGATGGATGCTCCAGATCCACCGCCACCACTTCCCCCACCACCTGAACCAGAACCAAGTGTAGGGATTATCTTAGAGGGTATAACGGACATAACTTACGTCTCCTTAGTTTAAGATTCATAAGATGTCCGATTAACTATCGTATTAATATATTAGTACCTCCTGAAATAAGCTGAGGTAGACTGGGAGAAACACCCAGTCTACCTCAGCTCAGTTCCTTCTGTTATTTAAGTCGTTTACACAACACATTCTTCACTTGATCCAACTTCGTGTTGATCTCGTCTTTGTGGACCTGCTTCAGAGCAGTCTCCTCATTGATACTTTTCTTGAGGTTAGCAATGATGCTACCGTATTCTGCTGCTGTCATGACTTGTTAGTTGTCCTGTTGAGGGTTAATGTTAACGCGCGTTGACCGTTTGGTCATATCATAACTCCGATCTTATAAATTTACCTTTTTTGGCTATCGGATGTTCTTAACTTCACCCTTAACATCAGGAGGTCTCTTATGGATCAACAAGACGATCTCCAGGCTATGTTCCAACCAGTTGAAGACTCCAGGATGTCCAGTAAATCTGCTCGTCCTCAAGTCACCATCTACTCCGATGGTTCCTACAAACCACAGATCGAATTCGGCGGTTACGGTTCACTGATGTACTGGAACAACGACATCCTCCTGATGTACGGAGGATCGCCTGGTGACTCCAACAACCGCATGGAACTTACCGCAGTTCTGTCTGCTCTTAGGCATCTCGCAGTTCCTTGCGATGTAACGCTTTATTCGGATTCCAAGTACGTAGTCGATGCACTCAATGGCTACTTGATCAACTGGGTCAACAACGGATGGAGAACATCCCAGAACAAACCAGTGTCCAACCAGGATCTCTGGATGGAGATGTACAGGTTCACTCAGATCCATCGTATCATCCCTGTCTGGATCAAAGGTCATGCTGGTCATCCTGAGAACGAACAGTGTGATCGATTAGCATCTATGGGAGCTTATGATTCTGCACAGATGCAGCTTCCTCCTTCTCCTCAGCTTCTGCAAGATCTTGCTCGTGGCAAGTATCCAGGATGCGAAGAAAAGGACGAACCGTTTGACTACTACCTCGGGCAATAACCGCGACGATTTTATGTTTCATAATTGTTCGCTGAGCATATTCGAGTCCTGAAGAGGGTTGGCTCCATCCTTGGCCACGTTGACGACAGACTGTGTGATAAATCAGGACGGCAGTTCTGCTTTGCTGGTACTTTCTGGAACTTCTATTTGCCTTTGTCACGCAGTAAGGAAATCGTCAAAATCCGGTACGTCTAATCCGGTTATCCACTTTTTCACCACACAAAAAATACATCAATATGAAAAAGCTACTCGCTTCACTTCTCCTGCTTGCAGCAGCAGGATGCTGCATTGATTCCAGACGCATAGCTGGTACTGAGGACATCCATGTTCTCCAGACTGGTTACTACCGTGTCTACACTAATGGACAACAACGTGTCAACGGTAGTTACAGCTATCCCGTTTCTCAGTACAGAACCTCTTCCTACGTTGGAGGTCCTTATGCTTATTCCAGGATCTATCCAGCAACCAGGCGCGTATTGAACCACGCTAGTTTCATGTCGTATTCCGATGCGGCATCTGGAGACTATATGCTCAATATCATCAATCTTCCGTGTTACCCTATCATCCTGATCCAGATCCCCATTCAGTTCTGTCTGGACACGATCCTTATCCCATGGGATCTGTACAACACTCCCAAGTGTCCAGAGGGTTACCAGGAAAGAATTTACCAAAGATGACATCTTCGGTGTTGTAGTGCGTATTTCGTCAAAAAAAGAACAGTCCGCAAGGAGCTGTTCTTCCTCTACATCAGTAGAGTGTGACAATGTCATTGCAGACACTGCCGACTTCGACGCCATCCACCACAAGCTTGGAAGTGCGGTCGCCACCGACAACCTCTACTTGCATGCCTGCCCTGGTTAGACGTTCTATCAGCGCTTCGAGTCCCATAGCGGGGCTCCTTTCTGGGCGTGTAGCCCTTAGTTAATGAAGAGACAGGATCTGAAGGATCGAGCAGTATGATTTCTCTAGGAGCCGTATACTCCGCAAGGTGATCGTACTGTGAGATCCTAAGATCTACTTAAGTGATATATGTCCAGAAAGTTTTGATTTGCAATAAATTGAAATGAGAGTAGCTCTAGTGACCGGCTCCGCAAGGGGACCGGTCACTAGAGCTACTCTTCTTTTGGTCTTACAGACGACCTCTGAACGCATCGTTGACCTGACGGTCGGACACGTTGATGAGGTGCATCCAACGACCACGTTCGTCGTGCGTGTCTTCCCAGCAGCCACTGTTCTCACGCTCGAGCTCCGTATGTGCTACGAACACCTTGTAGTAGCATCCGTTCTTCATACGAACGATCGAGAAGTGATACGCAGGCTGCGTGAAGACGATGTCGACGATCGTCGGGAATGTCCCCGTCATCTGGTAAGTCTTGGAAGACTTGCCGTACTTGTTCAGCATCTTGAAGATGTGAAGGATCGTCGGGCTGCTCGTCCCGAACAGGATCTGAAGGAACTCGTTAGCCGTGTGTTCCTCTTCGATGCCTTTCTTGGGCGGCAGATCCTTGGGATCCGTCCCGATATCATTCAGCTGTTCCTCAGCCTCTTCTGTCTTCTGTTCTTCCACTTGCTGTTCCTCCTTGGGTTGTTCTTGGGTTGTTGATGCTTCGCCTTCTGCAGAATCGGGAGCCGGTGAACCAAGCGTAGCATTGCCCTCAGATACAGGATGATCGATATCCGCAGGCGAATATGCGGGTTCCTCAGGCTCTGCGATCTTGAAGTGCTCCATGAGTTCGCTGATCTGCTTGTAGTCTTTGAACGTGTCCTTGGTGATGCTGTCGACCACCTCGTACACAACTCCACGATACATGACAGATCTCTCGAAGTCAGAGTCAGTGAACTCCATGAGGAGAGCATGACCCTCTTCGTTGCTGAACATCTGGACAACAGCTCCTTCTTCCGGTGTAACTTCGAACCAGACCTTCATGCCAGCAGTGGCAACGAGATCTGGAGACTCCTGGCCTTCGTTCCCATTAGGCTCTTCCTTCTTCCTGAGCGGTTCCGCAGGGAGACCAGTCTCACCGGAGATAGGTTCAGGTGCGGCCGCTGCGAGAGGAGCAGGCTCAGCTTGCTTGACGTACTCAACGATGACACCGTTAGTGAGTTCGCAGAACACACTGTCGGGATGCATCGCTTTGTACTCGTCAGTAACCGACCCTTCCTCCGTGTGGACGTTGATGGACACAGCCTTGTTGACCGAGATAGCGTCGTCCAGACACTCGGTGCATATGTCCTCCGGAGTGATCGTGCCATCGGCCTTCAGGAACGAGGTGACGAAGACATCCGCCACTACGACGTAATTCACGCCATCGAATCCCGTGAGGTTGATGTTGAGTCCGCCTGGCAACCTGCTGGTCAGCAGTTCGGCGATCCCATCGGTAGTGACGATCTCGCCACGAGACAGGATCTTCTTCTGCTCCAGCACGAACCCGTCCTTGACCAAGTGCTCGAATCCCTGTGCCAGCTCTCCGTTGGTCACGTCCTTGAGAACGATGAATGAGTTGTTGTTCACAACCACGTGTTCCTTGAGAGTGACTTTCGACTTGCCCTTAACAGGATCGATGATGATCTCGGTATCGATGTTGTCATTGGGATCGGTGAACTTTAGCTCGATCATCTTGCCGGCATGCAACACGACCTTGTTAGGATCTGGTTCAGGAACGTAATCCTTCTCCATCCTGTTGATCATGTTGAGGATCTTGAACGAGGCCTGCTGGCCGTTCTTGGTGATATGCCCGAGCAAGTAGGTCAAATGACACATCTTGCTGTCAGCTTCAAGGATGATGTTCCACACCCTGTTGCCACTTGGCACTACCTCTGCGACCACCTTCACAGACAGATTACTCTCTTCGCCAAGAGAGAACTCGCAGACGTCACCTTCCCAGCTGGCAGACAGCATCCGCGTCTGAACCTGCTGCAGGTGATTCACTCCGAACAGTCTCGCTGTCATCTGTATACCGCGAACAACACTCGACGCATTCAATGCATCGGTGATGTTGAAGATAGCGCACACGATGTTGCGGCTGTCTTCGGCATTGGCTCTTGCGAGCTTGTCGAACATAGCGCCGTCATCGTACTGTTTGACGATGTGTTTGACTTTGTCCGACTTTATTTTGTACTCACTCATCTTCGTTTCCTTTTGTTTGAGTCGATGTTGAAAGTTCGAAATCATCAGAGTATACTTCCGAGAATAACAGTTTGTTCTTCTTGAATCCACAGTTGATTCCCAACTGCTTGAGTATCAAGCGTTCCGGCCCCGTACATTCCCAGATGATGTCTCTGATGGTAACCAATGGAATGATCTCTTTTGGGATCGTGTCGCTGTTAGGGCTTAACGCGATCTTCGAAGGAACCTTTCCATGAGTTGTAATAAATGCCTGAAATTTCTTCGACGCCTTTGGGTTAACTTGATCCAGCCACGTCCAATAGGACGCGTTGGGTTTGCCAATCGGAACGCCGAATGTCTTCGTTGGTAACTGGATGTGACCGTATTTGGCAGCGAACACTTCCTCCCAGACCATGTAGTAGAAGTAGGGTGTAGACTCAGGCGCGTTGTTGTAGTCTTCCGCATTCTTGATGGCTATAGGTTCCAGCCATGTAGTTTTGCCTTGCTGGAAGTCATCGTAGATCCTGCGTTCGAACTTCATGACGTCCCTGATGAGATCATGCCCAACTAGTTTTCTGTCGAGCGATTTCTTCAGGATTTCATTGATGATGAAGTCCTCTGCGAACTTGGTAGCATCTCTGCACTTGTCAGAAC
>Ga0310690_10007802_pt1 | contig 13706 bp, 5 predicted proteins | sample AusTroGonzalo_MG_2_FD_207661 | JGI IMG/M metagenome (GOLD analysis project Ga0310690, IMG submission 207661) | Bovine rumen microbial communities from tropical cattle in Woodstock, Queensland, Australia - Gonzalo_04 (v2) (version 2) | ecosystem: Host-associated > Mammals > Digestive system >... | reverse complement strand
AATAGCAGTTATTCTTATGGCTTTTGGATTGAAGGTGTTGGATACGCCTATGGAAATCCATTTGAATTTACATTAGAGAAATTTAATCATAAATTTCCCAATGATATCTGCGTAATGTCATGTAGGAAAGGAGACGAATTATACTTTGATTTTGAGTGGACTGCTGCCCCAACCTCTGTAAGTGCTCCCCAAACGCAGGTTTCTACCTCCGAAAAACTCTTCGACCTCCAAGGCCGTCCCATCCAAGGCTCGCCTAAGCATGGGGTGTATATTCAGAACGGGAAGAAGGTGATGAAATAAGAAACAAAAGCGAAAGAGGCAAGTAAAAATGCCTCTTTCCTTTTGTTTTAGACATTTTATTCATACAACGAGTCGAAGAAAGAATTGAAAGATGGATTTTTGGCCATCACTAACGCCTATTATTTCTTTGTGTCATTTGTTTAAATATCGTTAATTCTTCATCATTAACATGGGGAGTGCTTGGAGAGTATCAGATAAAAGTATAAATTTGCATCGATATTAAACTTCAACCATTTATGAGAAAACAATTGGTATAAATTCTTTTGATGCCTGTCCCCTTGATCTTTCCCTATGATCTTCATCCTTATCTGTTGAATGCTCAGATGTATCTATGGAGTAATGGAATTCGCCCATGGTCGATTTGTAATTATAAACAACAATGAATTATGAGAAGATTTGTTTTTATACTGTTGCTTTTGATGCAATGTATTTATTCTTGTTCACAACCGAAAAGAGAGACGATGTGTGATTCTATTGATTCCAAAGACGCAGTTTTGTTAAACAAACTTGCTTTAAAGCATGGAATAAAATATGATTTTACATCTAAAAATGTGGCATTTTATACAGGTTCGGGAGGAGGAGCACGAAGAAGCAAGGAGGATTTTCTACCTATATGTCGTGCCATAGATGAAGATGACAAATATGATCCAGCATCGTATTTTACTCCTCGTATCTACATTTTCAATGAGAAGGAAAAGTCTCAGGCAAATGGTTATGATGCCGCTATTGTCTATGGCTCTGTAAAGCAGTTCCCATCCAAGAAAACCATAATAAGGAGATTGCGCAAATAGAAATCTATCAAATAGGTTCGATTATCGTTTATTATAAATTGATTACGCAATCTGAACATCAACTTTTGCAACTCGCTCAATAGAAATCTGTTACGAATAAAATATTTATTATCTTTGCATAAAAATAAATATTCACATATGGCAAGAATTAATTTAGAGACAGAACCTCGTTTTAAAGAAATGTTGAAACAATTAGGTTTCAAGAAATCACGTGGTGTTTTCGGACGAAACGAAAAAGAATCTATTATGAAGTTACGCTTTGGTCATGGAACATATGGACAGAAATTTGTTAGGTACTATGACTGTCTGTATGTAATAGATTACCCCAAAATTAATGAAGTTGCCGCTGAGTTGGGAGAGCTTGTTTTTGGACAAGGTGGACAGATAGGTTATCTGACTCCAGAGTACCGCTTTCGAGAATGGAGATTAGCTGATTCTGATTCAGACGAGTATTATCTTCATATGATAAATGATATAAAAGAGACCATGACTCAATATGTTATTCCATATATGGAGAAATATTCTACTATTGAGGCTTTTGTAAAAGGTGTGGAATCGGGGAATATCTCTCCTAACTTTTTTGATAACAAGGCTGTTGCAATAGCTTATGTGCTTTTGGGTCGAAAAGATGATGCTCTGCATTATCTTGACCAATGTATAGAAGAGCAAAAGAAGTTAGACTTTTATGGAAAAGGAACAGTAGTTATAAAAACAAAAGGTAAAACAGAGATAGTGTCTTACCCAGATGAGAATCGTAATTTGAAAGAACTTCAGGTTCTACGTCAGAAGTTGAAAGACAGGAAGTGTTAGTCGTACTGCTGCTTTGAAAAAAGACCCATTTGTTAGTTTGGGAATAATTATGCTCCAAATGTCGGTTTTGAAAGAAAATTGAAAAATAATACGCAAAAAAATTGCATATTTGAAACAAAAAGTATACTTTTGCACGCCAAATTAACAGGATAAAAATCATAGACAACCAAATTTCATGAGAAAAAGTAACATTTTACTGTCTTTTCTGTTGATGTCACTTACATCAACACATGCCCAAACACTTTTAGAAGAAGATTTTGAAACAGGTAACACAACGTCGCTCAGCACGCCACTCGCTTGTGGTGAAGGATGGACAACCGTCAACTCGTATTCAGGATCGAACATGCGTTACAACTGGTACAACGAGTATCGTGACCCCAACTCACAAGCTGGTTCCATCATTAGCGGTGCCAACTGTGCAGCCTGCGATGGTCCTGTCAACAGCGGAACCAATGTAGACGGAAGCGGTCCGCGCGAAGAAATCTTGTTAACCCCAGAATTGGATCTTAACGACACCTATCAGTTGCAGTTCACATGGGAAGTGAGTCCCATGAACAATCGTGATAACTCACGCTATGACCTGCAAGTGCGTGTCGTGACCAACAATAACCTGAACGGTGCAGAAACCGTTTTCTCTATCCAAAGCGAACAGATGCTGCGTGAAAGCGGTGTCACCGTATTCCCCATCGACACTTGGGAGCCTCACACTTCAAAGATTGACCTGAGTGACTGGAAAGGTCAGAAAGTGAAGATTGCTTTCGTCTATAAGATGATGAATGCAATCGGTAATGTGGCTTGGATTGACGATGTTTCCGTGAAGAAGTTCACACCCGCTAATGGTCCTGTGGCTTCTGTATCAATGGATCGTTACAACTTCAAGAATGTGTATATCGGTGAGAAGGTCTACAGTGACGTCATCACACTGACTAATGTCGGAAAGAATGGTCTGACGATTACTGGCATGGACCTACCCAATGGTATTAGCACCACGCTCGATGCAAATAGCGTAAACCTGCGTACCTACGACAATGTTGCATTCCAGTTGGCTTATGAGGCTTCAATGACTTCACCCGCCAGCGGCAATGCCGTGATTCACACCACGGGTGGCGACATTACCATTGCCTTCACAGCCAACAAGGTGCTGGTTCCAGAAGGATATACATTCGAGGGCTTCAATGCCTACTTCCCTCCTGCTGGCTGGAAGACCAAAGGATGGAGCGGATCGAAGGTTGCCATCGAGGGTGACCAGAGTGCCTATTGTGGTGGCGACTTTTCTGCAGCCTATCTGCGCTCGCCCCGCCTTGATCTGAGCAATGGTGGTAAGGTGACTTTCACCTATTACAACCAGTATGATGGCGAGAGCGCTCCTGAGTACGACATCTCGCTGCAGGTGTCTTATGACAATGGCGACACATGGATTACCAAATGGACAAGTGACTACCAGAACGGCCTTAACCAACTTCTCACCGAAGAGGTTGACTTGGGTATCGGTACCGACGAGAGCTACATCCGCTGGTTCTATCCCGCTATTGAGAGCGACGACGAGGGTGCTTTCGATCACTCAAATTTCACTCTGGACCGCGTCCTGCTGCCCAATGTCTATGGTGCCGACGGCGTGCCTGGCAACTGTACTATCGAATCGCCTGCCAACAACGCACAGGAGGTTTATCCCAAGGACATTGTTCTGAAGTGGGGTCCTGCCCAGTTCGCCAAGGGTTACAAACTCTTTGTGGGAAGCAATCCTGAAATCAACAACCTGGTGAATGGTATTGATCTGAACGATGCTCTGACCTACACCATTCCTCAGGCTGAATACGAGACCACCTATAAGTGGAAGGTTGTGGCTTACAACGACAAGGGTGAATCAAGTACTGCAAGCACTTGGCGCTTCACCACTCAGAAGGATGCCTCTGTATTGGAGTTCCCTTATGTAGAGAACTTCGACGAGTTGACTGGCAATGATGTTCCTACCGGTTGGTTAAGTACCACCGATAACGAATATGAGGGCCGTCGTTGGTCTCCCAACTCTATCTTTGGTTTCAGTGGCACTTGTCTCTATACTGGCTGGATGAATACTGGTAAGATCTCTACATTGACCTCACCCGAGTTTATGCTGCCTGCCGATGGCAAGGGTATGACTATCTCGTTCGTGTGGGGTGACGAACATCCTCGTTCACTGAAGATTGACGAGACTGGTTTGCTGAAGAAGCACAACGTGGAAGGTGGCAATGGCGCCAGCGAGGTCATCTTCGAGATTGGTTGCAACGGCGAATGGAAGCAGGCTGCTTACTTGTCGGAGAACTATATCGAAGATACTGACAACAAGTACTGGCGTGAAGAGCGCATCGACCTGATGGAATATGCCGGCAAGCGCATTCAGTTCCGCTGGATCAACAAGGCCCTGTCTGGCAAGCATAATGGTGCATCACTCGACAACATCGTTATTGATGGCAACCTCGACGACTACGCTATCTTCAACCAAAGCGGTTGGGACGCAGGCAAGGTGAACTATAAGAAAGCTGTCAACTCTGGCAACCAGTTCACTCTTCTGAACAAGGGTAAGAACGCCTTGAAGGTGAAGTCTGTTAAGTTCAACAATGCTAACTTCCAAAGCACAATTGCTGCTGGCCAGGAGATTCCTGTTGATGGTGGTATCACCTTTAATGTGCAGTTCAATGCCGGCGAGTCTGTAAAGGCTATCAACGATGAGATGACTGTAGAGTTCGAGAGCGGTTACAGCGTTGCCTTCCCCGTTAGCGGCGAGGCTCTGGCCAGCGATGTTCTCTACTATGGTTTCGAGAACAACGATCTGGACTACAACTGGAAGAACGACTTCACCACCATCGACGTGGACAGAAAGACCAACAGCGACCTGGGCTACTATGAGACAGTCGTTGAGAACGATGGCGGCCGTTATGCCTTCACTCAGGTTTATCACTACAACTCGAACCTGACTGCTCACAATGGTATTGGTACGATTGCAGCTTCTGCTCCCTACGACTATTCTGATACTGACGACTGGTTGATTAGCAAGGCTCTGATTCCTGCTGCCAATGCTTCATTAGACTTCTATGCCCGCAACTTGGGAACAACCAACTCGGTCTATGTAGGCGACAACGACCTGCACAGTGTGGAGGTGCTGGTTAGCGAGACAGAAAATAGTAAGACCTCTTACTTCAAGACTGTGATGAACACCACTGAGATGTCTTATCTGGGTGAGAACCAGTGGCATCACTTCACTGTGGACCTCTCGGCTTATGCTGGCAAGACCATCTATGTGGCAGTTCGTCATACCGCTCCCAACGCCAACAATATGGCTTTCTTTGATGACCTTACCTTCAACCATGTCAGCGCAAACGTTGCTGCAGGTATCGAAACAGCTCATACAGCCTTCAGCGAGAATGCTCAGGTTGCTGTTTATAGCCTCAACGGCATCCAGGTGGCCAATGGTAAAGGTACCGCTATGCTTCAGAATCTGGAGAAGGGTGTCTATGTTGTTAAGGTGACAGAGGGACAAAACGTTCAGACACTGCGTATCATTCGCAAGTAATCTCTACAATATTAGGGTAATGGGTGAGTTCAGAGTATACTCACTCATTACCCTCATCTTTTATCTACGGATTCAATGAAACAGCTTTTTTACACATTACTTTTCTTATTACTTCCTGCGTTAACCATTAATGCCCAACAGCGCAACAAAAAACTCATCATACAGGTTACATCTGTAGAAGGCGACCTCCTGAACGGACAGTCGCTGATTTTAATGCAAACAGACTATCAGGTTAGCTACGGCTCTCTGGCGCTCAATGCAGATGGCCAGTGTTCCCTGAATGTCTATGCCGGCAATCACGCGCTGACATTGGAACGCAGTGGATTCAATCCCGTGGCTTACAACTTTACGGTGGGAGAAGAGGAGACAGAGAAGACCATTCAGATAGAACTGACTGAAAAGACGCGTCAGCCTTTTGCTTTGAAGACGAAAACCGACCACGATGTCATGACGGGTAAAAACAGTATCAACCTGTCGTGGAACACAGAAGAGCCGGCTTTCTTCGACGATTTCGAAAGTTATGCTCCTTTCTCTATCAACTTCGGCCAATGGACAGGTATTGACGCCGACCAGGAAGCTGCAGCTCCGCTTGTGGGCACTTATCCCAACCGAGGCACCATGCAGTATGCTCAGGTCATCAATCCGCTGACGGTCGATCCTACATGGTGGTACGACTATCCCATCCTGCGTCCTTATAGCGGCAAGCAGTATATCGGTTTCACTCGCACTTATAGCGGTAACGCCAATGACGACTGGCTCATATCGCCGACCATCAATGTGGGCACAGAGAATGTACTCTCATTCTTTGTCAAGGCGGCCGACCGATTCCCTGAGCGATTTATGGTCTATGTGACCACCCAACTCAATCAGCCCACTCAATCGGACTTTACTCGTTTGGACCAGGATAACTATGAGACTGCCGACTATACTGGTTGGAAAGAGTGCACGTATGACCTCTCGGCCTATGCTGGTCAGCAGGTAAAGTTCGCCATCCGATACATCAGTCACTACAATCGTTATGGGTCTTTCATGCTGATGCTCGACGATGTGTATGTGGGACAGAACCTCAACCACACGTCAGGAAACCCCAACGAACAGTTCCAAATCTTCCTGGATGGTCAACTGGTAGGGACTACCAAAGACACCAGCTATACATTGACCGATATAGAAAATGGTCCTCACACCATTGGTGTACAGGCCTGCTACTTGAAGGCTCAGAGTGAGTTGACTACGCAACAGGTGGACATTCCTTCTGGTATTTATTCACATGTAGTATTCCATTTCACAACCAACAGTCGTCTGAATGCCGATGGCCAGATTATGACCATTACTAATACAGAGTCCCTCAAATCCTACGACCTGACAGTGACCAACAGTCAGGTAGAGATGACATCACTACCCAATGGATCGTACGTCATCAATATCGAAGAGGGGGCATTCCAACACTATCAGCAGATGGTGACAGTAGATGGCGATGCAAACTTCGACATCACGCTGAACGACCTCTTGATGAAACCTTATAACATCACTGCAACATGCGACGATAACGGCATCTATACCCTACGCTGGAACCAGAACCTCATCTTCTCAGATAGTTTCGAGGATTATAATGACTTCTCAGCTGGCACCTTCGGTGAGTGGAAGACCATCGACCGCGACCTGAGTCCCGTCTACCCCATCGCCTTAGGTAGTGCGTCGAACATCGTCTCTTTCCCTGGGTCTGGCACAGCATCAACACCGATGCCTATAGCGCCGATGGTCTTCAATCCTTGGAGCACCACACCTGCTATGCTGCCCAGCGACCCTGCAATTGCGGCACCTACTGGCGACAAGAGCGTCATCTTCTTCTCGTCACAAATGGCACAGTCGGACGATTGGCTCATCTCGCCACTACTTGACATCCACGACAACTACAAGTTAAGCTTGAAGGCCAAGGCCTATTCAGCCATGTATCCAGAGTCTCTGGAGTTCTGCGTGTCTGATGGCAGCAGCAATCCTAATGACTTTACTGTCATCAGCTATGTGGAGAGCGTTCCTGCTGAACATTGGTCACTCTTTGATGTTGACTTGTCGCGTTTTGCCGGACAGTCTGTTCGATTGGCCGTTCACTACACCTCATATGACGCTTTCCTAACACAGATTGATGACTTCACCGTAGGACCAGAAGATGGTCAGGGCGAAGTGGTGGACTATGGCAATGTGGTACGTTTCGAGATCAGTGTTGATGGAACCAAGGTAGGCGAGAGTCAGGTACCCACCTTCGTACTGCCTCCACTGTCGGCCGAGAGTCATATCATTGGCATCAAGGCCATCTATCAGTCTGGTGAGTCGGAGACGGCAGAGTATGTGATTAATGGAGCTACGGGTATTGCTCATAAAGTGTTGCTTCCCACCGATGATGCCGCAGTATATAGTCTGTCGGGTGTTTATATGGGTAATCAAGTCAAAGCCCTGCCTTCAGGCATTTATGTAGTTAAGAACAATGGTAAGACCGTTAAAATTCGCAAGTAATCAATGAAAATACATCGTATTCTTTTTACAGCCTTTGTGTTTGTCCTGTCGTTTACAGTACAGGCACAAGGACTTTCTGAAAACCAGCGCTTGCTGGGCTATGTCCAGACCGACAGCATCACCGTCAGCGGTGGTGCCTTTGGTGCAGCAGGTACCTTTACCATTGGTGCTATTCTCACCCCTCAGAAGTTGGCAGCCTATGCTGGTTGCCGGGTCGTTGGCATCCGTTTGGCTGCAGCTCTCAATCTGGGGCGTACCCGAAATTTTGTATATCAGGTGGAAGGCAATAACCTGACACCCGCCATCGAGCAAAACCAACGTATCTATGAAGGTTGGAACAACGTGTTCTTTAATGGCAACGGATATGAGATTCAAGGCAACGAGACCCTATTCTACGGATTCGACTACACGGAGACCGCGGAGATGGTGGCTGCCGATGAAGGCGGTCTGTGTGGCTATGGCGAAGACACCGATGGCGGCTTCTATGCCTATGGCAACTTTGGTCAAGGCACAGGCCTCTATCTGCTGAGTAATCTAGGTTGCCTTTGTGTTCAACTCATCGTCGACGTCAGCTCTTTGCCTGCCCACGACATAGACATCACTTGGTTCGATGCGGGCTTTAAGTACAAGAAACCCGGTGAGAAGGTTGATGCTATGATTAACTTCTCAAACGTGGGTCGCAACAGCATCAGCAGTTATCGACTGGGCTACCAGCTTGATGATATGGACCCAGTACATGAAACCCAGACGCAATCACTCGTTTCCGGAAAGATGAGCTTGTGGCAGTTCTCTACGAAACTGCCCACCGACATTGCTAACGGCATGCACACCCTGAAGGTATTTGTTGACCAGGTAGAAGGCGAGCCTTTGGCAGAGCGCTCGAAGAACGACACTCTAAGCACTTCGTTTGCCATCTATCGCAACAGTTATAATCGCGACAAGGTACTCATGGAGATCTACACCGATCAGAACTCGCTCTATGCCCCCTATCTTAATGATGCTGTAAAGCTACTGACCAAGAATAATAACAATCTGACTGTGGTCAATGTGCATCGACCAGATACACCATTGGGCTTGTCATCAGCAGCCTATCTACATGATCTCTATGCCTATACCACTCCGTCGTTCACTTTTAACCGCTCGTACTTCCCTGGCGAGGCTTATGTAGCCTACGACATGAACGACTACCTGCCAGTGATACCCGCAGAGATGAGTGCGAATATCCTCAGCGATATGCTTATGCAGGATGCCACCACGCCATCCTTTGCCACCATTGGCCTGCAGATGTCTTATGATGCAGCCACTCGTTCACTTCGCGTGAAGGCAAATGGTGATGTGTTGCCTGAAGCACAGGCCATCTATGGCGACCTAGCTCTTACTCTCATGCTGGTAGAAGACGGTATCAAGAGTCCTCAAGTGGTCTATAATAGCAGTATTCAGCGCACAAAAGTCAACCAGGACTATTTGCACGATCACGTGCTCCGTACTTATCTCACATCGCCCATTGGTGACTTGGTGCCTGCTGCCAACAATCAATACGAAATGAGTTACGATGCCACACTCGATGCCAATTGGAATGCCGACAAGATCACTGTGGTGGCTCTGCTGACCAAAAAAGTTGATGCCGTGACTGACAACAACATACTTGACATGGATATTATCAATACCAGCACACTCACCATGAGTGAAGCCACAGGTATCGTTTCCTTGTCAACAGAAGCCCGTCCGTCGTCAAACACCATCTATACCCTTGATGGCCGCCCCGTCGGTGGTGTCCTGAAACCAGGCATCTATATCAAAGATGGAAAGAAAATTTTTATCAAAAACCATATTAACTAATTAACAAATGACATGAGGAAAAGAAGTTTTTTACTACTCAGTCTGTTGTTCACGTTCTGTAGTTCGGTTTTCGCCGATGCCTACACCATGAACTTCAACACTCCGATTGCCACTGGCGACCATAACTTTGCCGTGGCAAGCAACTGGGGACATGTCGTAGGAACGAACAACTACGATGGCTTGGGACCCTATTACATGACCTACAGCTATACCGCCGACGGAGGTTTTGGCGGTACAGGTGCTCTCTGTGCAAATCGTCAGTATGCAGGCGATTATGGTGGTGGAGGCGAATGCTACGACCTTTTGGTCAGCCCAGTCGTTTCCGGTGAGATTACGATGAAAGTCAAGGCCAGTTCCAGTGCCAGCGGCAGCATTCCTTCGTATGTAGAGATCTACAAGATGAATGAAACTGGTACCGCTTACGGTGATCTGATTCAACGTTTCACCGTTGCTGATGGTTATACCGATATTGAAGGCCAGACCGATTGGAAGCAAATTTCTCTGACACTCGCTGAAGACCAGCGTATCGGTATTCGTGCCCAGCATGCTTATCTGGACGACTTCACGGCAGCTAATGCTGTGCTTATTCCCGAGAAGAGTCTCTCTATTACCACAGCAGTTCCGTCTGATGTTAATGGTACTATCTATTGGGATCAGCAGGCCAACGGCAAGGTATTAGTTAAATATGTGGTGACTGTTACTAACAATGGTGAGGTAGACCTGACCCAGGGTATGGAGGACTACAGCATCTCTATCTTCAACCGTAAGGATAATACTGTATATGCCACTGTTCCCGTGCCACAAGACCTGGCCATCGGTGCCACCTCTGATGAGTTTGAAGTAAGTGCAGAAGTAGAGCCTACAATTTGGCCAAACACCTACACATACATCAATATGGACTTGAAAGAGAACTTAAAGGGTTCTGTTGTCAAGCGCGCTCAGTCAAATTATAATGCCTACGAGCCAAAGTTCGTGTTCCGTGTTTCTGAGAGCACATCAACTGTCAGCACAACAACGGCTCAGAACTATGGTCTTATCAGCGAAGAAACCACCCGCTCTTTCGAACTCTGTAATTTGGGTGTTGCTCCTCTGACAATCAAGAGCATCACTCTGCCTGCTGGTTTTATTTCTGCTAATATGCCCGAGGTGCCTGCTGAGGGTCTTGTTATTGAAAAGAAAACCACGTTGCCTGTTGACATCACTCTGCCCATCACCACACTGGGTAATTTCTCAGACAACCTGACTATTGTCTATTTGGACAAAGACAATGCCGAGAAGACCTACACATTGGCTTTCTCTGGCAATGTATTGCCTGCCGGCACTTGGGCTGCTGATTTCAATAGCTCAACAACAAATATTGCCTATCCTGTCGGTTCTATCGCAGAAAGCGGTATCGACAGCGATAGAGATTACGAAAACGGTACCTACAACCACTATCTGATTGGCCGTACCACAGTTTCTGAGACCAATAAGTTCATCACGCCAAAACTCCACGCTACTGCAGGTCAGACCATGTCATTCGATGTGAAGGGCGTTTCTGGCGATTCTTACTATGCAAAGGTTTATGTATCTACCGACCGTAAGAACTGGGGTGAGCCCGTGGCTTACTTCACCTCTTCTGAGACAGATGGTGCAGAAGCCATTGGTACTTCTACCTGGGTGAACAAGTCTATCACCTTTGATGCTGAGGGCGACTACTATGTGGCCTTTGCTCTCTATGGCAAGTTTGGTATTGATAATATTATTGGTTTGACAAAGGTTGATGTTGCTCACGATCTCTATATCAAGAGCATCACTTGGCCCGATGCTTCTGTGAAGAGTGGCACATCTCTGGTGAAGCCCAGCTTGGAAGTGATTCCTTTGACTGACGAGCAGGCCGATGCCTATACCGTGAAGTATATTTGTGGCGAGACTGTCCTGGCAGAGACCGCTGCTGTGGAAATGGCCACCAGTGCCAACAGCTCAAAGACCTTCTATTTCTCTTGGACACCTGAGGTGGAGAACACCACTGTCTACGCTGGTTCTAAGGTTGTGTTCGAGTTTACCGACGGGACGAAGTTCGAAACTGAGCCTTTCGACTTCACCGTGACTCACGCACCTATCTTCCACTTCCTGAATGATGTTCCCACAAGCAAGTGGTATGAGCCTTCAGACCGCACTGCTCCCATCACCTTTGGCAAGACTAATACGAACGACACCCAGAACTTCGTAATCTACAACTGGGGTCCTGCTCCATTGCAGGTGAAGAGCATCTCTCTGCCCGAGGGCTTCACCACTTCTGTTGAGACTCCTCTCACTGTGGCTACTTACGACGAGACCAATCTCGCTGCTTCTGCTCAGGCCCTCGAGATCACCTTCTCGGCTACCGAGGCTGGAACCTATGCTGGCGACCTGGTGATTACCTATGTTAACGGCTTTGGTAATGATTCTACCTTCACCCTGCCTATCAGCGGTACGATGCTCGATCCCACGAAGTTCTATGCAAACTTCGGTGGCGAGAGCAACCAGTGGCCTGCCGGTTCTGTTTATCAGGACAACGTCAGCACCACCTATGTTGCTACCGGAGATTATGCCATCACCTCTACCAGCAATACCAAGAACATCTTTGTCACACCGAAGCTGACAGCAGCAGCTGGCGACAAGCTGATGTTTGATGCCAAGCTCTATAGCTCATATTGGACAGAGGGTAAGGTAGTGGTTTATGCCGCAGCAACCCGTGACGAGGTTCTGAACACTGAGGATGGAACCACCCGTGTACAGCTGTTCAGCGTGAGCGGACAGGACGCAGAGAATGCAATGACTACCGACTACCAGACCTTCGAGGTGACAGTTCCTGAAGCAGGTAGCTACTACTTCGGCTTCGAGATCAGTGGTCGTCCCTATGTCGATGAAATCTATGGCCTTCAGCCTGATGTGGCAGCAGCCCACGACTGGATGCTCGTTTCCTGCAATATCCCTGCCGAGTCTATGCAGAATGGTGCAACAAAGGCTAGTGTCAATATCCTGAACCTTGGTTTGAAGGATGAGGCTGCCGAAGACTATACGACGACCGTCTTCGTTGATGGTGAGGTTTGGACCAACGTCGATGGCGTTGCCATCCCCATGAGTCATAAACTGTCTGATGCAGGCACCCAGATTCCTGTCACCTTCCGTTATCCCAAGACAGGTACCTTCCCCGTATATATTGAGGTGAAGGCTGGCGATTACAGTGTAGTTACAGATACTGTTGACGTTACCTTTACCGAAGAGGTTCTTGTTGCCGAGGCCATTGAGATTGGTACCAAGGCAGGTAATGGTCGCGACTATGGTTTCGTTGACTGGTATAACAATGACGGAAGTGCAACCCGTTATACCGATATTATCTATCCTGCTGCCAAGCTGACTGCAGCAGGCATGAAGGCTGGCGACAAGATTAATCAGATTGCATTCCGTGCCACCAACAGCAGTAAGGATCTCAAGGCTGTTGTTACCTCATGGGTTGGCTTGTCTGCTGGCGAGGTTACCCTGGGCTCACCCGATAAGGAGACTTTGACCGAAGTGAAGGTATACGATGGTGAGGTATCATTGCCTGCCAACTTCGAGTCAGTCATCAATATCGCAAGCACTCCTATCGTTTGGGATGGAAATTCAGATGTCCGCGTTTATACCGAGGCTGTTGGTCAGGGTTCTGGTAACTGGCTGAATGTTAATTACGACTACGATAGCGAAATCACCATGTCATATAATGGCTCTGAGAAGGCCGCTCCTCTGGCTTACTTCACCCTGGCTGCTGAGGCTGCCACCCTTTCTGGTACGGTGAAGGGCGCAGAAGACTCGCTGGTGGTTGGTGCCAAGCTGACCTTGGTGAGCAATGATGGCGAAAATGTGCAGTATGCTGGTACCACTGATGCCGAGGGTGCTTATAG
>Ga0310690_10007801_pt1 | contig 13712 bp, 19 predicted proteins | sample AusTroGonzalo_MG_2_FD_207661 | JGI IMG/M metagenome (GOLD analysis project Ga0310690, IMG submission 207661) | Bovine rumen microbial communities from tropical cattle in Woodstock, Queensland, Australia - Gonzalo_04 (v2) (version 2) | ecosystem: Host-associated > Mammals > Digestive system >... | reverse complement strand
CATATACGCAGTTTTACGAAGAAAAATTTTTCCGTAAAATAAAAAAACGGGCAGATTTTACTCTGCCCTACTTGATTGCTATGCCGATGCCCACGCCTATCAACAAACACCATATTCGGTTCTGCCATATCTGCCTGCGGTGGACCCGTCTTTCCTTATTTATTTGTTCTTTCAATGTCGCTGATAATGTCTTTAATTCGTTCACTTCTTTGGATAGCAGATTCAAGTCTTTCTTCTGCTCGTCCAATTCCTTCGTCAATTTCAATAGCGTAGCCTGTGCTTCTTGTAATTCCGATACCAACTCGCTCGACGGTTTTTTGAGTTTCTTCAATACGTTTTGACATTCCATTAAGTCTTGATTCAAGAGATTTAATTCGCTCGTTAAGTTCTGCCACTGACTTATCGGTATTGTCATAGTTTGGCTTGTTTCTGTTTGCGTCATGGTGTAACCAACCGATGAGTAACAGAAGCAAAATACCAATAATAAAGACAAGACGGTTCTCAACGATAAACTCCTTAATTTTTTCCACATTCTTTCGCCCCCTTTAAGATGCAGTATATAGCCACTTGCATAACAAACACAGCAAGAACGCTAATAGCCATTTTTTCGTTGTTAAGTCCAAACTCCAAAACATACATTTAGTCCCCCTCTTGATAATTCTGCTGATACCAAATCGCTTTACCACGAATCGTCTGAAGCATATCATACAGATTATCACCGGGGCAGGCGGTAGCCATTAAATCGCAATGCCCTTTAACGTGCTTTACATCGGGGATTAAATCATACTTTTCGCATAAATACCCGACAAGATAAGACAATTTTTCTATCTGCTCTTTTGTCGGTTCAGCTTCACAGAAATTACCGCACACATGAATACCGATGGTATGACTATTTTCTCCGTAAGCGTGAGAGCCTGTTGCCCATTCGGGACGCCCTCTTTCAATGGTACCATCTTTACGGATAACATAATGATAGCCGATTCCACTCCACCCCATATTTTGATGGGATTCGTGTATTTCTTCGGCAGATAAATCATCATCATACGGATTTCCCGTATGGTGAACCACCAGCATATCGGTATAAGGACGAGTATAAAGCGTATCAAATTCTAAATCGTATTCTTCAATATTAGGCTCTATCATCATTTTAATCACCTCTATGAAACGGAGTTATTCTTAACGCAAGCATATATCTGTTTGTAGGGTCGTCAAACCATCTAAACTTCCAGCCAATGTAGTTATCCCACGAAAATTTACCAAAACTCTTACGCATATCTTTATAACAAAAAGCGTAATCGGTAACATACCAAGTATAGCCGTCTACCTCGTCAGTTTTGATTTTCTTTACATCTTCCTCGTTGACAGTTATTCCCGTTACATAATAGGAAAATCCGTAAGCGTTATTTCTGTATAACCACACGATTCTACAAATGTAACGCTGGAATCGTTCTTTTAATGTAAAGTCACCGTCCAATAAATCAACGTAACCCCTATATTCACCAATAAGTTGCAACGCTTCTTCGGGCGTGTGGTATTTGTAATGGCGGTGAAAATCGTACTCCGCAAATTTTGGAACGTGATGTTCGTCAATCAACCAATCTATATCTAAATGGTCGTCCCAATTCGCCCACCAAGTAAATATATTCGGCAAGTTGCCCACTTCATCAGCGAATAATAAGACAAAAGGATTTGTGATGTAGCAGACGATATTGAACAGAATGTCAACGATGGCAAACAAAAGGAATTTAATGTATTTCATCTTTTTTCTCACTCTCCTTTTTCTCCCACTCATCAGGTATGCCGTTGTTATCCTTATCAATGAGCAACACACCAAGGATAGCAAATGTCCCTGCTATACTCGGTGCGTAATACTCTTTGATAAATGCGTTTACCGCCGTATAATTGACTTGCCCTTTTGTTAAAAATTCATACAAGATACCGACAAGTGCGATTAAACCACAGCCAATAAAAATGCTCGCATAAATCCACACGAATACTTTTGGTAATACAGAGCCACGCTTTTTGACGAAATCCGTAACCTTGTTCTGTAATGCTTTAACGATTTTCATGGGGTAACTCCATAAACTCTTTTCTTACATCGGGCATAAAAGAATTGCCGTGATTATCTGTGTAAGCTTCAAACATAATCTCAAAACTCTCACGTTCCCTTAACGGCACTTTCTTGCCTTTTTCTTTGTAATAGCTGAACATCTGCAACATTCGGTCACGAAGCAATGCTTGTACGCCAAATTCCAGCTTGTCTATCTTTGCAAGCGTCCTGCTCCATCGTGTTGAAAAATATGTTAAAACGCTTCCCAGTAGGAACATAACTATTGCCGTTCCAATCTCTTGAATCATTCTTGTATCTCCTTGTTAGTTACGCTCCCATAATAAAAGGACGGATATTACTCCGTCCTCTGTGTAAATTTAATAACGAAAGGTTTTCCCTTGTTGTCATAAGTAAATATCTGTGCATTTGTGTTTATGGTTTTGCAAGTCCTAATTTCAACATTTTTCACAAACCCTGTACAATATCCCATCGTGGTATTATTTCCGCAATACTGTTTCCTTGCACAGTTATTACATAATTCTGTCATGCTACACCTCAATATAAAAGGACGGATATATTACTCCGTCCTTAATGCTTTGATTTCCTCACGCAGTTTTTTGATTTCGCTTCGCAGATAGATAACTTCCATAGATAATGCTTCTTCATAGCGAATCATCCAAATATCTCTTGCTTCTTCTTTCTCTGTGGCTTCCTGCACATCGTGGCAAAGAATACCGTATTTCAGCAAATCCACATTGTTTTCTTCGCCCACTTCTTTTACATCTTGAGCCACAAGTCCAGTATGGAAACGGCAGGAATCACCCTTTCTTTCCACATCAGCCTTATATTTAAACTGTTGCCAATTCACCTTTCCCCATGCTTCCAAAACGTCATCAGGAACAGAAGAAAAATCTTGTTTTAGTCGTTTGTCAGAAGATGTTTGTACTGATTGTCCGTTCCATGTTAGTGTGCCATCAGGAAGTCCTCTTAATGTTCTATTTGTAGAACCATCACGCACATATAAATCAAATCGTCCTGCTCCTGCACTGCTGTTACCAAACAACCACAAATTTGCACCATTAGCATCAGAAGAGCCACCAAAAATACGAATGGATGAATCATCTGAATAATTTCTGATATGATTTGATGAATTGGCTGTTGTAAATGCAAACTCATTACCAGTCCATTGAAGCGAACCAGAAGAAGTACCACGAAAATCATATACGGTTGTTCCATTAGAAGCATTTAAATCAAATCGTCCTGCTCCTGCATGGTCTTTGCCAAATAAATTTAATGATGCACCATCTGCTGTCTGTGAATCATTGGAGTATGAAAGTAATTGTATAACACCATCTGGATGCTCTGATTCAGCAACAACAGCCCAACCACTTCTCTTAATTGAACCTGTCATTGTTCCACCTGCAAGGGGGAGATAATCTGCTGCTTTGGTATTAACAGCAGTATCAACGTATTTGGTTGTAGCATTTTCTGCAACCAACCATTCACAAGTTCCGTCTGTCACAGTATCACCAATAGATACACCCGTATAATCCGGTTCTGTACTCCCGCTTATTCCTGCTGTGGTGCATACTAAAATACATTGTGGTGGTAAAGATATTGTTTTAATTTGCATACCAACTGTGTATTCCGTTGTTGGTTGCCACAAAAACGGATTTACAGATGTTAGCGGAGCATAATTAGATAACTCCGCCTGCACATATTCCGTTGTGGCTATTTTCGTGGAATCATCATCCGGCTCCGGCGTGGGCGCCGTGGGAGTTCCCGTAAAGGCAGGAGAAACAGTGCAAGCATTTGTACTTACTAACCAGCCTACATTCCAATCAGTAATAGTATCCCCTACGCTTACACCCGTATAACTCGGTTCTGTTGTTCCGCTTGTTCCTGCGGTAGTACATACTAATACATAATTGTTCGGTAAAGAAGTAGTTTTTACTTGGTCACCTACACTGTAAGCGGTGCTTGGTTGCCATAAAAAGTAATCAATGTTCGGTGCAGATATACCTACGCTTGCTTCTATACTTTCTGCGGACACAGTACCCGTAAAGGTCGGTGAAGCGGTAGTAGCATAACCCGCTAAATCGGCAGATGTAGCTGACCTTACCCACGCACCATACGAAGCGGTATAAGTGGTTACATCACCGACAGTTGTTGCAGTAATAGCACCCGTCCGAACATATACGTCTTTGTTGGTATCATCAATAAATACCTGCGTAGCTTGGGATTTATCGTCATTGGTTTTGACTTCCAAAAAGCCCTTGCTTAATAAGGGTAAATGCGTACTACCTACGTTGCCGACATAAATTAACTGACTTTCACAATAGTTATCAAGGTCAATGACAGAAGTTTCTTTAATATACACTCGCCCCGATGTTTCTAACGCTTCGGTTGCCTTTTCTAATGCTTCTACGGAATTAGCGTTTGCTTCTTCTGCCAGCGTATTGATAATCTCTGCTTGTGCGGTGTTATCATTAACTATACTTGCAATTTCATTGATAGCCGTTTCGGTCTGTTCCGCCATGGATTTGCCGGACAACTTTCCGACTAACGGCATATATTTAAAGTTATATTCAATAGCCATTACGCTGTCCTCCTCCAAACATAAGCTACGATATAAGGCGGCATAACATCAAACGCTGTTCCGTTGCCAGTTGCGTTAGTTGTTCCGTTATGGGTATGAATACCAGCCGCACCCACAGTAATTGAAATGGTATGTGCATGACTTCCACTACTTGATGTTGTTGCGGAATAAGTATGCGTGTGGTTACTTACTGTACTTGTTGAACCACTCCAAGAACGTGAAGCCTTAAAATCCCAAATTAAGTTAGGCGAACCTTGCCCGTCCGCTTCATTATTTCCGCCGCCCGTATAGTAAGAAAATGCTCCCGTGGCAATTCTCGCCACATTTACTTCCCACGAAGCGTTAAACGTACCCGTAATTTCCATCGTTCCCCTTGTGTGAGAATGAGAACCACTACCACTCGTTGTTCCGCTTACTGTATGCGTATGTGCCCCAGCACTTTGCGTACTACCACTTACTGTATGGGTATGGTTGCCAGCTTCACTTGTGGTAAATGTATGCGTATGTGACGGAATGTTTTGTACTGTCAGCGTTTTTGTGGCACTACCACCCGTTGCAGGATTTACCAAAGTTCCTGCTGAATGAGTAGTTCCTGCCGCAAGAATCATCTTGTCCTGCACTTGTACCCATGAGCCACCAAACAACGAAGCAGGAGATGTACTTACGCTTGAAATATAATACGAACCGACAGGATAAGCCGCTAACGGATTTGCTAAATAATCTCTTAACTTAATCCAATAATCCGTATCAGTTCCCGGTACTTTTACAATAGTAGCAGGCCCGTTTGTTTGTTTACACCACCATAAATCACCATTGTGATAGATAATAGCTGGCAAGTCGTAGTTTATAGTAGCATCGTAGCTGAATTTACCACCGCTCTGCTGATACATCGCAAACGTAGACAACCAATACAACATTCCGTTGAAGTCGGCTCTTTGAGGCGGTACGCCACCATCAGCAATAGGCATACTTGTTTCAGTAGGAAAGCCGTTTGTCAACGAAGCCTTACCTAAAGTTGTAGTAGTATTCGGTATGGAATTTTTTGCACCGCTAACCGCAAACGGATTAGCCATTAAAGTAGGTTGTGTTGCCATATTATCCTCCTATTCCTGACGGCTGGAAAAATACGCCCTGGTCAAACGGTTGAAGTTCAGAACCCTTGAAGCCAAAGAGTTCGTCATAACTGTATTGCGATAAGTTGTACTCAACGCCAGCGCCCTTGTTAAAACTTCCCACCAAACTGAATATGGATAACTCTAAATCGGACAAGTCTGTGTCGATAAACACATACTCAATCTCCATCGGGGTTGCATCATACCATCTTCCGCTATCTTCGGTATAGTTGTTCAGATTACGGATATAACAGTTATATTCGGGATATAGTTTTTTCAGCAAGTAATTCATCGAGTACAGTGTGCTGTCCATTATGTTTGCACCAGCTTTAAAGAATAATACTTGCCTATACTGCTCGTCTGTCAGCGTGTATATCGTGGTAGAATCTTGATAGTCGGGTACAAATCTTGAAACTCCTATAATATTGCCCCAAATATCAAGTCCGTAACCGCTTGCCGTTTCAATATTAAAAACATTATCAAAAAAGGAAACTATATCTGCATCGGGCAAGATATGTTCCCTACAACTTTCCAATAATGCGGTTATCCTTACGCTTGCGGCGTATTGACTTTGTATAAAAGCCATAAACTCTGTGCGTACATCGTCCTCGGCTCTTACGTTGTCATCGCTTCTAAAATTCATAGCTTACCTCATTGATAAACCACAGTAACATCATCTGCACTGATAGTAGGAATCTCGTCAGCATCAACGGTCACATAATCGGCAGGCGTATCGGTAGACGGATAAGCGATTTCTATGGTTTCAAGTTTTGTTACGCCAGCTTTGATAACATCAGCGTAAAATCTTGAAGCGTACAAAGTATCGCCCATCTTTACTCTGCGATAACCACTATTGCCGTTAAAGTTTTCTACTACGGCTTGCTTTATGGCATTGGTCAACGTAGTGGTCTGTGCATCGCTAACAGTAACCACGATTCCCGTAGAAACAGGAGTCGGTCTTTCAATGTAATATTGATACAAAGCATCGGGTTGGTCTTCTGCGTTATCAGAAGCGGGATTATACGATACCAATGTGTTTCCGTTCGTACCGCACCCACCGTCAATCTTGTTATAGATGGCTCTTGCTATATCGACATCAGCACCGCCATGAACAGAGATATATACGCTATGCCCACCGAGAGTTACTCCCTTTTCGGTTTTGTCCGTGTTTGTGGTGTTCTCCAATATCAGCAAAGCAGTAACATCATTTATATTGGCAATAGCACCGAATAATGAAGCAACGGCTCCGTGACTATTCTTCGCTACGCTCTGTACTCTGCGGGATTCCATAGACGCTTGGCTTTCTTCATCTCGCCCCGTAACACCGCTTGCCGCATTGGTTACGCTATCCCAGCCGGGAACAGTGGTAATGATTTTTGTTACTGTACCGCTTGCTACTTCTACCGCACCCAATTCGGTACATCTTACCAATAAAGTAGCCTGTCCGCTGGCATTGATAGTAGCTAACGAAGTGTTCATAAACGTGTAGCCGTTAGTATCTTGCACAATAGCGCCGTAAGGAATTACTGTTCCGTATGCTCCCGTTGCTTGGCAAGTCACATAAGTAGGCTGTGCAATTTTTCTCCGTATAAAGTAAATAGCCGCAAGTGCGTCTTGCCAAGCACCTACGGCATTTTTGGGATTAAATTGGTTTGCCAAGAATACTAACTCGTTGTCTTTTTCGCTCGCAAGGGCGGTTTCTCCATCTATCAACTGTCCTGCTGGCGTTTCGGGATTTACATCTAATGGCGGTAAACTTGGGTCTGTCGCAAAAGCGTTTTTCCATTCGTTTCGTATTCTCTCACGGATAACCGATGTTTCTTCCGCTTGTATTCCCGTGTTACTAAATATAAGTGCCATGCTTTCACTCCTTTCAGAATGTTATTTTAGCGTTCTCACCGCCTTGTAATGTGATATAAGCGTTACCACCCACAATGCGGTCTTTTTGTACTTCAAGCACCGCTACGGCTTCGGCTACACCCTCAACCGCAAGCATGGCTTTCTTCATCTTGGTTTCCAACAACGGAATTGCAGTAAATGTATGCCCTAACTCAATATCAAAATGGGGAATACCTTTTTGTGCGTCAAAATAAGCGTCATTCGTAAATAACCGAACCGCATTAGAAGCGTTCTGTGCCACAGCATAGGCTTCTTTTGCGGTTTTTATTTTTCCGTCACCCGTTAAAGTAATATCCCAGCTGTCGTCTAAAAATAAAGTATATGCACTCATAATTACCTCAATTTATTGCGGTGCTTGTATCACCATGTACTCCGTGATGATAATGATTCGTAAGAGAATGTCCATTTCCTTGTATATCACCTGTTGCCGTTAAAGCACCATTCAACGTAATATCTCCGTTTATCGTTATGCCCGACAATGCAGTTATAATCATTGTCTTATCTTGCTTTAGTTCAATGAATGTTTCGGGGCTTGCATTAAGGAATCCACCTATGTACCACCCGTCACTCATACTAAATTTACGGAAACTTCCTGCTTGTACGGGTTCTTTTGTTCCCGCAATCACATTGGAAGTATCTTTTTGTGCAAAGCAGGCAAGCCCTATATCTCCCACAATAGGGTCGGTTATAATAGCAACTTTACCGCCTTGTAACCTAAAATACGGCAAACTTGGTATAATAGGCACTTCCACAGCATTTCCTTGTGCGTCCATATTATTGACCAATGGCTTTGCCTTGACGTAGCCAACCGAACCGCTTCCCGGCATTACTTCTGTTACGATAACGGGAATACAAGAATTTATATCACCTATCATCGTCCGTATCATAAACGATAGCTGATTAAAGTCTGTAAGTCCTGCGTATATATTGGCTATGCCTTGTACCGCGCCATCTCGTGTATTTCTTTCGGGCATAATCTACTCCTGCACCCATGTTGCCGAAACCGTACTGTTCCATTGTCCGCCGTTGGGAATATAGGCTTCTAATGTGGTATCAATTTTTGTTATTTTCCACGTACCGCTTGCTCTTGGCACAACGCTTTCTATTTTGACCAACCCGCCTATCTTAAAGTTTGGGTCAAAGATAGCGTTAAACTCTATCCCATCGTTATTGAACGCAGGATAACCTAATAAGCCGTGGTCTTTATCCACCAATACGGCGTTTCCGTCTATCGGCGTGTCCATCGGTGTGATAATAAATTTTTTATCGTCAATAATTAAGTCTATGTTAACTTCCCTTGCCAAAGTTTTCGCCTTGTCAATAGGAGAACCGGTATAGACCGAATTTCTTACGCTTGCGTTTACACCATGATTTTCCAATGTACAATCCGCTTCTTTTGCCCATTGTTCCATAAGATGAGCCACTTGTTCTGTGCCATCTACGGAAGTAGCGGGCGAAGCAATTAATGCTCCATGCTGTGCGGAAATTGCCTTTACTACCAAATTCATCGTAGGTGCGTCTTGGAAATCCCCATAAGCATTTTCAAAATCGCCGATAAAGACGGTCTGTAATTGTTCGCCAATAGCACCGGCATTTATTGTGATTTGATTTTTAAACCTTTGTAAAGGTCGAAATGACAATGTGGTTAACTGCCTTACAACGTCCAACTTTAAATTACTGATAGTGACTTCTGCGGACGGTCTTTCATCACCGCCTTGTTTATTAATCGTTACAGAAGTCGGTAGCCCTTCAACAGTAATTTGATTTGCCCCATTATCAAACACACCTTCTGCCATTGCCATTACGACCTGAATTGTTTTATTGGTAAAACTACCCATTATAAATCCTCCGCACGAAATGGGACATATACAAGTCGGTAACGAGTGTTAAACTCTTTGTAATCGGGTATGGAATCGTGTCCGTTTATGTCAATAAAAAATATAGAACCCTCAAAATATTGATTATTATACGGGACAAGGTTATTTCCGCATAAACAAATCGTATTTTGTGTCACCGCATTACTATTTGCCGTTAAGGAAAAATAACAATATCCGTCACGATATTTAATTGAGATAATACAATTTTGGCTATTTAATACGCATTGGAACCGTTGTGCAGGAATTGCAGAAAGCGGGATAATAACGAGGTTATTTAGTAATTCTTTTAATTCCATTATTACCCCCTAAAAACCATCCGGCGGTGTTTCTCTTTCTCCCATTTTAGAAAGGATAACCGTCCAGCTTTGGTCTTTTTCCTCTTGAGTTCCTTCTTTTGTCCCCGTCATTCCCGTATCAGAAGTGCTTGCGTCACTTGGGTTTTTAGCATCTCCGCTTTCAATAGGAGTAGCGTCATTTACCTTGACATTGGTATAACCCTGCGATACTTGGATAACCTCTTTACACTGTAATCCAACGATAATCATACTTGTCGTCGTTTCAAACACAGTAGAGTATCCCTCTAATGTCAAATCGGAGTATGAGTTAAACGGCGTAATAAATGAAAATAAATCCGTGCCCTTTTTTAATTCTTCTAATGTTCCTAAAATAACGCCAAAATCTTGGTTCGGCCATTGTAAAGCCAACTCAAAGTAAAACTCCCTTGGTTCCGTGGTCTTATTATAGGTTGCAAAAGAGTTTTCTTCTATCGGCTCAAAAATAGTTTTACCGCCCGATTTATACTCGGCTTTCAGCATTGACTTAAACCCAATAATAGGATTACCGCCCTCGTTTGCCAATGTATATCGGCTTTGAATAGGCATAAATATAGTTCTTGTACTTACTATATCGTCAAATAAAATCATTTATATTGCCCTCTGTCCGCTTGCGATTTTACACCGCTTTTCTGCATAGATGCTTCGGATGCCTCTTTTGTATGATTATTAAATGTGTAAGTTGAGTTATCAGTAATGGTAGTAGTATTACCGCCACCGCCTGCGCCTGCCATAGCCAATTTCGGAGCACCGCCTAAACTTGGCAGGCTTCCTGCTATCTTTTCAAAACTTGGTAATAACTCTTTCAGCCAATTCCATTTATCTTCCAACCATTTAATAAATCCCGCCCAAGCGTTTCTTGCACTATCAGCCGCACCGGAAAGAAAACTTGCTATGGAATTGCACCCGCTTTGGAAATTAGAAACAAGGCTATCCCATAACCCTATGACCGTATCAAAGGCAGTTTGGAACGCAGAGGATATGGCTTCTCCTACACTTGATAGTATTTCTTTTACGGTTTCAATCCCGCTTGAAATTACGCTTGCGATACTACCAATTATCCCACCGATAAAACTTAAAATTCCCGTAAAGATGGAAACTATTATTTTACCGATAAGTTTAAATGCCCCAACGATTACATCGGGTAACTCAGTAAACCGTTTCCATACTTCTTTGACAAAAGCCTCGATTTCTTCCCAAAAATAAAGAATTGCAGTGACCGCCGCAGCAATAGCTACGGGAACCCAAGTTCCAATAGCGATGATGAGCAAACTGATACCGCCAACTAACATCATCAGCAGTTTCATGTCTTTGCTTAATCCCTCACCCTCGGATAGACTACCCAAAAATTTAAAGAATCTTGCGATAGTATTGCCGATTTTTTGGAATCCGGCCATTACTTCATCAGGTTTGCCAAACTTCTTCCAAAAATCTTTAAAGTAAGATTCCCCACCCTTGGCATAAGTCCATAAATCTTCAAGAAGCAATACCAGACTTGTTATAGCGGTAATGAACATGCCGATAGGCGTTAATAAAAATGCAGAACCAAACTTAATCAACGCAGGAATCGTAAGCATTAATATTCCACGAAGTAATGTGATGTTTTCCCGTAGGTATGTAATGCCTTTTGATATATATTGAGCGCCCCTTGCAAAAAGTTGTATTACCGTTGAAAAAATAGGAAGAATCATTGACTTTAAGACATTTCTAACCTTTTTAACGGCTTTATCTAACTTATCAAGTGCCTCAACATCTTTTTTGGTATAGATGCCCCATTCCTTTTGTTGCTTGATTAGTTCCTTTAACTGCTTGGTATCGTTCTCAAGCATAAACTTAATGGTATCGGGGTCGAAGCCAAGATTTTTTAAAGAGTAGCTTGCTGTTTTAGAATCCATACCTTGTACGGATTTATGGATTTGTTCTATTACATCAAAAATCTCTTTATCTTTTAACGAAGCAACATCAATACCCAACGCTTCAAGGAATGGCTTACTTCTGCCGCGTCCGGTAATGGCAATACGGGATAAGTCATTATAAAGATGTTGTAAAGTGCCTTGAAAAGCCTTTGCAGAGCCACCGCTTAATTCAACGGCATTCCCCCATGCGGCAATATCTTCTACGCTGGCATTCGTCCGTTTATTTAACTCGTCAAGAGCCTTTACGTCGGCTTTCATTACATTGAATATTCTTGGAACGATATTAAGTGCTTCTTTAATCATTCCGCCAAACATCTGTCCAAAAGCCATACCAATACCACTAACGAATCCGCTCGCAAGGGATTGAGCCTTTTTTAAGCCATCTGCAAATTTGTCTGTATTTAATCCCAATGAAACAACTAATTCTTCTACTGTCATTTTCTGCTTGCCTTGTCCTCGTTAATGTTATTGACATACGCTATTTCATATAAATCCATAGCATCCTCGTAACTATAAATGGTCTGCAACTCGTTTAATGTCGCAAGTTTATGCGATATAATAACCGCAAAAATGGGTCTTACATTCGGGAATCTTTGCCAATTTCTATCGTCGCCTTTGAAGTGGTATCTTGGAAGTTCCCGTCTTTTTCGAAAAAATCAAAACTTAATGAAAATGCTTCTTTCTTTAAAGTAAACAGAGTACGGAAATCTTCAATATAGCCATTTACCGTATCGGGAGTACACCGCTCTTCCATTTTCCCCACAACACGATAACAGCACCCAAGCAGTATATCAGAGATTTCCTTAATCTTGGCAAAGTCCACTCTTTCCATCATGGCAAATATGACATTCGGTTTTAATAATGCAGATGGGTTTTCTCTTACCTTATCCACATCTATATTGCCAATATCAATATTGCCAATATTTTTATTTACCAACATCAAGCAGACTTTGATAATTAATTCTTCCTGCTGTACTGCGGGCAACTGTTTAATCTTAAACTGAATCGGATTTCCGTTGTCCGTTATCGTGATTAATTTTTCTTTTAACATTTTTACCCTCCGAAACGCAGTAAAAAACTGTCCCATAAAAGATATAGGACAGCTTTTTAACCGCATTTAACTACTTAAGAAATGCTCTTCTTCTCAAAATCGAAAGCATAAGATACGGGGTCAAGCACCGTTTTTAAGGCGGGCAACGCTTTTGCCGTTTTCATTACACCATACGAATAAGTATAGGTCTTATTGACCGCAGGCACATTGATAACCAGCGTACATTCATAAGTCCGTCTGTTTTTCTGTGAAGCCAAGTAAATGTTATTCATAAACGGAACGGACGGAGAAGCCGCTTCAAAAGTAATGGTTACCGCCTTAATGCTCGGCACATAGCCCGCCGCCATATAACCATCCACGCCCATACGGGTTTCCGCAATAGTATCTTCGGCTTCGTCAATAGCTTGGTCAGTCGCAAAGTTATTCAGTACAAATCCCGCAGGATAAAGGTCTTTTACAACCATGTAAGCGGTTGCATTAGCAGAAGTAATATTATTCATCTATCGCACCCCCTTACATCAAAGCCGTCATCGGCACATTCAGTTTATTGACGCTACCGCCGTAGGTGTACCAAATATTGATGCTCGGCGTACCACGCTCTGCACGAACCACAGCACCGGGGTCTTCAACCTGCACGAAATACCCCTCGGTAAACAATACTTCGGAAATATCTTCGCCAGCTTCGATGTACAGTTCGGCTTTCTGTTTTTCACTTAACACTACGCCTGCGTCGATAACACCATTCAGAATAGCGGTATTAATCGGGTCTTGTAACCACGCTTTAATCTGCGTGTAACCCATATCGGTGTACGGAACCCGTCCTGCCATATTCAGACCGTCCATGCAGGAAATCTGTAAAGCGGAGCGGAACCAAAT
>Ga0310690_10007800_pt1 | contig 13715 bp, 3 predicted proteins | sample AusTroGonzalo_MG_2_FD_207661 | JGI IMG/M metagenome (GOLD analysis project Ga0310690, IMG submission 207661) | Bovine rumen microbial communities from tropical cattle in Woodstock, Queensland, Australia - Gonzalo_04 (v2) (version 2) | ecosystem: Host-associated > Mammals > Digestive system >... | reverse complement strand
GAGGAAATGATATTACCTTCACCGCCGGTGCGAATGGTACGTACACCTTTACGTATAACTTCTCTACCAAAGCGCTGACGGTTACCTACCCGACGGCGTACAGCGTGACGTATCATGGCAACGGTTCGACGAGCGGAAGCGTACCGACAGATGCTACGCCATACGCGAGTGGTGAGACCGTGAACGTACAAGGTAATTTAGGTTATCTGGCAAAGAGCAATTATACTCTTAGCGGTTGGAATACCACAGAGCATATTACCGGTACTACATACGGTTCGGCAGGAGGCGAATCGTTCACTATTACCGCTAATACGAATCTCTATGCGAAATGGACACACGCTATATCGTTAGATAAGAACGGTGGAACGGGCTCGTCGACAGTAACGGCAACGTACAACTCCAGTACGCTCACCGATTGGTCTGCTCCAACTAGAACAGGATATACCTTTGCCGGTTATTGGACCAGTGAAACAAGCAATAATGGTAGCGGTACATTAGTTATCAACACCTCTGGCGTACTACAAGCCAACGTAAGCGGTTATACCGGCGCCGGTGGCATCTGGACAAGTTCGACAGCACGGACACTCTATGCAAAGTGGACAGAGAACAGTTATAGCGTGACGTTCTACAATGGCGGCCACGGAACAGTAGCAGTAGCCGGGGCGACGATTGCCAATGGAGGTTCTGCAACCATCACACAGGTTAACTCCAAGACCCTTGTAGCTACAGCAAGTACGGGTTATGATTTCAACGGATGGACTAAGACCGGTGGTGCCGTTATCGCCAATACATCGAGTGCCTCGACAAGCATCACAGCTACTGCTGCGGGTACTGTAACAGCCAACTGGACGGCTCACTCCTACACCATTAGTTATGACTTAGCCGGTGGTTCTGTAGCAACGCCTAACCCGACGAGTTACACGGTCGAGAGCAGTGCTATCACGCTGAACAACCCAACGAGGGATAATTACGTCTTCGCCGGTTGGACAGGTACAGACTTAGGTGGTGCAACAACAACAGTCACTATCCCTGCCGGTTCGACGGGTAACAGAAGCTACACGGCTACATGGACAGAGGCTGAGGCGAGTCTAGAGGTAGGCGGTGCAACAACGTACTATGCGACTGTTGCTGAGGCGTTCACTGCAGCGAGTGCAACTACCAGCACGTCAACGATGACGATATTGAAAGATGCAACGGTTACAACACAGTTGCGTCTTGGTAATTCAGATGGTAGAAACTGTACTCTGAATCTCAACGGACATACGATAACGAGTACAACGAGTTCGCAATACCCACTTATCGTCAGGACATCAGGTGGTTCGCTTACCATCACGGACGAGACAAGCAGCAAGTTGGGACGACTGGATATTACTACAAGCTTTAGCGGCTCGGGCAAAAATGTAAATCCATACGCTGTGTATGTATATGCCGGCACTCTCAATTTGGATGCCGGTACGATAGCAGTAAGCTGTAGTACGGATACCATTTATGGCGTAGCTGTTAGAGGTTCACAGACCTTTACAATGAATGGAGGCGCAGTGGATGTGTCTGCTACCAGTATGATTGGTTATGGCGTAAGCGGAAACGGCACAACGACCATCAACAATGGTACTATTAAAGTAGAAGCATATAAACACGCATTCGGCATAACGCGCGCAGGTGGAACATTGACCGTTACCGGTGGTAAGTTCGACATCAGTTCTACAAATGCCACCGCATATATAGCCGCCCAGTCATCAGCAAACGCGGGTTTGAGTATTCAAGGTGGTTATTATTCCAACAACAAACGTCTCGATTTACACGTCACTGCACCGAAGTATGTATTCGCGACAACTGCAGCCGACAAGACGGCACAGGGAAGTGCATATAACTACAAAGTAACAACCGGCTATGTAATCACCTATAACGCTGGTGCTAATGGTACAGGTACAGTAGATGCCGGCACGAAGGCACAAGGCGATGACTTCACGCTGTCGTCCTCTACCTTCACGCGTACAGGTTACACGCAGACCGGATGGAGTACGTCCGACGGCGGTAGTAAGACATACAACCTCGGCGGCACATATTCAACCGATGCGGCTATCACGTTGTATCCGTTCTGGGGAGAGAATAGTTATGACATCACGTTCTATAATGGAGGACACGGAACGGTAGCTGTCGGCGGTGTTACGGTTGCCAATGGCGGTACAGCCAAGGTCAATCACTTCACGACCAAGACCCTTGTAGCAACTGCCAGCACGGGTTATACTTTCAATGGTTGGACTATAGGCGGCACGAATGCTTCGTATGTAACGATTGCCAATACTTCCGCTGCTTCGACGAATATCAAAGCTACGAAGACCAATGCTACAGTAACCGCCAATTGGACGGCTAACACCTATTCAATCACCTTGGATAAGAACGGCGGTGATGCCAATGGATCAGCCACGGCAACCTATGATGCCACTACTCTGAGTTCGATAAGTGCACCGACGAAGACCGGTTATAGCGTAGAAGGTTATTATCTGGAGGCCGGTTGCACGAATAAGGTAGCTACGGCTGCCGGTGCATTGCAGGCAAGCAAGACGTACACGGATGCAAGTAGCAAGTGGATCTCGACCAGCAACCAGACCCTCTATACCAAGTGGACTGCGAATAACTATACCGTCAACTATAGTGCTCCGTCCAATGGTAACTATACCATTAAGGTAGGTAGCGGTTCGGCAAGTAGCGCTTCGAAGACGGCTAACTACCAGCAGACGATCACTCTGGCGGCTACTCCGAGCACGGGATATCACTTCGTATCATGGACGGTGACGAAAGCCGGAGGCGGTACAATAACCGTCACCAGCAACCAGTTCTCGATGCCGGCAGACGACGTGACGGTAACGGCTACCTTCGCTATCAACACCTATGCTATCTCTTACGCAGCGGGTACATATGGTTCCGGTTCGCTGGCTGGAGGCTCGAAGACGCATGGCGTAGCTTATACCTTATCAAGCAGTAGTTCGGCCTTCACTCGTACGGGTTACACCTACGATGGTTGGTCAACGAATGCGGCAGGTAGTTCGAAGGACTATAATCTCGGCGGCTCTTACACAACGAATGCTGCTCAGACCTTCTATCCGCATTGGGTAGTAACCAACTACACCATCAGCTATGACCTTGCCGGTGGTAGTGTAGTAACGCCTAACCCGACGAGTTATACGGTCGAGAGCAGTGCTATCACGCTGAACAATCCAACGAAGACCGGTTATACCTTCGCCGGATGGACGGGTACTGGTTTGGCAAGCGCGACGATGAGCGTTACCATCGCTGCCGGTTCCACAGGCAACCGTTCTTACACGGCAACGTGGACTGCAAATACCAACACGCCTTATACCGTTAACCACTACAAGCAGAACTTGGCAGGTGACGGCTATGACTTGGTAGATACGGATAACCTGACAGGAACGACCGGTGCAAGCGTTACTCCGGCTGTGAAGAGCTATACAGGCTTTACCGCTCCGAGTACACAGACGGTAACGATCCTTGCGGACGGCTCGCGCGTAGTTACTTATAATTACACGCGTAACAGCTACACGCTCACGTGGGCGTTAGACGGTGGTTCAATCTCATCAGCAGGAACGGCAGCCGGTTCTGTGAAGTACGGTGCACCACTTACTGCTCCGACAGTTACCAAGACAGGCTACACGTTCAGCGCTTGGAGTCCGACAGTACCGGCTACGATGCCTGCGGCGAACTCCACCTACACGGCTACGTGGAGTGAGAAGAGTTATAACGTAACGTTCTACAACGGTGGTCACGGAACAGTTAAGGTAAATGGCTCTACCGTGGCTAATGGCACAACAGCAAGTGTTAATCACTTTACCACGAAGACCCTTTCGGCAACTGCAAGCACGGGTTACACGTTTGCCGGTTGGACGAAGACAGGTAGTGTGACCCTTGGTAATGCTGCTAATGCTTCCACAACGATCACGGCGACGGCTACCGGCGGAACTGTTACGGCTACATGGACGGCTAACGCGTATAACATCACCTATAAGGATCAAGGCAATGTGGCCTTCACGGGTGTACATGGCGACGGCTATCCGACAACGCATACATACGGCACGGCTACTGCATTGGTTAGTCCGACTAAGACGGGTTACACCTTCGGCGGTTGGTACACAACGAGTGCTTGTACGGGTGATGCTATCACCTATGTAGGTGCAACAGCATACACTGCTGACTTTACGCTGTACGCTAAGTGGACGATCAACAGCTATACGATCACGTTCGATAGCAATGGCGGTAGCGCTGTGGCATCTATCACGCAGAACTATGGAACAGCAGTAGTTGCTCCTGCCAATCCGACGAAGACGGGTTATGAGTTCGCAGGTTGGAGTCCGGCTGTGCCGAGTACAATGCCGGCAGAGAACACGACCTGTGTGGCTCAGTGGACGGCAGCAGTGGCGAGTGTGGCGATTAGCGGCGGTTCGACGACCTACTATTCGACGGTGACGGGTGCGTTCACGGCGGCTAATGCGGCAACGGCGGCATCGACGATTACCATGCTGAACCATGCATCTGTTACAAGTGCGCTGACGTACAATAACTCGAACACGCAGAACTGTACGCTCGACCTGAACGGTTATACGCTCACCAGTACAACCAGCAGTCGCTTTCCGTTACAGATCAACATGGCGGATGTCACCTTTACCATCACCGACAACTCGGTTGGTAAGGCCGGTAAACTGTCGATTACTTCGACACAGAGTGGCAGCACTATCTTTGGCGCATGGGCAAATGTAGGAAATCTTGTACTGGAGGCCGGAACGATAGAGGCTCTCTCGAGTACACAGATAATCGCCGGTGCTACAGCCGGAGCTAATGGTACGTTCACCATGAATGGCGGTACAATACATGTACAGACCACCAATGGCAATAATGCTTACGGTACGTACTTCAACGGCGTTGTAACCATCAATGGCGGTACGATCCATGTGGAAGCAGCCGGCACTGCGTATGGTATTAACTACGCCGGTTCAGCAGAAGCAGAAGATCCAGGCGCAACCGTTAACGACGGTAAGTTCAACATCACCGGTTCGACTGCATACGTAACCGACGACTCGGAATACATCACCATCCAGGGCGGTTGGTACAATACCAACAACAATCTTGCTTCACGTGTTTCGGCTCCGTACCACGTCTTCAACTTGGATGACGCGACCTATAACTACGAGGTAGCTCTTGGTTACACACTGACGTGGACGACTGACGGTGATGCGTTGACCGGTACTTACACATCGGGTACGACGAAGGTAGGAACGACGATTGTAGCTCCGAACACGCCGACCAAGACCGGTCATACCTTTGCCGGTTGGAGTCCTGCTGTAGCAGCTACCATGCCTGCGGCTAATACGACCTATACGGCTACGTGGACGGTGAACAACTACACGGTAACAGTAGCTCGCAATAACACAGGTTACGGAACGGTGAGTGCATCCAGTGTGACAAGTGTTCCTTATGGAAGTGCTATTACAGTGAACGGAAACAAGTTTACGGTAAACGGCACGACTGTAACGGCGACTCCTGCTGCTGCAACGGCTCAGTACACGTACACATTCAGCGGTTGGACGAATGCTCCGGGTACCGTAGAAGGCGATATGACGGTAACGGCTAACTTCACGCGTACCACGAACACGTACACGATTCTATGGAAGAGTGAGGATGGTTCGAGTACGTTGGAGACCGACGCAAGTCAGGAATACGGTGCGGCTACCTCGTTCGGCGGTTCAACTCCGACGAAGCCGACCACATCGTCCTACACGTACACGTTCGACGGATGGGCAACCTCTGCCGGCGGCGCGAAGGTATATGAAATTGATGGCACTCCGACGGTAACCGGCAACGCAACCTACTACGCACACTTCAGCGCTACAGACAACGTGGCAAGTGTAACTGTTGGTGGAGCAACGACGTATTATACAACCATTGGTGACGCCTTCACGGCTGCTAATGGCGCAGCGGCTGCACCGACAATCAAGATTCTGAAGGATGTAACATCAGGTATTACTACCGGATTTAGTTATACAGGCTCATATAATTGTACCTTAGACTTGAATAATCATACGGTTACAGGTAATGTGGCAGGCAAACTATTGGATATAAATGCTTCCGGCAAGACCTTTACAATCACCGATAATTCCGGCGAGAAAGGTGGTATCTGGCAGAATGAATGTGTTACGGCAGCCCGTATCTATGCCGTTTACCTGACGGATGGTTCACTCGTGCTCAACAACGGTACTGTTCGTGCAGAGAACAAGGCGCTGGATAGCTTTACTTCTCTTAGTGATGAAGCAAAAACATATCTTGCTACAGCGGTAGTTGTATCTCAAAGTAAGAGCTTTACCATGAACAATGGTAAGATAATTGCTGAGGGTATATATACTGCTTATGCTTTGCACAATGCAGGTACATCTAGAATCAATAACGGTGAGATAAAAGCTGTGGCTTTGAGAAGTTATGGTGGTTATGTAAGAGCAATATATACTTCAAAGGGAACAACAACCGTAAACGGTGGTACTGTAACGGCAACAAAATCTGATAGCTACAACAATACCTACATTTATGGAATATACGTTTCCGGAGGTACATTAAGCATCCCTGCAGCAAGTACTCTTACAGCGAACGTAACTGCCTATAATCGTGCATACGGTCTGTATGTTACCGGTGGTACGGCTAATGTATATGGCGGTACATTCAATGTGACGGCAAATAATTCAAGATCCTATGGTATATTTGCTACTGGAGGAACCACTACATTCAGCAGCCCTGTGGTGCTTAATGTAAAATCCGTAGGCGGAACTATATCGAGTGGAATAATGGTTTCGTCAACAGCAACTGTTAATGTAGAAGGCGGTACATTCAATGTGGGTAACCATGTAGGAACGAAACGTGGTTCCGTATATGGTGTATATCATTATGCTAATACTTCAACATATAAGGCCGGAACAACTAACATCTCCGGTGGTGAATTCAAAGTTGTTGGATCGTCAACAGTTTATGCATTGTTAGTAGAGTCTACCGCAACAACCGCAAGCTGCAATGTTTCGGGCGGTAAGTTCCATGTAACAGGCACGTCAGAGACTTATCTGCCTATCGCAAGCACTACGCCGACATCAATGATAGCAATCACCGGCGGTGAGTTCAACGAGAAAGCCGCAGGCAGTGACTTCAAGACGAATGTTAGCGGATTCCTCGATGCTCCGTATTACACCTTCGACCTTGCGAGCGACCATGCGGATTATAGCGATGGTTACCGCTTCGAGGTAGCCGAGGGTTATACCCTGACGTGGACTACCGATGGTGACGCTCTGACCGGTTCGTACACATCGGGTACGACGAAGGTAGGAACGACGATTGTAGCTCCGAACACGCCGACCAAGACCGGCTACACGTTCAGCGCTTGGACTCCGGCTGTAGCAGCTACGATGCCTGAGGCTCACACCGAGTACACGGCTACATGGGGAGTACAGACGCTGCGGTTCACCACGGCAGGAAACTGGAACGTGGCTGCTAACTGGACACCGGCTTGCGTTCCGACGATAGCCCACCCCGTTATACTCGAAAAGGAGGCTATCGTGAATGTAACCGACGCCCAGGCACAGAGCGTAGTGATCGACCAGAGCAGCGGCAAGACCGGTCAACTGATTCTGGAAGCTGGCAAGGAGCTGGTAGTTGCTACAACCGTCAAGAAGACCACCGATGGCAGCAACCGTCTGGCTACAGGCGAGAATGATCTTGTATTCAACTCCACATCGGGTGCCGGTCTCGGTGCTCTGGTAATGGGTACACACGACGGAACGAACAACGCTACGGTGAACTTCGCTACGCTGTCCAACGGCGAGGAAGACAATACCGCTTCGGATGCACAGTATGTCGGCACACCGTTCGGCAACCATCCGAAGATGCTCTACCAGTTCTACAACTCGTGGATGTACAAGTTCATCAACACCGGCGTACCGGGCTGGACACGTGTTGACGGCGAAGACGGACTGGATGCCTTCCAAGGCTACTGTATCTTCTCTGCTGACGGCACAGGACACACTTACTGGATGCAAGGTACGCTCGTTGCTTCTGAGGATCAGACCATCAGCCTGAGACACAACGGCGGTGACGGCAGCAATGCTAACAACGAGAATATGCTCGCTAACTCATGGATGGCACCGATACAAATCAGGGCATTCGACGCAAGCGACTTCACGAACGCCGATGCAACGATCTATATCTACAACACGGGCAGTCCGGATGATTACCGCGACAACAAAGGTGCTACTTCCACCGGCACGCAGGCCGGACAGTACTCGCTATATACTGTCAACACTTGCCCAACCACGGCAATTATCCCGTCGATGCAAGCATTCTCGGTATATACGCACGGTAGCACCCCGAGCATCAGCCTCGACTACAGCAAGATCGTATATGATCCGGCTGTGGCAGGCTCCGTTGTACCGGGCAGAAACAGAGCTCCGCAACGTACTGAGACCGATGAGCCGGAGAAGATGCGGTTGTACATCGGTGCCGAGAGTGGCTACGGCGATATGCTGTACATGCTCGAGCGCGAAGACTTTGCAGAAGGCTTTGAGAATGGCTGGGACGGCCGTAAGATGTTCGGCGAGGATGTAGCACCGCAACTCTACGCCTTCACACCGGACGGCAACATGGCTATCAACTGTATCCCGACATTCGAGGGACAACTGCTCGGCTTCCGCAAGGGTGCACAGGATAACACCTACACCTTCACCTTCGAGTACGACGGTGATAACATGTGGTACCTCAACGACCTCAAGGAGCAGACATCGACACTGATCAGCGCATTCGATAGCTATACCTTCACTTCGGAAGCTGACGACACGGAGGCACGGTTCATCATCAGCCGCTCGCCGATACACAGCACGCCGACGGCTGTAGAGTCTGCAACCGGAGCGCAGCAGCCTGCAATCCGGAAGATCGTCATCAACGACCACGTATTCATCATCCGCAACGGACTGATGTACGATGTGACAGGTATCATGGTACGATAAAGTTGAATATTGAAAGCTGAAAGTTGAATGTCGAATATTGAAAGGCTAAGAAATTATGAAGACAATGAAAAATAAGATTATCGTAGTGCTCATGGCGGCAGCGTTCGCGCTGCCTGCCATGGCGCAGTTCAGTATTGCACAAGAGCCAAACACACAGTTTCAGTCCACAAGTACACTCTCAGGTTCGGGTAGCACCTACAGCTCATCCCCAACGCTGGGCGATGACGGTACCGCGGCATACGATGACGGCAGCAGCGCAGCAGCGCATGCTCCGGGTAACCCGCGCCGCGTAGGTCCTCCTACTCCTGAGGGCGATCCTACACCCCTCGGTGATGCCGCACTGCCGATGTTACTATTCGCTATGGCTTATGCCGCCTGCATCGTTGTGCGCAGGCAGCGTAAGCTCGCAGCAGAGTGATTGCTCGGATTCTGTACGGATCACATAAATCGGACGGATGATAAGGTGCAAATTGGGTAGGAAAAAGTAATATACAATATACAAAGTAGGCATAATTTGCAGGAAAATGCAACTATTTTGGGACATTTATTTGCATATATGCTAAAAAAACACTATCTTTGCACCCGCTTTCGTAAAAGAAATCGAGAATTCTCGAAGAAAGAAGATTGTTTTCGGAAGAAAAGGAGGGAGGGGTTCCCTGCTTTTCGCCCATGAAAACAACGAACTTTCAAGAGATTCCGAAGTGAGCGGAAAGTGAACGATTACGTTCGCTGACGCGAACGAGAATTTGTGAAGTGTTCGTCTAAATCGAGAATTTGTGAAGGGATGAGATTATTTTCGGAAGTAAAGGAGGGAGGGGTCCCCTGCTTTACGACCCAGAAAATAACGAAATCCCAAGCAATTCCGAAGTGAGCGGAAAGTGAACGATTACGTTCGCTGACGCGAACGAGAAGTAGCGCAGTTGGTAGCGCACCACGTTCGGGACGTGGGGGTCGGGCGTTCGAGTCGCCTCTTCTCGACAAATCATCCATGAGGCGGGATAGCTCAGCTGGTTAGAGCGCATGATTCATAATCATGAGGTCCCCAGTTCAATCCTGGGTCCCGCTACAAAAGAAGTCCACTCAAGCGAGTGGGCTTCTTTTTGGGCTATTGGCTGTTAGCCATTGGCTGTCAGCCGTTGGTAGATGCGAAAGAGCAGTGGCGGGATCGTGGTGGCCATGATGAGCACGACCGACATACCGATGAGCGTGACGGCACCCAGCGAATGCATAGCCGGATGAACAGCCAGCACAAGAATACCGATGCCGATGAGCATGATCAATGCCGAGAGGATGATCGACTGCCTATACTGCGGCAAGATAGACTTGCCGGTACGATGCTCATAAAGCAAGCCTTCCACAATGAAGATCGTATAATCGTCACCCTGCCCGAAGATGAACGTGGCAAGGATGATATTTACTATATTAAACTGCAAGCCGAAGAGTTGCATGATAGCGAGTATCCACACCCAACTCAGTGCCATAGGCACGAACGCTATCAGCGCGAGCCAGATATTGCGGAAACTCAGCCAAAGAAACAGAAACACGATCAGCGAGCAGCAGAGACCGATATAGTCGAAACTGTCACTCAGTCCCTGCGTCAGGCGGCGGAAGTCAAACGCCTTGACAGGTTTCCATGAGCGGAGCAGGTCGTAGAACGGTGCGAATGCGGCAGGACGGAAGCCTGCTGCCGTAGCCTCGGTCTGCACGGTGGTGATCAGGCTGTCAGCATTATGCGTCTGCCAGTACGACTGCCACCGGTCAACACGCTCGGGGTGTTCCGACATTACGCGCTGCGGGTTGCTCACCGAGTCGAAGTACGCAAGGTCGGCACGCTGCTCAGTTGTCATGTAGTTGATGTTCGTGAGGTTCGAATCAAACCGATGAACGGATGAACGGGTAAAAGGATGACAGAATGAGAGGAGCAGGTACACGCCAAAGACAACCGTTAAGCCGACTACACTCCATTGGAGATATTTGTGATTTGTGATTGGTGATTGGTGACTGCCGATTTTTAATTCTCTCACGGGTGTGGGCTCGGCGGACATCAGGTGCGGGAGGACGAAGATGCAGAACAGGATCGTTCCGACGAGCATAGCTGCCGCAAACACGCCCAGGTGCCGGAGCGCTATAGCCTGCATCGGCACGAGCGCAAGGAACGCGCCAACGGTGGTTATATTCCCCACCACGAGCGGCGAGAGCACCTCTTCAAGCGTCTGGCGAACGGATGTCGTATAGCGCTGATGCACGAGCAGGTGCAAGGGGTAGTTGACCGCTATGCCAATCAGCACGCTGCCTATACCGAGCACTATCGCACTGACGGCAGGCGTGACGAGCCGCAGCACACTCATACCCGTCAGCCAGCCGAACGACACGGCAAGCATGATCAGCCACAGGTCGCGCCTGCGCGGGAACGCGTACGCGAGCAATAATATAATAAGCACCAACGACAGGGCTATGCAGAGCAGCGTGTCTGTCTTGATACGTCGTGCGTTGCCCACCGCTATGACCGGTGCACCAATCCAGCGGATATGCAGGTCAGGATAGAGCGCGTCAACCTCGCTGGCTATGGCGTTGAGCGAATCCACGAGCGCTGCGTTATGGCGCGTCTCGGTGCTGCCGTAGGGCGATTCGTAGAACGCGTATGAACGGTTATCGGTTAGCGGATTAGCGGTTAGGGCTTGAATATTGACGAGGGAGAGAGGATCGTATTGGATAGCAGCAGAGAAGAGACCGGTTCCGGGGATAGAGAGGATCTCGCGGTCACGGAACATGGCTGTGCGTACGGCGGCAGGCGTGAATAGCGAATCGAACTGCGCATACGTACTATCGGCGATGAAGTACGGCATCTGCGCGTAGATGGCGGCTATGCCTTCGGCGATGTCGGGCTCCGTCTGCAAGTCGGGCAGGCGTTCGGCTACGGCATCTATTGCCTCATCGCGCAGGCTATCGCCCTCGACGATCAGCACGATGCGCGAGGCGGATTGCTGCGACTGATAGACAGCCAGCGCCTCGCGGTCTTCGTCCGTGACAGGCAGAAAGTCCATGATATCCTCGTTGTAACGCAGCGATAGAGCCAATCCGATGAGCGGCAGCAGCACGACGACGAGTCCTATCCACAGCCAGCGGCGGTGAGTACTGAGGAAGTCATATGTGCGAAGCAAGAGAGCCATCAGTAATCAGCAATCAGTCGTTATCGTTCGTCTATGAACTTGACGGGTTTGCGGCTTTTGGCAGGGAAGTTAATCTGCTGGATGACATCGGCGGGCAGGATCTCGACGATTGGTGCTACACGCAGTCGGCTGCGGAAGCGGTCTTTGAGGGTCTTTATGGCATCCTCGGCTTGAATCGCTTCGCGCAGACTGATACGCACTATCACCTCATCCGTTCCGGCATCCGAAGCGCGCACCACAACGACGTAGTTACCCACGAACGGCGTATTGTCCAGCACATCATTGATAGCAGGCGGGTAGATGGTCGTACCCTTGAGTTTGATCATGTTATGTTTGCGCCCGATGAGTGGCGTGAGGCGGTAACTATTCCTTCCGCAGGCACACGGCGCAACAACCTTAGCTGCTATATCGCCCGTGCGGAATCGCAGCAACGGCATACCTTCCACACCAAGGGTAGTGATGACAATCTCGCCGGGCTGACCGTCAGGAACCGGTCGGTCATCCTCACCGATGATCTCCACGATGATGAGTTCGGGGTGTACATGCCCGCCACAAGCATGCTCGCACTCGCTAAACGTAGCGGACATTTCCGTAGAAGAGTACGTGGCGTAGAGTTCGACCTCCGGCCACTTGTCATGAATACGCTGCCCGAGCAGGTTGAGGTTGAACTGCTGATCGCGCAGTCCCTCGCCTATGCCGATGATCTTACGGATAGAGGAGTGGCGATAGTCGATATTATGCTGCTCGGCATACTCGATGAGCCGGAGGATGAACGACGGCACGCACATGATCGCCGTAGGATGCAGACGCTCGATCGTATCCCACTGGAGTTCGGGTATACCGTTACCCACACGGATGATACTGGCGCCAAGGCTACGGATTCCCATCCAGTAGGCGAGCCCTGCCATGAAACGTTTGTCGATAGTAGTCATGAGCTGGAGAATATCGCCCTTGCGCAGTCCGGCGCAAGCAAACGACTTGTGTTCGTTATAGGCAAGACGCTGCAGGTCTTTCTCCGTACAACCGAACACGACAGGATCGCCCAGCGTGCCAGAGGTAGTGATATAGTCGATTATATCCTCGCGGGGCACGCAGAGGAAGTCGTTGTTGAAGCGCTGCAGATCCGCTTTCTCGGTGAACGGCAAGCGTTGCAGGTCATCGATCGTGCGGATAGATGCGGGGGCTATACCCTGCCCGGCGAACATCCGGCGGTAGTAAGGCGAGTGCTCGGCGAGGTACGTTATCTGCTTGCGCAATAACTCTTCCTGATACGCACGAATGCGTTCTATTGATTCAAATTCGATATCCATTGTATAAATTCGTTTTTCCATTGTCGTGACTCCTCTGTGCCCTTGGTGGCAGATGCACCAAAACCGTGACCGCCCGTCTGGTACTGAATGTACTTATGCGGAACATGGTTCGCTGTGAGTGCCGAATCAAGTAGTTCGGAGTTCTGATACTTGACCACCGGATCATCCACGCAGTTGACGAGGAACAC
>Ga0310690_10007799_pt1 | contig 13715 bp, 12 predicted proteins | sample AusTroGonzalo_MG_2_FD_207661 | JGI IMG/M metagenome (GOLD analysis project Ga0310690, IMG submission 207661) | Bovine rumen microbial communities from tropical cattle in Woodstock, Queensland, Australia - Gonzalo_04 (v2) (version 2) | ecosystem: Host-associated > Mammals > Digestive system >... | reverse complement strand
AGCATCACGGGTAAGGAAGCCTGCTGCCTTGAGAACCGACTTGTAGTTGTCCTCGTCAGCTTCAACGAGAGCTCTTGCGATGCCGTGACGGATGGCGCCTGCCTGACCGGAGATGCCGCCGCCGATAGCCTTGACGATGACGTCGAACTTGTCCTCAGTCTCTGTAGCTGCGAGAGGCTGACGAACGAGGAGCTTGAGCGTATCAAGGCCAAAATACTCGTCGATGTCCTTGGAGTTGATCGTGATCTTGCCGGAACCCGGTACGAGACGAACTGCGGCAACCGCGTTCTTACGGCGACCTGTGCCGTAGTAATAAACTTTGCTGGTAGATTTCTTTGCTGCCATTTAACTTAGTCCTCCGAAATCAAAACGTATAAGTTTCAGGCTTCTGTGCGGTCTGATCGTACTCAGCACCAGCATAAACGTGAAGCTTTCTGAACATCTGACGGCCCAAAGAGTTCTTAGGGAGCATGCCCTTTACTGCAAGCTCGAGTGCCTTCTCAGGGTTCTTGTCCATCATGACGCTGTACTTGACTTCCTTAAGTCCAGTAGGGAATCTCGAGTGATAACGATAAACCTTCTGGTCGAGCTTCTTGCCCGTAAGTACCATCTTGGAAGCGTTTACTACGATTACGTAATCTCCGGTATCAAGGAAAGGAGTGTATGTGGGCTTGTGCTTGCCGCGGAGAAGCTTTGCAACTTCTGTAGCGAGACGTCCGAGGGTCTTACCGTCAGCGTCGATCACCAGCCATTTCCTCTCGATTGAATCCTTGGTTGCAACATATGTACCCATGTTGTTTTCTCCTTGAAATTCATTTAGTTTCTGATCAGGATCCCATTGCCTTTGAAGGCATTTATCCCAAGTCAGCCTGCATATAATATACGGGGACCCATGCCATGTCAAGCATTTTTCTTAAAAAATCTCGAAAATCCGCCTGAATTCTTCGAAATTCGCCCGAATTCTCGTTTATCCTGCCACGCAATCGCAAAAATCAGCTTTCCCGCTTCGCGTAATAGCCCTTCGTGCTCTTGGCCTTCTTTGTGGCCCTCTTGGGATAGAGCTTGGATTCAAAGGTGTGGAACTGGTCGAGCTGTGAGTCGATCTTCATGAAAAACGGATAAAGCGGCGTGCAGTCGCAGTGATACCAGCCTTTGTCCACATAGATCAGATTCCAGTAGTGGTTGCTCCTCGTGACCTTGCTGTTGGCTCTGGTGACGATGAGGTTGGGGATGTTCGCGCGGTCGAGCAGGACCTTGTAGCAGCAGCACATTACCCAGCAGTTGCCCTTCCTGGTCTTGAATCCGGAAAGCGCGGCCTTCTCAAAAGTCGGATGTCCGGCCCTTCCCAAATAAACTATGTTGTGGCAGACCCACTTGTAGATGTTCTTGGCATACTCGGAATCGGTCTTGCCCTTCTTTATGTCCTTGAGGATGGCATCCGCAAGATTGTAAGCCTCTTTGCTCTTGAGGTCGGAAACGGACGACTGCCAAACCTCAAGATTTATCTTTTCCTCCGTAACGTTTCCGGAACGGTCCGTGGCTTTGTAGTAAACGACGTACTTGCCCGGCTTGTTTACGTCGAACTTTGAAGCGTCGACCGTCAGGACGGGATCCTTGTCGTAATCGTCGGTAACGGTGATGCCCTCCCTGAAGTCGATGTCGTCTCCCGACCTTACCATCTGATTGTCCTTAAGTCCGGTGATCACCGGCGGAGTCGAGTCCTTCGTCACGTGCATCGGAACGTCGATAACGGTCGAGTTCTGATAAGGGTCCGTGACCACCACGGGAACGGTGAAATCGCCACCCTTTCTGACGTCGGGCACGCCGTCCTTGAACTTCACTTCCGCTATGCCGTTAAGGTCATAGAGGTCCGTGACGCATTTTTCCACTTCAGGGAAAGGATCGATTGTAAAGAATTCCTGCTTTACGGCCTTCCCGGTCGGAGCGGTGGTGTCCTGGATCGTAAGCCTGACTTCCTGCGTGAAATACTTGTCGAATCCGATCTTGAGGCCGTAAACGGCGGGGATCTTCGTGTCGATCCCGCTGACGTCGGTTATGAACCTGGCCTCTTTGGGAGTCGTCTGGAAGAAGTCGTCTATTGAAAAAGAACTGCCAGCCTCAATAGTCACGTCGGTTATGAGGGGCTTTACGTAATAGTCCCTTACCGCCGCGACCGAAGCCGCGCCGATAGCCGCAAGACAGAACAGGACCGCAAGGCTGATGCGTACGATCCTGAATGCTTTTTTGGAAGTTGTCTTTTCCTTTTTGTCGGACATCTGTGAAACGGATTGGATCAGATGGACTTGAAAAGGATCGACGAAACCGTCTTCTCGTCCGTGGATATGAACTGAACCTGGGTATGTTCCTTCACGTAGACCAGACCGTAGATCTCTTCGGAAGTCGGTGTGCCATAAGCCTTCTTAACGTCTTCCAAAGACGAGCCGATCTTAACGCCGCCGCAGTCCACTGAAGCGTCCCTGACGTCGATCGTGCTTATCTTGAACTTGCCGCCGTCGCGGTTGTCCGCGAAGAGGACAAAGTATTTGTAATCGTATGTTGTTGACTTGCCGTTGAAATCGCAGTCGTCGATGTCGGCAGACTTAACGTAGCCCTCGCCGAGAGCCTTGATCGCGGAATCAACTTCCATGCCGGGAGTAACGAGAACGCCCTTGTAGTTCAGGCCGTACGCATTGCCGGATGCGGCAGATTCGGTAGGGCCCTGATTGCCGTCAGTCTCCTTGCCGGCGACCGTTGCGGCGGTTCCTCCGGAGATCAGCTGCGGAGCGTTTCCGCCTTCATCCTTCGGAGCGCAGGCGGTCATTGCGGTCATCAGCGCGGCAGACAGCGCGAGTGCGATCATGCTCTTTATCGTCTTGTTCATTGATTTCACCTCTTATCCCAAAATGGCAAGGAGTCCCGAAGGACTCCTTTGCTTTGATTTGCGTTGTTATTTCTTGTAAGGGAATCCCGCTTTGATCTTGCCGTTGTACACGTCGATCCACTTCTGTACTGACTTGGTGGATCGCTTGGGGAATCCCTTCTTGTTGTACTGATGGTTCGTCGGAGCCTTTGCGATCTCCTTGTCGGTCATCATGAAACAGAAGTAGCCCTTTGGCGCGAGTCCCGCAAGATATATCTGTACGTCGCAGTGATACCATTCGCCGTTGAGCTTTACGAGATTCCAGTTGTGGATTCTGAGGCCCGCAACCTTCTTTCTCATTATGAGATAGTTCTCGATGCCTGCAGCGTCGAGCATGGCCTTGCACAAGCAGGCTCTGCCGTAGCATGAAGCCCTTCTCTTGTTGAGGGCGCTGATGGCGGCCTTTGCCCATCCCTTGTAAGGCGTTGCGCCTGTGGAGAAATAGATGTGATGGTATACCCAGTAGAAGATCTTCATTGCCTTGACGACGTCGGTGTCGGTGGCCTTTGTGATCTTGTCGAGCTGCTTCTTGGCCATGTCCAACGCCTTCTTCGTATCCTTGGCGCTGGTGGTCATGCCGCCGTTATAGGTTCTGTAAACGGTAACGGAAGACTCGACTTCCGTCCTGTTGCCTGCCTTGTCCGTGGCAATGTAGATTACGGGATATCTTCCTACGACCTTGAGATTGACCTGTGAATAGTCAACTTCAAGCGTGGGCTTTGTCGTGTAGTCATCAGTAACGGTGACGCCTTCGAGGTAGTCTTCCTTTGTGATCTTATCGGGATCCTTGGCAACGTGCTCAAAGCTTCTTACGCCTGAGATTACCGGCGGGGTGTGATCGTCCTTTACGTTGAAGGGAACGTCGATGATCGTGAAGTTTCCGTTTGCGTCAGTGAGCTTTACGGGAATGTTCATCTCACCGGTGTTCATGACAAGGTCGGGTTCGCCTTCAGCGTACTCGATCTTGACGTCGGTAAGGTCGAAAACGTCCTTGACCAGCATCTCCGGTGCCGGAGCCTTTCCGCAGAACATGTCGACGGGAACGGCCTTGGCGGTGGGAGCGGTCTTGTCTACGACCTTGAGGATCGAGCTGACCGTGTGTCCGCCGCAATCCAGGTAGATCTGGTAGGTTGCGAGCTTGCCCGTATCGATCTGGTTGACGTCGGTGATGAACGTCGTGTTTACGGGAGTCCTGGTGAAGAAGCTGTCGACCGTGATCGGATGACCGTACTCGATCTCGACTTCGGAAAGAGTGCAAGCGTCAATGCTTCCAATAAACTTGGAATACATGAAAAAAGCGCCGTAGGCTCCAAGCGCTCCGCCGGCCAAAAGAGGCATCAGCACGAGTCCGAGGAACCTTACGACGTTAAACTTGTTTTTTCCGTTACGGTTAGACAAATCTTATACCTTCGCGTTGTAGATGATGTTTGTGATCTTTCCGCCGTCATCAACGAGGAAGACGAGAACGGAAGTACCCTTTTCATATGTGTAGGTTGTTCCGTCATTCTCCTTGGGTTCGCCGTAAGCAGCCTTGAGCTGGTCAACGGTGTTGCCGATGAAGATGCCCTCTGCAGTCGAAACGGAGTCATCGTTGATGGTGATCATTGCGATAGAGTCTTCATTTCCAACAGGGTTTGTGGAAACGACGAAGGAACCGCCGTTGAATGTGTAGAACTTGGAAATGCCCTGGCCAGCGCAGGAAGCAGCTTCAAAATAAGAATAGTTGTTTCCGAGGCTTCCGAGGATTGCGTTCATGGGTGAGTTGACAACGATGTCAACGCCGTTGTACTTGAAAACGTAGTTGTTGCTTGCAGCGTTAGGGTCGATTGTAGCCTTGTTCTCGCCGTTTACGCCGGCACCGCCCTGGCTCTGAGAAGAGATGACGTTGATTCCGGAAGAAACGGGCTTCTTCTCGTTCTTGCATGCCGTGAAAGCAGCAGCGCAAAGAGCGGTTGTAAGTATAAGTGCAGTAATTTTCAAACCTTTCATAAGTTTACCTCCAATAAAATAAACAAGAATATAATACATTTAATGCAAAATTCAGGCATTCGGAGTTAAACAACAAAATTGCTTTCCCGAACTTTCTCATTTTATTATATTGTGCACAATGAAATTGAGGTTATTCTATGGCATTTGCACCATAACTCTTGAGAGCGCCGTATTCACGGATCTCCCTCTCCTGGTCTTCCCTCATGAAATCATAGAAACCGATCTTGTTCTTGTAAACGGCTGAGACGGCCGGATCGTTCCTGAAATCCGTCAGTCCGTAATTGTCCTTCAGGTACTTTCCGAAATAGACGCTCAACTTCTCAGCTCCGGAAAGGTTGAGGTGAACGCCTGCGTCGTAGGTGTCCTTCGTAAGGTCCAATCCGATCTCTTTCGTGTAGTTGTTGAAATTCAAATACGGCAGATTGTACTGCGCGGCATACTTCTCGACGTTCTTGTCCCACTGAGGATACCAGCCGTATTCGAGTGGCGCGCGTACGAGCACGAGCTTGATCCCTTTTTCTTCGCAGAGCTCGCGGATCTTGTCGAGATACCCCATCGCGTTGCTTCCGAAATTCGGATTCATCAAAGGCTGCTGCGGAGGATACTGCGTGAACGGCATGACGTCGCAGCGCATGTAGTAGCCGTTGTGGGAGGTTACGTCTTTGGAGAAGATATGCTTGAAGTCGGTCGGCGTAAGCTCGTTCCATCTGTCATGGAACCTGAGGATCGGGAAAACGTATGAAGCGAACGTCTCGCCCTTCGTCATGGAAGCGTTGATCGCGTCGACCTTGTCCTGCGACCACTTCATTCCGTCAAGGGTCATGCGGTTATAGGGCTCGTAACGGGTCTGGTCGAACTGGAGACCGTGTACGGTCAGAACAACGACCTTGGGGGTCTCATGCCGAAGCGTGTCCCTGAGCAGATAGTAAGACTGCCAGATGTACTGTTCGCCGGATCCCCTGATGTAAGCGGATATTCCGTATTCCTGATACATCTTTATCGGAGAATAGTTCTCGTAGACGTCGCAGTCGCCGAAGAAAATGACTTCGTGCGGAACCGTCTCCTTGTAGTACTCTTCTGTGAACGAGCCTTCGACTACGCCTACCTGATACTTGGGCATGAGAAGGCGCTGGATGAACCAGAACGTCACAATACTAACGGCTATCAACAAGACAGCCGTTACAAATCCCTTGACCGGGAACGCTTTTTTATCCTGAGCTTTTTTCTGCATTACATTGCCTTTTTGAGATTGTGGAAATCCTTGAGGGCCTTCCAGCCAATCTTGATTATCTTACGGATGTTGATGGAATTCTTTCCGCCCTGCCTGGGTCTGAAAGTAACCTGCCTGAAGGTCATCTCTTCCTTGTAGTAGGCAAAATAAGTCGTCATCATGATGTTCGGAAGGTTGTAGTCCTTGTCGAGCCTCGGCAGGTATTTTGCCACGGTCTTCGCATCCATGAGCCTGAAGGGCGCGTTCGCGTCAGGTACCTTAACGTGGAAATAGCACTTGAGGAGGAAGCATACGACCTTCTCGACAAAGGCCCTGGACTTGCCGTCGCCTCTTACCGCGCGGTGGCCGAAAATTCCCTTGTAGCCGTTCCTGAGCTGCCAAAAGGCGTCAAATTCTTCAGGAAGGGTCTGTCCGTCGGAATCGGTCTGGAAAATGTAATCCGCACCATTCTTAATGGCATATGAATAAAGGGCGATGACCTTGGGGCCATGCTGTTTTCCGGAATCGGTAAGGATCTCGAGCTGGGGATACTTTGTCTGCATCTCCTCGAGGATCTCGTGCGTGCCGTCGGTACTGCCGGCGTCTGCGACCACCAGCCTTGATTCGGGACTCTTTCCCTCGAGCACGGGGTACCAGGAGGATACTACTTCCTCGATGTTGTCCTTCTCATTGTATGCCGGCATGACGACGTATAACGTATCCATAATCACTCCTCCGATATGTCTTTCAAATTCTTTCTCTCGTCAATGATGTAGCGGGGACGCTGTTTCGTCTCCAGATAGATCTTTCCAACGTATTCACCAATAACTCCAAGGCTTATCATCTGGATGCCGCTGACAAAGCAGATGATGCATGTCATCGAGGTCCAACCTTCAACGATGTTTCCGGAAGCGGCACTGACAAGCGCGTATATGATACCGATGAAGGAGAGCAGTGCGACGAACAGGCCGAGGAAGGTTATTATCCTGAGCGGCTTGACCGAGAATGACGTAATGCCGTCGATCGCAAGCGACATCATCTTTCCCATAGGATAATGCGTCTCGCCCGCGATGCGTTCGGCACGCGAATAATATACGATGGAACTCTTAAATCCCAATTGAGGGATGATGCCTCTTAAGAAAAGATTCACTTCGCCGTATCCTGCGAGCGCGTCGAGAACCCTGCCGCTCATGAGACGGTAATCCGCATGGTTCGGGATTATCTCGACTCCCATTCCACGAAGGAGCGAATAATAGCCCTCTGCGGTCATCCTCTTGAACGCCGAATCGGTCTTTCTGTCATTTCTGACGCCGAAAACTATCTCGCTTCCCTTAAGATATTCGTCAACCATCTGTTCGGAGCAGTCAATGTCGTCCTGGCCGTCGCAGTCCATGGAGATCGTAACGTCAGCATGGAGACGCGCCTCCATCAGCCCTGCGATAAGGGCATTCTGATGGCCGCGGTTGCGCGAAAGGGATATGCCGGAATAGTGCTCATTCTCTTCAGTAAGAGAGGAAATGATTTCCCAAGTCCTGTCCTTGCTTCCGTCGTTGACAAACATAACGCGGCTGTCGGGACTGATCTTTCCGGAATCGATCATGGCATTGAGTTTGGCAAGGAAAAGGCCGCTCGTCTGAGGGAGGACCTGCTCCTCGTTATAACATGGAATGACAAAATACAGAATAGGTGCCACAAGCCGCTCCGGAACTTCAGAATTCAATGATTCATTATAGCATATTCCGGCGGGTTTCAGACTTAACTCTTAATCTTGTGATTCTTGTAGTCTATCTTCTTCTGAACGGAAACGGTCGCGCTTTCAGGATACTTCGCCCGGTTGAACTCAAATCCGTTCCATCCGTCATGCCAGAATGACAGTAGTTCCTTCGTCGTGTACATGAAGAAATAGCTGTCGTAATTCTGTCTCCAGGTCGCGTCGCAGTGATACCACTGGCCGTCGATCTTGACGTAGTTCCAGTAATGCTTTGCGACCCTGTATGGCCACCTGGTGACGAACATGTTCTCTATTCCGCAGACGTCGAGCATCGCCTTTACGCAGGAAGCCGAAGACAGGCAGTTTCCCCTTCTCTCCCTGAACGCGTTGTACGCGGCTTCGGTCCAGGACTTCGGCTTGATCCTTAGGTTGAACCTTATGTTCTGTCTGACCCACCAAACTATCTGGAGCGCCTTTTCCATGTCGTTCATCTCAGGCTTGACGATCTTTGCCAGGATCTCTTTGGCCTGCGCGTAAACCTTGTCAGGTTCGACGTAGTTCTTCGGCTTTGCCTTGATCTTGACCTTGATCGTAATCTCAGTAATATTGCCCGAAAAATCGCTCGCCCTGTATACGGCCTGGTAGTCACCGGCCTTGTCGAGCTGAACGCCTGAAGTGTCAATGTCGAGTTTGGGATTCTTGTCGTGATCGTCCGTGACCTCGACTCCGGTACGGTAGGAGATCGTCTCGCCCACGATTATCGAAAGGTCCCTTGTTCCCGTGATGACGGGCGCCACGCTGTCGCGCGTAACGCTTAACGGAACGAGGACGATCGTCTCGTTTCCGCCGGCATCGGTAAGCTTTGCGGGAGCGGCAAATTCACCGCCCTCCGAAATGTCTGGCTTTTCCGCCCAGGTCACCGTGACGGAAGTCTTGTCCTGAATGTTGGTCACGCACTTTGACGCTTCCGGCAACGGATCGACCGAATACAGTTCCTGAGTAATGGCCTCACCCGTAGGCGGGACCGTGTCAGCAACGACGAGCTCGCAATCGTGATCGATGCCGTAAAGCGTGATCACGAAAAAGACGGACTGCGGCGTATTGTAGTCGACCGTCGTGAAGTCAAGATTCGTGCTGAGGTATTGCGGATACTTGGGCTGCCCTTCCAAAAACATTTCCAATGAGGCGTTCGTTCCGACCTCGACCTTCACCGACTTCTTTATCAGGGCGGCTTCGTCTTTCATGAAGAACACGAAGAAGACAACCGCTCCCGCGAGCACGAGAAACAGGAAAGTGAATACGAACGGTTTGACGGGAAGCTTGTCTTTGGACTTCGCCTGTCTTTGAGGCGCAGGTCTTTGAGGGGCCTGTTTCGGTGCCGGCTTTTGCGCAGGCGCCCTTGGGGCAACAGGTCTTTGCTGGGCAGGCCTCTGTGAAGCGGGCCTTTGGGGCACGGGCCTTGGGCGGGCCTGGCCGTTGCCGCTTCTTGAAGCCGGGGCATTAACACGTCGAACGGCCGGGGAGTTCCCGGCCGTGTTGATCCTTTTTACCCGTTGTCCTGCCTGATGAGATGCTTCTGCCTTTCCCTGCTGCCTTTGACGGTTGACAGGGGGATTGCGGCGCTCATGATCTGCGGGCAGGTTGTCGGTCATTTCTTAACTTTGTGGTTCGCGTAATCGATGGTCTTCTGTACGGACTTGGTCGCCGAAGCAGGATACTCCTTGACCTTGAATACGTAGCCATACCATCCGCTGTGGTGGAAATTCTGTATCTCAGTTGAAGTATACATGAAAAAGTAGCTGTTATAACCTTTTCTCGGAGTGGAATCGCAATGATACCATTCGCCGTCGATCTTTATGTAATTCCAGTAGTGGATGCTGTGCCTCCAGGGATAACGCTTGATGAACATGTTCTCGATCCCGCAGAGGTTGAGCATTTCCCTTACCGCGCAGGCATAACCGTAGCAGGTTGCGGTCCTCTTTGTGAGGGCATCATAAGCGGCCCTGTTTCTTGAAGTGGCGTCGGCCTTGGCAATGTAGTTGATGTTGTACCTGCACCACCAAACGATCTGGAGCGCCTTTTCCTTCTGCGTCATGTCAGGCTTTGTGATCTTGTCCAGGATCTTCTGCGCCACCTTATCGACGTCTGCCTGCTCGACGTAAGACTTGGGCTTCTTTGTGATGTCGACCTGAATCTCGGCCGTTGCCTTGTTGCCGGAGAAATCGGTAGCGGTGTATATGACCTTGTATACTCCGGGCTTGTTCATGTCGACCTTTGAAGTGTCGATCGTCAAAGTCGGGTTCTTGTCGTAATCGTCAGTTACGCTGATGCCTTCCCTGTAAGTGATCGAAGTTCCGGTGAAGGCGCTTATGTCCTTTGCTCCGGTTATGACCGGAGGAGTGTCGTCACAGGTAACGCTGAGCGGAACCATAACGGAAGCGGTGTTTCCGACCGCATCGGTAAGGAGGGCTTCAGCCTTGAATTCGCCACCCTTGCTGTAATCGGGGATCTTGCCCCATTTCAGAGTGACGTCGGTGCGGTCTTTGATGTCCTTGACGCACTCGTTTACGTCGGGGAGCTTGTCAACGGCGAAGAGCTTTTGGGGAATGCCAACGCCCGTAGGAGGCATGGAATCAGCGATCTCAAGAACGCATTCCATGTCCGTAAAAAGATAAGTTATCGTGAAGTGGATGGTCTGCGGAACGTCGATCCTTACGCTTGAAAAATCGAGGTTGCAATCCTCGGTATCAGGGTATGAAAGAGTGTCATTGAAAAACATGGCCTCGGTAACGGGGCTTCCGCATTCCACGATGACGAATCTGTTGATCTTGTCAGTCTCGGTCCTGTAAACGCCGATGCCGAGATAGAGTAAAAGTATCAATGCGGAAACGACAAACATTAACGCCAAAGGAAGCACGCGTGACTTCTCGCGCGTCTTCTCCTGAACCGCTTCGGTCTCTCTGGCACTTGCCCTTGCATGTGCCCTTTCAGCTGCTTGAGCCCTGTTTCTTGCAGGAGCCTGGGCATGAGAAGACCCGCCGTTCCTTCTTACCGCCGGCTTGTTCGTCCTGGTAGGATTATCCATTCCGTGCCTGACTTCATCCTCGTGACGGATGGCTCTCACGACCGCCGTATCGGCAGATCTTACGGGAGCACGCGACTGCATCGGTTTTGAAATTTCCAATTTGTTTTCCATTAAACGATCCTTTTCAGTCTATTCGTTTTACGCCGCTATCTTATCTTTAAGAAAACAAAAGTCAAGGCTTGCAGGCCCAACTGCCACTAGAATTCCACATTCTCACATCCTCTCAAAGTGTATCACCAAGCCTTGAAATTCAATAAAACCAAAGGAACGGAATTTGCCGATGGCACGCCCTTTTGTTTTGGATAAAACAACAACGAAAGAGGCTATAATGTTTCTCATGGAAAACGGAAAAATGACAGATCCATATTCGCCCTGCATGCTCTGTCCGAGACGGTGCGGCGCTGACAGGACCAACGGCAGAACGGGTTTTTGCAAAGCCACCTCCGCCGTCACGGTCAACCTGTCCATGATCCACCGCGGCGAAGAGCCCGTGCTCGGAGGAGAAGGCGGATGCGGCGCGGTGTTTTTCGAAGGATGCTCGCTCCGCTGCATCTTCTGTCAGAATCACGTCATCATTTCGCCCACGGGCAAGGGCACCGTATACAATGAGAACGGCTTGGCCGATCTGTTCCTGAAGCTCAAGTCCGAAGGTGCCGGAGCGATCGACCTCGTAACGCCGATGCACTTTGCGCCCACGGTCGCAAACGCGGTCAGGCTCGCTAAAGAGTCAGGACTTTCCATTCCCGTCATATGCAATTGTTCTGGATATGAATCGGTAAAAACGCTTAAGCTTTTCGACGGACTGATAGACGTTTACCTTCCGGACGTGAAATACTTCTCATCCAAGGTCTCTGCAAAATACGCTTCCGCTCCAGACTATTTCCCCGCTGCCGCGCTCGCGTTGGACGAGATGTTCCGACAGGTGGGAAGCGTTAAGCTTGATGATTCCGGAAAGGTCCTGAAGCGCGGCATGATAGTCAGGCACATGATGCTTCCGGGCAATCTTTTTGACAGCAAGCACGTCATCGATTATCTGCAATCCCGTTTCGGAAACAGCGTCTACATAAGCCTTATGAGCCAGTACACTCCGATGCCTCACATCCTGGAAGATGAAAAAGCGCCCGCAGAACTCAGGCGCACGTTGTCCAAAGAAAATTACGAAAGACTTTGCGATCATCTGGCAGGACTCGGCCAGACGAACGCCTTCATTCAGGATACCGCTTCGCAAGGGACCCTCATGCTCCCCGACTTCAAGCTTTAGGACCGCCACAGCCCTTTTGGCAGTCCTTTTTGCACTCCCCGCCGTCACAGACCCTGTAGTTTCCGCCTTCGATGCTGATCGCCTTGCCGTTAATGAGCGCGCTTGCGATCTTGTGCCTTGCAGACTCGTAGATTTCCGTGACCGTCGTCCTTGAAACGTCCATCTGGGCGGCGCACTCCTCGTGCGTCATGTTCTGATAATCGACGTGACGGATGACCTCGTATTCATCGAGCGTCAGGAACTCGGTCCCGACGTCTTCGGCACCTGAAGGGACAAACATCTTGTACCTGGGTTCTTCACATATTCTTCTAACCTTGACCGGTCTGGACATTGCTTGAGGCACCCCCGCTTAAAACCGCCGCCAAAGCGACATATGTCAATTATATCATTCCGCGCTGAGCGTTACACCTTCAGGGAGCTTTGCTCCGGCAACGGATCCTGAAGTCAGGTCAAAAACGCCCTTGCACTTGTACTGGACGATGCCAGATTCGCTGCTGGTAATGAAGATCATGACGCCAAAGCTCTTCGGATCATATGAGCTCACGTCGAAATCCTTCAGGAAGAAGTACTCGAACGAATCCTCACTTCCCGCAGTGCCGGATCTGCCCTTCTTCATTTCGATCCTCGCGTACCGCGCCGGATGATCCTTGTCCCAAGTGTACATAAATGCGTAGACCGGCTTGTCGGTCAGGACGTCGTTCCTGCTTCCCTTCATCCATATGTCCGCGGTCTTCTTTTCCGCATCGTATCTGGCTCCGACCGACAAGGTGTCATCCGTCATCGCGGAAACGATCGTCTTCTTGTAGACGTCATACACCCTGCTGTCGATGACCTTGCCCTCTTTTTCGTCATAGACGACGATGTTGAAGCCGCGCTTGTTCAGTGCGTATTCCTCGCCTCCTACGGTTATCGAGCACACGTTGCCGTACTTGATCGCACCCGAAATAATCTCGTAGCCTGTTCCGTCCTTAAAGGTCCCCGAATACTTAAGTTCGTGTATCGCAGCGTTTTCGAGCTTTTTGTCGGCGCCCGAAACCGCCAGGTAAGACGACCCTTCCTTTCCAAAAAGCGTGCACTCCAATCCAAGGTTCTTAAACGCTTCGACCGTCTTGAGGTCCAAGCCTTTTGCGGCCTCATCCTTTATTCCGATGAGCACCGTTACATCCTCAAGGCTGCCAAGCACGGTAAGGTAATCTGAAAGCTCCTTGTACTTCAAAGCGGCCTCGTTGCTTCCCGTCTCATAGAACTCGTGCTCGGTTCCGGCCGTGTCAACCGCAAAGAGCTTTATCTTTCCCAAGAAGATCTCCCTGAAGGAAAGAACCGAGGTGTCAAAGACTGCGCTGTAGACCTTTTCCGCGTCAATCGTAAAATCCCGTTTGGACAGCAGTTCGCCTGTGGACGAATAGAACTCTCCCCTCACCGAACGGATCTCCTGCCTGCAGTTTTCTATTCCCCAGAACGAGACCTTCAGTTTCCCGTTTTCATCAACGGCGGTCTTGAGATCGAGATAATCGAGGTTTTTCAGAATGTCCTTTGACA
>Ga0310690_10007798_pt1 | contig 13716 bp, 12 predicted proteins | sample AusTroGonzalo_MG_2_FD_207661 | JGI IMG/M metagenome (GOLD analysis project Ga0310690, IMG submission 207661) | Bovine rumen microbial communities from tropical cattle in Woodstock, Queensland, Australia - Gonzalo_04 (v2) (version 2) | ecosystem: Host-associated > Mammals > Digestive system >... | reverse complement strand
CAGGAAGAACAGCGCGGCGAGGAAGAGGACGATGGTCCAGATTGGCGGTTTCGGGACGGAGGTATCAAACAGGCCGCCGAAGAAGCGTCCCAGCCACCCGATCAGGCGGAAGACCAGTTCCAGCAGCCCCGAGAAAAAGAGCGACACGGGCGCGATCCAGTGAAACGCGAGGGCGGCTCCGGCCAGAATGAAGGCCAGGTACGCCAGCGGCATCACGAGGATGTTGGCCGGGACTGCGGAAATCGGGAAGATCCCCTGATAGAGGATGGAAAGCGCGCCGCTGCCCAGACTGACCGCGGCGGTCGCGACCAGAATCGAAAGCAGGATGCCGAGCGCGCGTGAGGTCCTGCGGCGCCGGTCCGGGGTGTATCGGACGGGGAGCGGCTGGACAAGGCCGCGCGAGAAGAATCCGAGCACGGTCGAACCCAGGTCTCGCGGCAGGTTCAGCAGGATCGCCACGGCCAGAAACGAATAATGCATGCCGGGTTTCGTCAGGCTGGCCGGGGAGACGAGCAGAATGGCGTAACCGGCCAGCAGAAGCGAGTTGAAATGCGGCGCGGCCAGCAGCAGCGAGCGGAGGATCAGGAAGACCGCGATCATGATGTAGGCGCGTATGGCGGGCTCCCGCATCCCGGTCGAAAGCGCATAGAGCAGAAGCGGCAGGAGCACGATGAGACAGCGTTCGCGAAAGGGCGTCCAAATCAGCAGGATCAGCAGGAGCGAGGCGAAAATGCCGACGTGCGTGCCGCTGACCGTCAGAATGTGGATCGTGCCGCTGGAGAGGAATCCGCTGCGCGTTTCCTTCTGAAGCGCGATCTTGCGGCCGCCGAGCATGGCGTCGGCCATCCGCGCGTTTTCCGAGCTGCGGAATGCGGAGCAGACCGCGGCCAGCGCGACGTCGCGCCAGTCGTAGAGCGTCCGCCGGAAGCCGGTCCCGCGCGCGGTGATCTCCAGCGATTCGGGGCGGAAAAGCTCGTAAATGCCTTCGCGTTCCAGATACACGGCGTAGTCGAACGAACCCGGGAATAGCGGCGGTTCCGGCGCGGAAAAGGCTCCGGCCGCGAGCACGACGTCACCGTACCCGAGCGGGACGGACGCCGGACCGTTCTCCCTGCAATCCATCAGGACGAGGGGCAGGGGGGATGCAAATTCGATCCACGGCGCGTTCGGTCCGTAGCGGAACCGTTTCACGCGGCATTGCAGGTTTTTCACGCGGAACGCTTCGCCCCGCTGCATGGAGGCGGATGGATCGTCCACGATCAGTTCTGCCTCGGCGGCGAACCGCGCGTGTCCGGTTTCCTCCGCGATGAAGTTGCGCTGCTGCGCCGACCAGAACATCGCGGAGATCAGGACCGGGAGCATCGGCAGAGCGAACCGGAGCAGGGCGTCACGTACGGAAATCAGCGCCCAGACGAGCAGGACCGCGGCGGTCGGGATCAGGACATAAGGAAAGCCGTTCCCCCCGACGGAGAGAACGGCTGTGACTGCTGCCAGCAGGAAGAACGCGCCCGGACAGGAGTTTTCAAGCGAGACCGCGCAAGTCCGGGCCCGCCGAAGGAGCGCACGGGGAGGGAGGATCCTGTGTTCCGGCAGGCGTTTCATCGCACGGCGTCCGGGCGGCCCTCATTACCGGAAGAGGGTGCAGAGGATCGCCTTATGCATGTGGAGGCGGTTTTCGGCCTCGTCGAAGACGATGGAGTGATCGGACTCCATGACCTCGTCGGTGATCTCCTCGCCGCGGTGGGCGGGCAGGCAGTGCATCACCTTCACGTCGGGTCTGGCGTGACCGAGCATCTTCATGTCGAGGCGGTAGGGCTCCAGCGTCTTCATGCGTTCGCGGGCTTCCTTCTCGAAGCCCATGCTGACCCACACGTCGGTGTATACGAAATCGGCGTCCTTCATGGCTGCGACCGGGTCGGTGGTCCATTCCACCTTGCCGGGGCCGAGGTCTTCGTCCATGATCGCCTGGCGGGGGCGGAATTCCTCCGGCGCGCCGATGACGAAGGTCATTCCGGCGAGTTTGCAGGCCATCATGAGGGAGTTTGCCATGTTGCTGGCGCCGTCGCCGAGGTAGGCCATTTTCAGCCCGTCGAGCTTGCCCTTGCGTTCCCAGATGGTGAAAAGGTCGGCGAACGCCTGGCACGGATGATAGTCGTCGGTCAGTGCGTTCACGATCGGGATGGAGCCGTACTGCGCGAGGCCCTCGACGTCGGACTGACGGAACGTGCGGATCACGATGCCGTGGAGGAAGCGGCTGAGCACGCGTGCGGTGTCGGCGATGGTCTCGCCGCGGCCCATCTGTGTCTTGCTCTCGTCGAGGTAGATCGGCTGTCCGCCGAGTTCATGGATGCCGACCTCGAACGACACGCGGGTGCGGGTCGAGGACTTCGCGAAGATCATGCCGACGGACTTCCCTGCCAGCGGCGTGGGCTGGTTCGGCTTGCCGCGTCCGGCTTTCAGACTTGCGGTGGTTTCGATGAGTTGTTCCAGTGCGGCGCGGTCGAATTCGCGCCCGGTAAGAAGGTGCCTGATCATTTCCGGCCTCCTTTCGATGCTGAATATTCCTTGAATGCCGATGCGATGATGCGCACGGCTTTGTCGCAGTCCTCCCGTTTCACGATCAGCGGGGGCAGAAGACGAAGGACGACCTCGCCGGCGGACAGGGCCACGAGCCCCTTCTCGCGCAGGACGGGGAGGATGTCCTTCGCCGGGAAGTCGAGCACGACGCCGAGCATGAGGCCGCGTCCGCGGACTTCCTTGACGAAATCGTATTTTTCCGCGAGCTTTTCGAGCTTGGCGCGCAGATAGGCGCCCATTTCCTTCACGTTGTCGAGGATCTTGTCCCGGTCGAACGTCTCGAAGACGGCGAGCGAGGCGGCGGTGGCGAGCGCGTTGCCGCCGAAGGTGTTGCCGTGGGTGCCGGGCGTCAGCACGCCGGAGAGGCGTTCGTTGCACACGAATGCGCCCATCGGGATGCCGTTCGCGATGGCCTTGGCCAGCGAGAAAGCGTCGGGCTTCACGCCGTAGCCCTGCCAGGCGCAGAGCGTGCCGGTACGGCCCATGCCGCATTGCACTTCGTCGAACATCAGCAGGACGTCCTTCTCCTTGCAGAGCTTGTCCAGGCCCTTGATGAAATCCGGGTCGGCGGGCAGGATGCCGCCTTCGCCCTGGACCGCCTCAAGCAGCACGGCGCAGGTCTTCGGGCCGATGGCCTTCTTCACGGACTTCAGGTCGTTGAACTTCGCGAACTTGAAGCCGGGCATGTCGGGGCCGAAGCCCTCGCGGTATTTGCTGCGTCCGGTGGCGGCCAGAGTGGCGAGCGTGCGTCCATGGAAGGAATTTTCCATCACGACGATTTCGTTGCGGCCTGTCGCGTTGCCCCACTTGCGGGCGAGCTTGATGAGCCCTTCGTTCGCCTCGGCGCCGCTGTTGCAGAAGAACACGCGGCCCTTGCCGAACGTCTTCTTCACGATGAGCTCGGCCAGACGCGGCATGTTCTCGTTCAGGAAGAGGTTGGACACGTGGACGAGCGTCTGCGCCTGACGGCAGACCGCCTCGGTCACGGCCGGGTGGCAATGCCCCAGGCTGCACACGGAGATGCCGGACGAAAAATCCAGATACTTGCGTCGGTTCGCGTCGTAGAGGTTGACGCCGCCGCCGCGCACGAACATGATCGACGGGGTGCCGTAGGTGTTCATGACGTTCTTTTCGTAGAGTTTCTGGAATTTTTTCGTGGTGTCCTGTTTCATTTTGTTCCGAATTCCTTTCCTTAATAAAGATGGAAAAGAGTTACTATAGCACGTTTTTCAGAGAAAACAATTCATTTTTCAGTTTTTTCGCCCCTTTTTTTCATTTTTTGCCGAAAAAAGGCGGAAACGAGACAAAACAAAGCGGCATGCGCCGGTTTTTCGCGACCGGAACATGCCGGATCCCCGCGGCCGCCGCGAAGGCCGCCGCGGGAGGAATGCGCTGGAGGATCAGGATTCCGCGGTGGCCTCGCCGATGGGCGGGGTGCGCTTGTGGTCCTGCTTCTTGTCGAGGTAGCGCCGCATCTGCGCGGACGCCTTCGCGATGACGTCGTCGATGGCCTTGTAGACGTTGTCGTACGCCTGGGAAGCGGCGGTGACGGGGTGTTCCTTGACGGCGGCTTCGAGGTGGGCCGTGATCAGGTTCCTCTGCAAGTCGATGACGATATTCACGCTGCTGATGCGCAATCTGAATTCGGAGAAGGCAGCCTCGGCCGATTTCACGGCGTAATCGCGGACCTCGTTGTCCAGTTCGAAGTGACGGACGCTGACGGTAATGTCCATGTAGACCTCCTTGGTTTTGGATGATTCTTAGAGCGGACCGGATGACCCCGGCCCAGTTCTCCTTGACTTCAACTTACATCAATTTGTTCCACTTGTCAAGCGGTTTTCCCGCTTTTTTCACGTTTTTTTCATGTTTCGGGCGGTGCATGCGGAGAAACCGAACGAAAACAAAGAAAAAAAACGTGCGGAACGGGAGTTGTTCCGCACGGTCGTGCTGTCGAGCTGGTTTCGGTCGTGGTGTCGGTCGGGACCCGCACGCGGCGTTCCTGCCGCCGGACAGTCAGATGCAGTAGTCCGAGAGGCCGTCCTTCGCGTTCTGCCGGTCGTAGGCCGCCAGGATGTCGGCGAGCGTGGTCTGCCGCATCAGGTCGCGGATGTCGTCGTTGAGCTTGCACCAGATCTCGCGCGGGGCGCAGTTTTCGTGCATGGCGCAGCGTTTCGGGGCTTTCACGCAGTCGACGATGGAGAGCGGGCCCTCCATGACCTCAATCACGTCCAGGAGCGTGATCTCCTCCGGCTTCATGGCGATGTGGAACCCGCCGTTCACGCCGCGGATGGAACGGATCATGCCCGCCTTGCGGAGGGCAATCACGAGGCGGCTGATGTACTTTTCGGAAATCTGCTGGGATTTCGCGATGTCGCGGATCAGGCGGGGTTTTTCCGACTGGTGGATGGCCAGGTCCATCAGGATACGAAGCCCGTAGCGGCCTTTGGTTGAGATTTTCATAAAATGTAAAACTCCAATGAAAATATCACGAAAAAGTCTACTGTTTCCCTATAATATGCCACACGGAACAAGTTTTTCAAGCAGAAAATGTAAATAAACGCTGTTTTTCGTGTTTATCTTGCATCTTTTCGGTTGGGATTCCGTTTCGGGGCATGACCGCGGGCGGCTTTCTTCGCGGCGCGGTTGGATTTCGCGGGCGAGGCGGATTGTTCCGCGTTCCGGCTCCGGCCTTTGCCTCCGCGGGCGTTCTTTCCGGCAGCGGCGGATTGATTCCCGTGATGCTGAGCGGCAGGCTTCTTCTTCGTCTTTTCGAGCAGGACCATCGTTTCGACATTGGGCGAGCCGGGGAACATGTCGAAGACGCGGACGGCCGAGGGGGAATAGCCGTTGTGTTTCCATGCAGCAAGCGTGCGCGGCACCTCGTCGGCGGAACAGAAGACGTTCAGGACGCGGGCGGGGGAGCGCTTCGCGATGGCGGCGATCACGTTCGGACGCACGCCGCTTCGGGGCGGGTCGAGGATGAAGAGCTCGCCTTCCGGCTGTTCGTCGTCCGCGCCGTAGAGGTCGGCGGGGCAGGGAGGGAGCTTGTTCTCAATGGCCGACGGGGTGACGGCGGAGGCGACGAACTCAATGTCGGCGTCCGGGCGGTTGTGGAGAGCATTGCCGGATGCGGCGTGGATGGCGGGACCGTTGAAGTCCATGCCGATAACGCGTTCCGGGGTGTCGCCGAGCGCGACGGCGAAGAGTCCGTAGCCGGAGAAAAGGTCGACGAGGGTGGAATCCGGGCCGGGCTTGAGGAGTTTTTCCGCCTCGGTGACGAATGCGCCGAGGATGGATTCGTTGACCTGGGAGAACGCCGACGGCGGGTACAGGAACTTGCAGTCCGCGACTGTGAGGTCGAGGTATTCCGAGCCGAAGAGCTTCTTGAACGGATGCGCCCCGGCGGAACGCGATTCGAGGTAGAATTCCGAGCGGGATTCGTCCAGGAACGTGAACATGGCGGCAACCTGCGGGAGTTCGGCGCGAACGTGGTCCGCCAGGAGCTTGACCTTGTGCATGATCGCGGCATCCAGGTGGAAGAAGTTCAGGATGAGCGTCAGGCGGTCGGAGCCGCCGCGCACGACGATGAAGTTCAGGCTGCGTCCGACGGCCCGGTACGCGGGCGAGACGAGCGTCTTGCGGAGCCAGCAGTAGACGTCGTTGTGGGAGTCGGGTTCCAGCGTGGAGCGAAGCGTTTCCTCGCGTTCCGCGCCGTAGCCCATGCAGAACCGGAGCTGTCCGCCGCGCGACACGTAGACGCGGCGTTTCGAGGTGGCGCGGTAGCCGCGGGGCAGCGGCGACGGGATGATCGGGCGGACCAGCTGCGCCGGGAGCCCGTGAACTTGCCAGAAGGAGCGTACGGCGTCGGTCTTAACGCGGCATTCGTCGGCGTAGTCGAGCGTAGCGAGGATTTCGTGCGGATGCTCCGCGTCGAGCTTGTTCTCAAGCTGCGCGTTGGAGACGGCGAGCGCGACGGCGTGCTGGAACAGGAATTCCGATGCGCCGTTGTCGGACTGTTTCTGCGTTTTCGGGGCGGACGGCCTGCGTCCGGCGGCGTCCGGGGCGAGTTCGAGATCGGGTCTGGATGTATCGTCCCTGCGGACAGGCCGGGCGGGGCGTGCGCCGCGCGCGGGGCGGCGCTGTCTGGAAAAGGCCATGGGATCAGATTTCCTCAAGTTTGGCGTTCACGGAGAGGGAAGTGAGTTTTTCGAGGAGGTTTTCGTAGCCGCGGAAGATCATGTCGGCGTTGTGGATCACGGAGCGGCCGTGCGCGATGGTGGCGGCCACGATCATGGCCATGCCGGCACGGATGTCCGGGCTGGACATTTCACCGCCGTGAAGCGGGGACGGGCCGGAGATGACCACGCGGTGCGGGTCGCAGACGATGGCGTTCGCGCCCATGGAGATCAGGCGGTCGACGAAGTAGATGCGGCTTTCGAACATCTTCTCGAAGAAGAGGCAGGTGCCGCGCGCCTGGGTGGCAGCGACGATCATGCAGCTCATCATGTCGCTGGGGAACTGCGGCCAGGGGCCGTCGGAAATGGTCGGAATGGCGCTGCCGAAGTCGTTCTGCACACGGAGGTTCTGGTCCGGCTTCAGGATGATGTGGTCGCGGTAGAAGCGGAATTTGATGTTGAATTTCTTGTAAACGCGGTAGGCCATCCAGTAGTGATCGGGGGGCATTTTGCCGGTGATCTCGAGTCCGCCGCCGGTGGCCGCGGCCATTGCGAGGAAGCTGGCGACTTCGATGTGGTCGGAGTCGAGGGTGAATTCCGCGCCGTGGAGCTCGGAGACCCCCTCGATGTAGAGCGTGTTGGAGCCGAGTCCTGTGATCTTCGCGCCCATCGCGTTCAGGAACTCGGCGAGCTGCTGCACATGGGGTTCCGCGGCGGCGTTGCGGATGACGGTCTTGCCTTTCGCGACGGCGGCGGCGATCAGGATGTGCTCGGTGGCGGTCACGCTGGCCTCGTCCAGGAAGATGTCCGCGCCGGAGAGGCCGCCCTTGCCGACCTGGAAATGCATCACGGCTGTATCCTGATCGAACGTCTGGGCGATGCCGAGCTTTTCGAGGCCGTAGAGATGTGAGTCGAGACGGCGGCGTCCGATGAAGTCGCCGCCGGGGAGGCCGATGAAGGATTCGCCGCAGCGGGCCGCGACCGCGCCGCCGAAGATGAACGAGGCGCGGAGTGCGGCGCATTTTTTGGGGGGCAGGGCTGCGGAATTGATGTCGCGGGCGCAGATGACGACCGTGGAGCCTTCGCGCGTGACGGTTGCGCCGAGGTCGTGCGCGAGGTCGAGCATGACCTCGACGTCGAGGATTTTCGGCATGTTGTGGATCACGACTTCGTCGCGCGTGAGGATGGCGGCGGCGATGATGGGGAGCGCGGCGTTCTTGTTGCCGCCGGGGGTGATGACGCCGGAGACGCGCGCCGGACCTTCGATGACAATGCTTTTCATGATGGGAAATCGTCCTTTGGCTTTTTCTTACGGTTCAAATTCAAACTGTGCGGACAGAGAGGGATTAGAAACCGGCGAGCGAAAGTTCGCGCTGGTTCGCATTCTGAAGCGGCCGGAGGAGCAGGTGGAGCGTGTGCGGAGGCAGGATGTCCATGATGCGCTCCGGCCACTCGACGAGCGTGTAGGCGCGGCGGTCGTAGAGGTATTCGTCCACGCCGAAGGCCAGCGCGTTCGTCGAATTGTCGATGCGGTAGAGGTCGAGGTGGTACAGGACGCCGCCGGGAAAGGGGTACTCCTGCACGAGCGTGAACGTGGGACTGCTCACGGGTTCGACGATGCCGAGGGCGCGCGCGAACCCGCGCGCGAAGACCGTCTTGCCCGCGCCGAGGGTACCGTGGAGCGCGATGACCGTGCCGGGCGGGAGCTGGCGTGCGATCGCGGCGGCGGCGGCCTCGGTCCCCTCGGGCGATTCCGAGCGGACGGGGAGGCGCTGCGCGAGGATCGCGGCGAAGCCTTGCATGTCGAAATCCATCAGTTCGCGCTCTCCTCGTCGTCAGAATCCTTCAGGATGGAGAAGACGCAGACGCCGTCGACGAACGTGGCCATGGTGCGTCCCTTCGCGGCGTAGCCGTTGAACGGCGTGTTGCGCGATTTGGAGAAGAAGTCGTTCACGTCCACGGTGTACTCGCATTCCGGGTCGATGATCGTGACGTCGGCGGCGCCGCCGACCGACAGCGTGCCGGCGTTGATGCCGAGGATGGTGGCGGGTCCGACCGTGAACTTGGAAATGACCTGCGAGAGCGAGAGATAGTTCTTGTGGTACAGCTCGGTGAGCGCGACAGGGACGGCTGTTTCCAGACCGATGATGCCGAACGGCGCGTGGTCGAACTCGACGAGCTTGGCCGTCTGCGTGTGCGGGGCGTGGTCGGTGGCGATCACGGCGATGGTGCCGTCCTGAAGGCCCTCGATCACGGCCATGCGGTCCTCCTCGGCGCGGAGCGGCGGGTTCATCTTGTAGTTTGTGTCGAACCGCTTGATCTCGACGTCGGTGAGCGCGATATGGTGCGGTGTGGCCTCGGCGGAGATGCGGACGCCTTCGGCCTGCGCTTCTCGGATCATCTTGACGGAGTTGCGGGAGCTGACGTGCTGGATGTGGATCTTCCAGTTTGCGAGGCGGGAGAGGATGATGTCGCGCGCCACGATGACTTCCTCGGCGGCGGCGGGCATGGCCTTCATGCCGAGCAGGACGGACCAGTAGCCCTCGTGCATCACGCCGTCCCCGGCGAGGAACTTGTCCTCGCAGTGTTCGAGGATGGGAAGCCCGAAGTTGCCGGCATACTCGACCACGTGACGCATGAGCTCGTTGTTCTGAATGCAGGAGCCGTCGTCGGTGAGTGCGACGACTCCGGCGGCCTTGAGGCTGCCGACGGGCGACATTTCTTCGCCCTTGCGGCCGACGCTGAGCGTGCCGGAGGGCAGGACCTTCACGATGCCTTCGCGCGAGACGACGTCCTTGATGTACTGGATGCTGCCGGCGTTGTCGGCGCACGGGGAGGTGTTCGGCATGGCGACGATCGAGGTGAAGCCGCCTGCGGCCGCGGCCATGGTTCCGGTGCGGATGGTCTCCGCATCGGTGTTGCCGGGCTGACGCAGGTGGACATGCATGTCGATGAGGCCGGGCGCAATGACGAGGCCCTTCAGGTTGATCGTTTCGGCGAGGGCGGGATCGAAGGAGCCGGGTTCGGCGATGATGCCGTCCTTGATCCAGAGGTCGCCGGTGCGGTCGGTATGGCTGGCGGGGTCGATGATGCGACCGCCCTTGAGAATCCAGGTGTTTTTTTTCTTCATTTGAGGCACCCCGCGACGAGGAAGAGGACCGCCATTCGGACGGCGAGTCCGTTGGTGACTTGTTCGAGGATGACGGACTGGGGACCGTCGGCGACTTCGGAATCGATCTCGACGCCGCGGTTGATCGGGCCGGGATGCATGATGAGGGCGTCGCGCTTGATGTAGCGAAGCGTTTCCGGGTGGATGCCGAAGAAGCGGGAGTATTCGCCGAGGCTGGGGAAGTAGCCGCGCTGCTGGCGTTCGAGCTGGATGCGGAGCAGGTTGATGACGTCGGCTTCCGCGAGGGCGTCCTTCAGGTTGTGGCACACGCGGACGCCGATCTTCTCGAACTCGCGCGGGACGAGCGTGGCGGGTCCGGCGAACGTGACGTTCGCGCCGAGCTTGATGAGACCCCACACGTTGCTGCGGGCCACGCGGCTGTGGAGGATGTCGCCCACGATGACCACGTTCAGCCCCTCGATGCGCCCTTTCTTCTCGCGGATGGTGAAGATGTCGAGCAGGGCCTGCGTCGGGTGGCTGTGCGCGCCGTCGCCGGCGTTCACCACGCCCATGTCGAGCTCGCGTGCGAGGAAGTTCGGGGCGCCGGTGGCCTGGTGGCGGATGACCACGATGTCGGCCTGAAGCGCCTGGATGTTCTTGAGCGTGTCAAGCAGGGTTTCGCCCTTGCGGAAACTGCTGACGTCGGCGTTCATGTTGATGATGTCGGCGCTGAGGCGCTGTTCGGCGAGTTCGAAGGAGACGCGGGTGCGCGTGCTGGGCTCGACGAAGAGGTTCACCACGGTGCGGCCGCGGAGCGCGGGCACCTTCTTGACGTTCCGCTGCGAGACCTTCTTGAACTCCTCGGCGGTGTTGAGGATGTGGAGGATCTCGTCGCGGGAGAGATCGTAGAGGTCCAGCAGATCCTTTTTGGTCCATTGAAAATCCATAGGGGGATGGTCCTTATTGTTTTTTGACCTTGAAAACGCTGTCGGAACCGCTGCATTCGGCCCAGTCCATGCAGACGCGCCACTCGGGGCCGACGGAGACCTTCATCCCGACGTAGTCCGCATGGATGGGGAACTCGCGGCCGCCGCGGTCGATGAGGGCGGCGAGGCGGATTTGCGCGGGGCGTCCGAAGTCGGTGAGGGCGTCGAGCGCGGCGCGGACGCTGCGCCCGCTCTGGAGCACGTCGTCGGCCAGGATGATGATCTTGTCGTTGATGTCGAACGGGATGGTGGTCTCGCGGATCATGGGGAGCGTCTTGCGCTTGCCGATGTCGTCGCGGTACATGGAGATGTCGAGCGCGCCGACGTCGATCTCGCGTCCGAATCGGTCGCGGATGCAGCGCGCGATTCGTTTGGCGAGGGGGACGCCGCCCGCCTGAATGCCGATCAGTGCGACCGATTCAGGCGGATCGTTCGCGATATGCTCGCAGATGGCCGCCGACATTTTCTCGACGGCCTCCGAGATGCATTCGCCTTCGAACATGGTTTCTTGTTCTGGTTCGTAATCGTTCATGCGTGTAGGTTCCTGTCCGGATGATGGAGGGGTGCGGCCGGGATTCGAGTTCCGCGCACAGCGTGTGTGCGGATGCGCGCGTGTAAGGGGACGCATCCGGAATCCAAGCCTTTTTACAATAACGCCGAATCGCGGATTATTCCAGTTGAGTTTTCATTTTTTCCATAAAAAAACAAAACCGGGCTTGATTTTAAGTCATTGCGGAGGTATACTAATTAAAATCGGATTTCTCCGACGGCGTTTTGCCGGGGGAGACCGTACCGGATTTGTTTAGTATCACCGAAACAGGAGTTTCCGACTTATGCTTCGTTTCCGTTTTGTCCTGATCGCGGCCGGGTTCCTGGCCGCCGCACCGCTGTTCCTCAATGCTCAGACCCCGGCGCCCGCGGCCGCGCCTGCCCCCGCCGCGAACAATTCGAAAGCCTCCCTTGTGCCGTTCCGCGCAGGCACGATCTATTCCGCCGAAATCGGCAGAACGAAACCGGCGATCGACGACGAGTCTCCGTTCGACCAGCCCGAGGAGAAGAACCCCGCATGGGTCGAGTTGCTCGTGAAGATCAACGACGAACGCAGCATCAGCCGGTTCGACTACGAGCTCATCGGGCGGGACGGGACATATTCCTGCTTTGCCGTGGCGGAGGGCGCGGACGCCTATTCGAGCGATCAGGACAAGTGGATCATCAAAAAGACGAACAAGCTGCGGTATTACCGCCTGCTCTTTCCCGTGAAACAGTCCGAGATCGACCATGCGAGAAACGGGCTTGTTCCCGTCACGCTGAAACTGAAGCTGTTTGAGACCAAGCTCCCGGCCTCCGAGTTTCAGTTGCGTGTGATCCCCAACGGCGAACGTTTCATCAGCGTATCGTTTCCGAAACTTTCCGAGGGGCTCTGCAACAAGAATTACGAGGAAGCCCGCAAGTAAATAACGGCCCTTGCGACTTCAACTCCGTGCACAAAAAACGCTTCCCTTCGCGATCGAATCCGGAGGGAAGCTTCTTTACGCTTCGAAAAAGGGAAGGGGCGTTCCGTTATTTCCCTTCTTCCTGCGCCCAGCGGTCGAAACAGCCCTGAATGAATTCGATGGTCTTCTGATGCGTCTCGTGTCCGTTCGCGTCGACGTCCATGGCCGGGCCGAACTCGAATCTCACGCTGCGTTCCGGGTGGAGCGGGCCGAGGTCGCGCAGATATTTCCCGGTGGAGAGGAAGTCCGTTTTCAGCGCCATGGGCAGGACCGGGACGCCGGCGGATTTCGCGAGCTTGACGCCGATGGTGTTGAACTGCGAAGGATCGAACGTGTCCGTGCGGGTGGACTGCGGGAAGACGATCATGGAGCGCCCGGCTTCGAGCATCTTCTTTCCTTCGGCAAGCACGGTGCGGAGGTCTTCGCGCGGGTTGGTGCGGCTGACCGGGATCGCGTGGAACGAGAGCAGGATGTGACGGAAGAAGGGCACGTCCAGCAGGGATTTCTTCACGACGAACGAAAAATCGACGTGCTCTCGGATGATCGCGTGAAGCACGGCCGTCTCCAGCAGGCTCATGTGGTTGCCCACGATCACGACGGGCTTGCCGCCGAGGTCGCGCAGGTGGTTGAGGCCGCGGATATGAATGTGTCCGCCGCAGCGTTCGATCAGACGGATGTTGCGGGAGGAATAGGCGATCTGCGCATCCTTGTCGAGCTTGCCGTGCGCGGCGGTGTTGCCGCTGAGGATGAACGTGAGGAAATTGCTCTGGTAGAAATACCAGCGGCTGTGGAGCCACAGGTGAAACGCGAGGGCCGGGCGGTTGGACTCAGGCGTGTCGTAGCTGTCCATGCCGGCGAAAAGATAGTGTGACATTTCGGATCCGTGTTTGAGGTGGAGGATGGAACCCGTGGCGGCGTCCGGCGGAGAACGGGCGGTCCCCCGGAAAAGACGCACAACCACTAAAATAATTTACATCGGAAACGCGCAATCTTCAAGCGGGAAAGCTCTGCCGGACGCGTCTTTTTCGTTTTTTTCCGGACATGGAAAATATTTTCGGTTTTTTTTGCGCCACAATGCGTTTTTCCGTTTGCATGATGCGCGAAACGTGGTACATTGTATACTCCCACTTCTCATCTTACCCGGTTGATCGCGCCGCCCCTGCTCCTTTTCCCGAGATCCGTCCTTCGTCGTCAACTGCCGAATCTGAAAAACGTCCGGAGTCCCGCTTCCTCCGCGGATTCCGGCTTTCCGTCACGCCCGCCTGAGCGCCCCGAGGCATCCGGCCGGGCACAACCAAACCAACTGGAAGGACACGGCAAGCAATGCTGAAGGATGTGTACGCGTACTACAGCCACGACGACTGGAACCTGATGAA
>Ga0310690_10007796_pt1 | contig 13721 bp, 14 predicted proteins | sample AusTroGonzalo_MG_2_FD_207661 | JGI IMG/M metagenome (GOLD analysis project Ga0310690, IMG submission 207661) | Bovine rumen microbial communities from tropical cattle in Woodstock, Queensland, Australia - Gonzalo_04 (v2) (version 2) | ecosystem: Host-associated > Mammals > Digestive system >... | reverse complement strand
GGCATCATATGGATTACTTCCACTATTTGCGAAATATGTGTTTTCACCGGTAAAGGTGATAGGGAAAGAATGGTGTTTATCGGTTAATTTCATTGTATTCCCTCCTGTTATTATGGAAGACTTGGGCTGAAATGCTTAGGTTTTTCTGTGGAGAAAACCGTTTTTCATCAGTTCGAATTCATCATTGTATATTTTATCGAATATATCTTGTCCGTTTATCTTTTCCATTTGATATCCGCTTACAGACAAAACTCTAAAGTCTTGCTGACCATTAGTGTTTCTGTGAAAACGCATCCAAGAGTCAAAAAACTCCTGAGCTTCCTCCTTGGACATATGAAGATAATTCTTTGCCAGGTAAAAAGAAGCTATGGCTCCTACGCAATCCACATTTGTTTGATTTGATAAAATAGTCCTAGCTTTCTTGTCGTCAGAACAAAACAAAAACAGATTTTCCGTTCCGCATATATCCAATATTTGAGCCATTGTGTAAAGCTTGATCTCACCCAGATTATTATCTGTGCCGACGACGCCGTCACAAGAGCTTATCACCGAAACGAATTGGTTTAGATCACAGTTACCCCATGAACCAGTCAGATAAGCATCTAACGAAGAGTAGTACTGAACATAGAATCCCGAAGAGAAGATGTTGCAGCTCCTGCGCAGCATACCAGAATAATATGCATAAGCGGATTCGCCAAAAATGTTTATCATCAACTGGATCAGATCTCGATCTGAATAAACTGTGATTTGGGGGTTTGTTTCTAGCCACTGAAATGCTGATTGATTATGACGACTTAGTTCTATTTTCGTTTGTTCATGGCAAACAAAATTGAGATCGGGGATGTCGAGTACTCGGAATATCATCCGATTAGTTTCATCGATATGGGTACAGTAAAGCTTTGAGATGAAATCGGCATCCAACATGGCGCATCTCTTTGTGTTACACATCTTGCGCCTCACTCTTCTGTTTCCCAAACGTTTAAGTCTTTAAGGACTTGCACATCTTCTTCGATTCTTCTCTTGGGCAGACAGTCTGCTTCGATGTTCTCCTGTAGCAGCAAGGGGAGAAGTCCGATGTCAACAAGATCTGCAGTGCGTTTTTGCCAACGAAATGCGGCATTTTGCTTTTTCATCGAACGCTTAACTTTTTCAGCGACGCCTTCTTTGAGAAGTAAACCGGCAGTACGGTTATCAATTATCTTTTCTTCATAAAGACGCAGAACCATCGCTTTAAATGGGATCGCAAACACATCCATCAAACGTACAACCGCGTCCAAGTCAATCGATTTTTGATTGATATCGTAAATATCGATTTGTTCAATGATTGCGCTTTGGGGAGCAAGGAGAAGAGCTGCAAAAGCATTGGCCTCAACATCCTCCTGTTTGGCGGTTTCCTCATCTAAATCTTCTGCAGTAAGAAGAGAACCGCTATTGGGTAAAGAATCGTCTGAGTCTGAAATATATCGCCAAATATGATATAATTCATGACCCGCTGCAAAGATTTGTTTACAAATAGGAAGATAGGAATTTATTACTGTAAATAGTTTTCCTTCTCTGATACAGGTAAATGCGCAAAAATCATCATCGTGTACCGGAAAACGAAACATCACCAAGTGTTTACCGTTTTTCTTAACATAATTGCAGACAATATTGAAAATATCGTCTTGTATGATATTATTTCCGTTGTACGAGGTATTGAACTCACCTACATATCGTCTTAGTTCTTGAAAACGAGCCGGATTAGTCTGATAAAGACTATTCTCGATTACTTTATTCATTACAGGCTGCTCCGTTCTGTCATTCCGACGATATAACTATTGCGGACACGAGAATGGAAAAGGTACATGTCAATCAGCTTATCAGCGGTCTCAATACCTTCTCTTGCTTCGTTAGTATGAACTTGACCCATAAATGCACGCACTACATTTGTTTCTACCGGTAGTTCAGGAAGAGCGACAAGACTCTCCATAGTTACATGACAAAAATCGGCGATCCTTTTCAGTTCAAGTGCGTTGATTGCGCGCGAGCCGGACAGCATGTTACTGACTACTTGTTTGGAGTAATTGAGAGCATCAGCCAATTCGGACTGCTTTTTTCCAATCGATCTAAGAGCATTTCCTATGTTTTTTGCGACTATCATATTCATATCTAACATAATCTACACCTCCTTGTATAATTCTAATTATATGATGTAGATATAATTTTGTCAATATATTATTGACGTTTTTGCGATAATATTATTATTTGTAAACATAAAGTTTATATTTTGGCTTAGAAATATCATTTTGACGAATAGCTGATGTCTGCATAGGATATAAAATATACACCCTAAGTCAAATATAAATTCCGATTTCGGAACGAATAACAATATATTGTCGCTTATGTTCCGAAAAAGGGAAAGTCTTGGGAATAAAAAGGATTAATCATTGAAAAATGAAATAAACAAAAACCGAGTAGATTTCTGTTGCTAAACTATCTGCTTGTAAATATAAAATAGCAAAAACCAGTATATTAAGAATTCGACTGGTTAAGCGGATTCACTTTCGGTGATCAGCCGCGCTTCCTCGAATGCGTCTTGAAAACGAAAAACGATTTCGATCTCATTCTTTCCTTTCACTTCGATGTGATCGATCAGCTCCGTTAGCAGGGGACGGGTGAGGTCGTCGATGTTGCCGTACTGCCTGAAATGTTCAACGAAGGCATTTGTCTGCGGCGGAGCATCATGTTCGCCGGCAGAAGCCTTCAGATTATCGATGCGTTCCTGAAGCAGTTGTTGCTGCCGTTCGTACTTTTCTTTATTCATAAGGTACTGGTCGGCGTTAAGGATACCGCACTTGTAGTCTGGGTAGATGTCGGCAAGCAGTTGCTTGACCCGCTGCAGCTCACGCTCTTGACTCTCTATCTGAGTCTGCAGGTCGGCGTTGTCTTCATTCTTGTGTTTATTTCTCATTACGCGGATCACCTCGTCGGCGTCAACGGCGATATTGATCATTTTTTGAATCGCGGCAAGTACGGTATCATACAGCTTCTCATAGCGGATCGAATGTGCGGAGCAGGCGCTCTTGCACTTGCAGTAGGTCGAACAGCGGTAATAGACGTAGATCTTGTCCGGATTGTGATTGACCTTTTTGATCAGCGCGTGACCGCAGTCGGCGCAGCGCAGGAGCCCCGAAAAGAGGCTGATCTCTCCGCTGACCGGAGACATCTTTGCATGACCGTTCAGCATCCGCTGTACGCGGTCAAAATCTTCTTTGTCGATGATCGCCTCATGGGTATCGCGGACGCGGATCCATTCCTCCTGCGGGAGCGCGATGATCGCCTTATCTTTATAACTGACCTTTCGGTATTTCCCCTGCACCATGTTGCCGGTGTACATGTCGTCCTGCAGGATGCGTCGTACGGTCTTGTCGCTCCACAGCGTGCATTCATTGATCGACTGTGCGCGGTAATTGCTCCCGCTGAGCCGTTTATAGGTCGAGGGATTCGGGATCCCGCTGTCGTTGAGATAGCGGACGATCGAGCGAATCCCGGCGCCACCCAAGTATTTTTCATAGATTATTCTGACGACTTTCGCCGCGTCCTCATCGATCAGCAGTTTGTGATGATCGGCGGGGTCTTTTTTGTACCCGTATTTGGCGAATGCGCCGATGAAATCACCCCTGCGTCGCTCCATGTCGAGGGTGGAGCGGATGCTCTCGGAATTGGCGGCGACGTAGTATTCGTTGATCATCCCGCGCATACTGTTATTGAGAAAGTCGATCGCGACTCCTTGGCTCCTGCCGGAGTCGATCGCGTCGTTGACGGCGATGTAGCGTACTCGCAGGCGCGGGAAGACCTCGCCGATGTAGCGGCCGCTTTCGCTGGCGTTTCTGCCAAAGCGCGAGCTGTCCTTGACGATGACGCAGTCGATTTCCCCTGCATAGACGTCCGTCATCATCCGCAGGAAATCGGGACGGTTGAAGTTCGCGCCGGAGTAGCCGTCATCAACGTAGCACTCATACGATTCGATATCCGGCTGGCTGTCTACAAAATGTGTCAGCAGACGCTTTTGATTGACGACAGAATCCGATTCTGTTTTGTCGCCGTCTTCGCGCGACAGGCGAATATAAAGAGCAGCCCGGTAGGTTCTTGACCTCGGAGGCTGCTCTGTTCTTGCATAATATGACATAGTATACCTCCGAAATGTTATGGCGGTATACTGTCTTTCATCACGGACAGTTTACCATAAATCTATTCACATATCAAGCGGAAAATATTGTTAGGCTCCCTTTGGCAAAGGGAGCTGTCTGGCTTGCCGGACTGAGGGATTGTATCATTGACCGAGCGTTAGCGAGAATCCAAGTCATCCTGCCATCCTATTGAGCGTATCGGCAAGACAAGCGGTAAGGCTTTTCTCGCCGTTGAAGCGAATATGGACGACCGTTTCGCCGACAATGAAATGATAGGGATCTCCGACACTGTCCAAATAGTTTCGGATACGCTCCGCAGGCGGTCGGCGTTTGTCAACACTGTTATGTCGGATATCATATGCGCCGGTATGTGCGGCGGGGATGAGGTTATGCTGTGTGATTTCTGTTCTGATCTGTGTGTCCATCTTTTCACCTCACTGTTAGTTTTGGCAGATGTTCCCTGTCTATTCATCCGGGGTAATACCCCGTTTGTTTTCCGACTTTTCTGTATGTCATTCCATGCCGCTGTCCGCTTTAGTGCACATTAATACCATTACCGAGTCGTAATGCTAGCTGAGAGTTTTGGACTGTGGGGCACATAAAAACCTCCTTCGGGTATTGAAAAAGCCCTCGCGGGGATTGCTCCCTACGAAGGCTTGCTCTGTATTCTTTTTGTCCGATTCTATTATAGCACAAAAAAGTGTATGACTAATAGTGACATTTACTGTACATTTCACTCATATATTTTCCATTCCGTTCCCTTTCAAAATGATTTGTCACACAATATTTTGTTTTGTCATGCGTATTCTTCGGTTTAGAATGGCTTTTGTCACACTGTCACTTTATATAGATATCTATATAAATATAGTTATTATTTTATTTCTACAAACACACATATATACTTATAGAAACCTAAAACAGCGTGACAAAACTCTTTTCACTGATTGCAGATACGCGGATTGACAGTATACAAGCCGTTTTTCGGCCGCCCCGTCCTGAGCTTATAAGGATTATCTATTGCGGACAAACGGACAAAACCATGATCTTCTAAGTGATTGATGACGGTTTTCTTTGCTAAGTGTGATTAGAGGGGGCAATAACCCTCTTGATTATGATTTTGATAAATACGAAGCCCCGCGCCGCTGTTCACAATAAAGGTAGTAGAGATTTTGATACCCCCACCCGGAATCTGCTGAGTAATCTCTGCTTTTCTATCAGGTATCCCTTTTGCTATCATATGGATTGATACTCTTTGGCAGGAGAGAGCGCTTGACAGGTGTTATCAAATATGATAACATATTAATCAAAGAGGTGGTCACTATGACAAGTGATAACAGAATACTTCGCAAGCGGCAGGAGATCGTCTCCAAGCTGACACAGGCGCGGATCGAAAAAGGACTTTCGCAGGCACAGCTTGCCGAGATGGTCGGCACCCAGCGCTCCAATATCTGCCGTATCGAAAACGGCGGTCAGAATCTGTCGCTGGATCAGCTGATCAAAATTTCCTCCGCTCTGGGAAAGGATATCAATTTGCTGTTGGAAGAGAGACAACCCGATATGAGCAACATCTACCACCTGAAACTATACGATGATGTCCTGCTAACCTTCACTTTAGAGGAAAAAGGACTGGAAGGATTAACTGCCGAAATCCAATCTATTGATGAGAGCAAGCAAACGCTGCTGCCTGTCAATCTGACTCTCAGCAACGAGGGCATCGTCAAGTGGCTGGCAAAACGAGTCATCCCGAAAAACAGAGCTTTTGTTGACGAGATCCTCAAGGGCTTTGGGCTGAGCGTCAACGATACCAAAGGGATCATAGACATCTGTCTCGGCTTATCCCTGACAGATAGTTACTGGGTGACACCGATCGAATTCAACGGTACATTTGCTGAATATAATCTTTTTGAGAATCCGTTTTCAGAAGCCCTTTCACTCGTCGCTTATACGGGCGTCGGCAGTGCGGATAAAGCGTTCTCTACCTCGCCGGAGTTCACCACCAACGGTATGCTCCGCAAGGCGTGGCGGTACATCGAGGGCGACGGTATCTATCTGTATAAAGGCGGAACGGAGGGCGCGGCAAACGCCGGGAACGAACCCTACAGCGAATATTACGCCTGCCAGATTGCAAAGACGATGGGACTGAATTGCGTCGAGTACGATCTCGAAAACTGGAAGGGAATTCTGGCATCAAAATGCGCTCTGTTCACCGACATCAACACATCCTTTGTTCCGATCGGTGACCTGATGTCCGGCAACACGTTGAAAACGGTGTTGGATTACTATGAGAAGCTGGGCAAGGAATTCTACGATGATGTTTGCAGTATGCTCGTTTTTGACGCGGTGATCTATAACGAGGACAGGCACTTCGGCAACTTCGGATTGCTCCGCGACAATCGTTCGGGGCAATTTGTCGGGACAGCGCCGATCTTCGATAACGGACTGTCGCTTTTCAATTTCGCTATGCCGGATGATCTCAAAGATCTCGACACATATGCCAAGTCGAGAACGACGCCGTACCGCATTTCTTTTGAAGATATATGCAGAGCGATCATGAGCAGCAAGCAGAAAAATCAGCTTCGCAAGCTGGTGAACTTCACGTTTACCAGACATCCGTCGATCAACCTGCCGGAAGAACGACTGCAGGCGATCGAGAATCATATTCAGAAAAGAGTGCGGGAGCTGTTAGCTATTCCAAATGCAAAGCAATAGAATGAAATAAGAAAGATTTTGATAGTAATTGCCAACAAGAACAAGTCCGGCATCATTTACTGTTCTACTCGCAAAAAGGTAGAAGAAGTGTGTGACTTTCTGTGTGAACAAGTTTTTTCAGCAACACGTTATCACGTCGGATTGAGTGACGAAGAACGGAAGAATAATCCGGAAGATTTCGAAAAGGAATTGAAGGCGATGGGAATCAAGCTGATTAATAGATTACCTGTCCTTCTTTGAGATAAAAAAGTATATAGTTCAATAAAAGCTCGGAGCTCGACTGATTCTCTGGGCTTTTGGATTGTGGATTGTATTCATTGTTTATCAGCAGATCCGCATACCGCTCTTTGTGTAGCGATGGTAGCCAGCGTATCGCCCAGTTGTACCAGAACAGCGGCTAATACTGCCAACTCGTCATCATTCAGTTTACAAGCGATGGCGTTCGCGGCGGCGGTGACAGAGGCAGTTAGCTCACAAGCGTTCTTTTTAATCTTCCCTTCATCATATCTCCGTTCCATACTATGTAGAGGCAAGCAAAAAGACAGATGTCATAAGCAAATATTCTAATGTCCTAATAGGAACAACGGCTGAATGTTGAAGCTAAATTACTCAGGAAAATACTATATTTAATCAGAAAAATCTGTAAAAAACTGGTCCGGGCATTTTCCTGCTGTTGTCAAGATAGGAACAATAAATTTTTGAAATACATGAGAATAATTGGTTTCAATGCCGATGACTTTTTTGACATGATATGATATAATACGGGAAGTGACCGAGAGAAAAATCTTTTGGTTTCTAAACTATTACAGACGGTGTTGATGTATGCAAAGTCAATTCAACAGCATTGCTCAGTCTTTGAATCTTCCTATGGTGTGTATTTTTGCCTTGATTATTCTTGTAGGTTGGGCGTTGTTCAGCGCTTCATCAAATCTGATTATCAGGCGTATCGGTTTTGTTCTGCTGATCGTTGTCACTTTGGCGATCCTGTATATCACGATATTCTCGCGGTCGAGAATAAACGCCAGCGTCCATCCGGTTCCGTTCTCGACTTTCCAAAGGGCGAAGGTTTACAGCGGGCTGTACATTTATATGGTGCTGAATATGATAATGTTCATGCCGGTCGGCTTTACGCTTCCGTTCGTCTTATACGGCAAGCCGGTGAAAAGGATACTCTGGACGATCTTTCTCGGCTTCCTGCTGTCGATCTTTATCGAGGCTATACAGGAGATCTTCTCTATCGGTTACGCAGATATAGACGACGTTATCGTAAATACATTGGGTACGGCTATCGGCAGTTTTTCGTATCTGCTGTCGCTGATGTTCACTAAGTTCAAGAAGAAATCATAAGGAATAATACTCCCCGACGGCATGATCCGCTGTCGGGGATATCTTTTTTATGCAGATCCTGTCCGCCGTTGCCGGTATAGCTGAGAAAGCTTGTACCGCAATGCGGGGACTAAGGATCACAATAGATTGACAGTATAAGAAATAAGTAATATAATATCTATGAATACGCAAATGCTTTTTATGAATAGAAAGACGGTGGTATTATGTCCTTGTTCAAAAATGCAACCTTGATGATAACCGGCGGTACCGGCTCGTTCGGCAACGCGGTATTGGAGCGATTCCTTGATACCGATATCGGCGAGATCCGCATATTCTCGCGCGATGAGAAGAAGCAGGATGATATGCGCCATGATCTGCAGGCGCGTTATCCCACGTTTGCCGATAAGGTGAAGTTTTATATCGGCGACGTCAGAGATATCCAGAGCGTCCGCGGCGCTATGACCGGCGTCGATTACATCTTCCACGCGGCGGCGCTCAAGCAGGTGCCGTCATGCGAGTTCTTCCCGATGGAGGCGGTACGCACCAACGTAATCGGTACCGACAACGTCCTGACCGCGGCGATCGAGCACAAGGTCAAGTCGGTCATCTGTCTTTCTACCGACAAGGCGGCTTACCCCGTCAACGCTATGGGTATTACCAAGGCTCTTGAAGAGCGCGTGGCTGTCGCGAAGTCGCGCGCCGTTGATCCCGAAGTCACCAAGATATGCTGCACCCGTTACGGCAACGTGATGTGCAGCCGCGGCTCGGTCATACCGCTGTGGATAGACCAGATAAAAAACGGTCAGCCGATAACCGTGACCGACCCGAACATGACGCGCTTTATCATGTCGCTTGAAGAAGCGGTCGAGCTGGTGCTGTTTGCGTTCGAGAACGGTGAGAACGGCGATATCCTCGTCCAGAAAGCTCCCGCTTGTACAATCGGCGTACAGGCGCAGGCGGTATGCGAGCTGTTCGGCGGAGATACTGAGTCTATCAAAACCATAGGTATACGCCACGGCGAGAAGGTCTATGAGACCCTGCTCACCAACGAAGAATGCGCCAAGGCTATCGACCTGGGCAATTTCTACCGTGTACCTGCGGATAACCGCAGCCTGAATTATGATAAGTACTTCAACAAGGGCGACGCTCAGCGTAATACCCTGACTGAGTTCAACAGCAACAACACCAAGCTGCTGAACGTTGAAGAAGTGAAAGAAAAGCTGTTGGAGCTCAGATACATAAGAGAACAATTGGAGAATCAATGATGGAAAAAGCGACATTTCAAAACAACGGCAAGCTCAAGCTGTTGATCATTGTCGGGACAAGACCTGAGATCATCCGTCTTGCGGCTGTTATCAATAAAGCGAGGAAGTATTTTGACACGATCCTCGCTCATACCGGTCAGAACTACGACTATACGCTCAACGGCATATTCTTCCGCGATCTGGCGCTCGACGACCCCGACGTATATATGGACGCGGTAGGAAAAGACCTCGGCGAGACGATGGGCAACATCATAGCGAAGTCTTATCAGCTGATGGTCGAATTACAGCCCGACGCCGTGTTGGTTCTGGGCGACACAAACTCGTGTTTATCCGTCATAGGCGCTAAGCGTCTGCATATCCCGATCTTCCATATGGAGGCGGGCAACCGCTGTAAGGACGAGTGCCTCCCCGAGGAGACCAACCGCCGTATCGTCGACATAATCTCCGACGTCAATATGGCGTACTCCGAGCACGCGCGCAGATACCTTGCCGATACCGGTCTGCCGAAGGAGCGTACCTATGTGACCGGCTCTCCGATGGCGGAGGTACTGCATAATAACCTCGCACAGATAGAGGCTTCGGATATACATACTCGCCTCGGTCTGGAGAAGGGGAAATACATCCTGCTCTCAGCCCATCGGGAGGAGAATATCGACACCGATAAGAACTTTTTGAGCCTGTTCACGGCTATCAACAAGATGGCTGAGAAGTACGATATGCCGATCCTGTACTCCTGTCATCCGCGCTCTAAGAAGCGTCTGGAGGAGAGCGGATTCGTACTTGACAGCCGCGTTATACAGCATGAGCCGCTGGGCTTCCATGACTACAACTGTTTACAGATGAACGCCTTCGCGGTGGTGTCCGACAGCGGCACTTTGCCCGAAGAGAGCAGTTTCTTCACGAGTATCGGCAAGCCGTTCCCGGCAGTGTGCATACGCACCAGCACCGAGCGTCCCGAGGCGCTCGACAAGGCGTGCTTCATCCTCGCCGGCATCGACGAGAAGAGCCTGCTGCAGGCGGTCGATACCGCCGTTGAGATGAACAGAAACGGCGACCTCGGCGTGCCGGTTCCCGATTACATCGACGAGAACGTATCCGATAAGGTCGTCAAGATCATCCAGTCTTACACCGGCGTGGTGAACAAGATGGTGTGGAGAAAAGCCGACTGAGTCGGCAGGCAGTTCGCGTGCTTGACCATTATCGGTAATAGATTTTGTGTTACGCGAGAAAAGCACGATTTGACGGAGAAATGATATGAACATCTTAGTAACCGGCGCAAAGGGCATGGTCGGACAGGCTTTAGCCGCGAATCTGAAAAACATCCGCGACGGCAAGAACCGCACCAGACCCGCGCTAATTATAGATAATATCTACGAATATGATATAGACTCGACCGAAGCAGAGCTTGACGAATACTGCCGCAAGGCTGACTTCGTCTTCAACCTCGCCGGCGTTAACCGTCCCAAGGACAACGCCGAGTTCATGGAGGGGAATTTCAGCTTCGGCTCACTGTTATTGGATACTTTGAAGAAGTACGATAATAAAGCTTCGCTCATGCTGTCGAGTTCCATTCAGGCGACTCTGATCGGCAGATACGGCGAGTCCGACTACGGCAAGTCGAAGCTCGCGGGGGAGGAGCTGTTCTTCAAATACGGCGAAGAGAACGGCGTGAAGGTCGCTGTATACCGCTTCCCGAATCTGATGGGTCACAGCCGCCCGAACTACAACAGCGCGGTTTCGACCTTCTGCAACGCCGTCGCCAACGACCTGCCCTTCACGGTCAACGACCGCAATGCAAAAGTGGAACTCTTGTATATTGACGATTTGGTAGAAGCGATGTTCGATCTGCTCGAGGGCAGGGAGAAACGCTGTGAGTATGACGGACTGACTCCTGTTGATAATCCTCAGGGGAGATACTGCTATGTGCCGCTGACGTACAAGGTCACGCTCGGGGAGATAGTCGATCTGCTCGAACAGTTCAAGGCTCAGCACAGCACGCTGGTCGTGCCGCCGATACCCGACGGCAGCTTCCAAAAGAAGCTGTATAGCCTTTACCTGAGTTATCTTCCGACAAAGGATTTCAAGTTCCCATTGAAGATGAACTGTGATGACCGAGGCTCCTTTACCGAACTGCTCAAGACCGCCGACCACGGACAGTTTTCCGTGAATATCAGCAAGCCCGGGATCACCAAGGGTCAGCACTGGCATAACTCGAAGTGGGAGTTTTTCATCGTCGTCAGCGGTCGCGCGCTGATAGAAGAACGCAACATCCACACTAATGAAAAGGTCAGCTTCGAGGTCAGCGGCGAGAAGATCGAAGCCGTCCATATGATCCCCGGCTGGACGCACAATATCATCAACCTGTCGGATACCGAGAACCTCGTCACCCTCATGTGGGCTAACGAGCTGTTCGACCCGAATCATCCGGATACATTCTTTGAGCCGGTGTGATAAAGGGAGATGTTGAAAATCGGCTGACCTGTTGATGAGGAAAGGATGAGATCACTTGACAGAAATCAGAAAGCTTTTTGGCAACGCGAAAACAGACTCCTTGTTATGGGAAACCTATGTAAGTTCAGAGAACTGTAAAGAACGTTTTGCCGGCAGCAAAGTCTTGTATATCTTTTTTTCATCACAGGGGTTATGGAACGCTCCTGATCCCGATAGCTTTAGTCAGCGGGTGATCTCACAGGATTATTATGATTACTATAATGTCACGCAGTCAAAGTTCTTTGCGAAAAATAAGTTCGATCTGCTGTTCGTCCGTGACATTTACCTATCGTGGTACGCGTACGGAATAAACGAGAGGGTAGACTCACAGTCCGCGCTGACGGATTTTTTAGCTGAAAAATCAAAAGCTTATGATGAAGTCGTGGCCGTAGGCAGCTCCGCGGGAGGCTACGCAGCCATACTGTTCGGCGCGCGGATCAACGCCGACAGGATCATAGTTTTCGGCGCTCAGAACGATTTGGCGGGTCATCTGGAGTTTTATAAGGATTCAGACGTATACGATTACTTTGACGCGGACAGCGGAAGAGCGATACTTGATCTTGCTCCGCTGATCCGGGAGTATTCCGGAAAGATATATTACTTTTACGCGAGCAGAGCGAAAGTCGATATTTTCCAGTTTTCGCGTCTTGAAGGAGCGCCGTGCGTAGTTGCTTTTCCCATAAGATCAGATGAGCACGGAAGAACTCTTCTTGCCGAGAATATGCTGGATGTTATCTGCGCCTCTGATAAAAAAATGCTCCGGATCGCAAAAAGGATCGAGGGGAAGGAGATCGGCTCTGTTGGATTCTGCTTCTTGTCCGGAGGTATATTCAGGTTTTCAGCGATCATGATCAGGAAAATCTACAGGATCGTTTTCAAGAAGAAGCCTGTTTTATGAGGCGTTTGATACTGACGTTGTTATAGCGATCTGTACGATACAGAACCTCGTCTTACCTGTGTGGGCTGACGAGCAGTTCTGAAACCATCCGGATACTTTATGACCCGGTATAACTAAAAAACATCCCACCGTTTCCGCTATGGATACGGTGGGTTTTTGTGTGTTACTCCATCCAGCTAAGGACGGTATGTATCTCTCTGATGTAGCCCTCGTCGTCGTTCGGGGTCTCGAGGATGAAGGGCTTGTTTTGCAGGGCAGGGTGGAGGGCTATGCGCTTCATCGCTTCCATACCGATGAAGCCCTCGCCGAGCTTCTCGTGGCGGTCTTTGTGCGAGCCGCAGGGGTTTTTGCTGTCGTTGAAGTGGACGGCAAAGAGCTTATCAAGCCCGACGACCTTATCGAACTTTGTCAGCACGCCGTCGAGGTCGCCGACGACGTCGTAGCCTGCGTCCCATACATGGCAGGTGTCGAAGCATACGCCGAGCTTGCCGCTCAGCTCTACGCGGTCGATGATCTCCCTGAGTTCCTCAAAGCTCCTGCCCATCTCGGTGCCCTTGCCTGCCATCGTTTCGAGCAGGATGGTGGTGTGTATATCGGGGGAGAGGACGGTGTTCAGAGCCTCGGCTATCAGCTCGATCCCTCTCTCAGCACCCTGACCTGTATGCGCGCCGGGGTGGAAGTTGTAGAACTGGTCGGGGAAGAACTCCATCCGCTCGATATCCTTTTGCAGCATATCCAAGCCGTTCGCGCGAGTGGTTTCGTTAGAGGCGCAGAGGTTCATCGTGTAGCTGCCGTGGGCGACGAGCCTGCCGAACCCGTTCTCTTTGAGCAGGGTGTTCAGAGCCGCGGCGTCCTCCGGGATGA
>Ga0310690_10007794_pt1 | contig 13722 bp, 6 predicted proteins | sample AusTroGonzalo_MG_2_FD_207661 | JGI IMG/M metagenome (GOLD analysis project Ga0310690, IMG submission 207661) | Bovine rumen microbial communities from tropical cattle in Woodstock, Queensland, Australia - Gonzalo_04 (v2) (version 2) | ecosystem: Host-associated > Mammals > Digestive system >... | reverse complement strand
CGGCAAGGTGACTCAGCTGCTCTATCGTCGCTTCAAGACCTTTAACGGCGACACCCGGAAAGGGCTTATCTTCTTCCCCTGCGAACTGATTTTCCTGAACGGCCACCATCTGATGGAGTGCATCCTCCAGTACATCGAGCTTTGGAAAGACGACTTCGGAAAAGACTATGAGCGCTTTAAGAACTGGTTCGTCAAGTACAACTACGTCTGCGCCACGCTGGTTGACCGCATCGTCCCCGGTTTTCCCCGCAAGGACATAGAACGGCTTCAGAAGCGTGCCGGATATGCCGATAACCTGATGGTTCAGGCTGAAATCTTCCACCTCTGGGTGATTGAGAAGCCGTCGAACATGTCCATCCGCACCCTGCGCAAGGAGTTCCCCGCCGACCAGGCAGGACTCCACGTTATCATCACCGACAACGAAGCTCCCTATCACGAGCGAAAGGTTACCCTTCTGAACGGCCCTCACACGGTGCTCTCGCCGGTGGCCTACCTCTCGGGCATCAACATCGTCCGCGATGCCCTGCACGACCCCGTTATCGGGAAGTATATCCACAAGGTGCAGTTCGACGAGCTGATGCAGACTCTCAACCTGCCGATGGCCGAGCTGGAGAAGTTCGGCGCCGACGTGCTGGAGCGGTTCGACAATCCGTATGTCGATCATCAGGTGACTTCCATCATGCTCAACTCGTTCCCCAAGTACGAGACGCGCGACCTACCCGGGCTGAAGGTCTATCTGGAGCGCAAGGGTGAGCTGCCGAAGGGGTTGGTGCTTGGTCTAGCCGCCATCATCACCTATTATAAAGGAGGAACGCGCGCTGACGGAGCACCCATTCAACCCAACGATGCGCCTGAAATCATGCAGCGGCTCTCCGAGTTGTGGGCAACGGGCGACACGCGCAAGGTGGCCGAGGGCGTGCTTGGCGCGACCGATGTCATCTGGAAGGAGTCGAAGCAGAATCTCAACGAAATACCCGGACTAACGGATATGGTCACAGACTTCCTGAACCAAATCCAGCAGAAGGGAATGAGGGAAACGGTGAAAGGGATTCTAGATTGATAATTGAAGATTTAGATTGAGGACTTAACCGTGAAGACGTTTCTCAGAATAAATCCGGCCGATAATGTCATCGTGGCGCTTCAACCGCTGACGAAGGGCTGCGAGATTGATGTTGATGGCCGACGGATCACCCTCCTGACGGATGTCCCGGCGGGACACAAGTGTGCGCTGAGCGATATCCCAAGGGGGGAGAACGTCATCAAATACGGCTTTCCCATCGGCTACGCCCTTCACGACATTCGTCAGGGAACCTATCTCGACCACGAGGACATTCACACCAACTTGGCGGGCACGCTGGACTATGGCGACATCCGACCGAGGGGGCTTACGAAGCCGGAACCTTCGAGTGAACCGTTCACCTTTCAGGGCTACGTCCGCCCCGACGGGCAGGTGGGCATCCGCAACGAGGTGTGGGTCATCCCCACCGTCGGATGTGTCAACGGCATCATCCAGCAGATTGTCGAGAAGGTAAAGAGCGAGTTGGGAAGCGACATCGATGGCATCGACGGTATCTTCCCCTTCCCGCACAACTACGGCTGTTCCCAGCTCGGCGAAGATCATGAGAACACCCGGAAGGTGCTTCGCGACATGGTTCATCATCCGAACGCCGGCGCTATCCTGGTCGTGGGGTTAGGGTGTGAGAACAATCAGCCGCGCGATTTCGAGGCATTCTGCGGCGACTACAACCACGAGCGCGTCCGTTTCATGGTCTGTCAGGAGGTAGAAGGCGACGAGGTGGCCTATGGTGTTGGTCTGCTCAAGGAACTGGTCAGCAAGGCCCGGCAGGACAGGCGCGAGACGGTGCCTGCATCCCGATTGCGGGTCGGCCTTAAGTGCGGCGGGTCGGACGGTTTCTCGGGCATCACGGCCAATCCCCTTCTTGGCGCATTCTCCGATTTCCTCTGCGAACGGCAAGGCGGCACCACCGTGCTTACCGAAGTGCCCGAAATGTTCGGCGCCGAGACGATTCTCATGGAACGTTGCGCCAACGAACAGCTTCTCAAGGAGACAATCGCGCTGATTAACAACTTCAAGAACTATTATTTGTCGCATGGGGAACCCTGTGGCGAGAACCCTTCGCCAGGCAACAAGGCGGGAGGCATCTCGACGCTCGAAGAGAAGGCGCTGGGATGTACGCAGAAGTCGGGACGGTCGGTCGTCTGCGGGGTCTTGGCGTATGGCGAGCGCCTGAAGGACAATGGCTTGAACCTCCTCTCCGCACCAGGCAACGACCTTGTGGCTTCAACTGCGTTGGCGGCCGCCGGTTGTCAGCTCGTCCTGTTCACTACGGGCCGGGGCACTCCCTTCGGAACCTTCGTGCCAACCCTGAAGGTCTCGACGAACTCCAGCCTCTATCGGCGCAAGCCTACATGGATTGACTTCAATGCGGGTGTACTGGTCGAAGACCGCAGCATGGACGAGACGCTCGAGGCATTCATCCGGAAGATTCTCCGTGTGGCCAGCGGCGAATACACCCATAACGAAACGGCCGGTATCCATGAGATAGCCATCTTCAAGAACGGAGTAACGCTGTGATTCGGGTTAATGGTTAAGGGTTAAAGATTTAGACAGACAGTATGAATAGACGATTTCTTTTCTTTTTGCTGACATGGCTCATTACGCCGTTTGCCTTCGGACAAAGCGGGTGGATAGACCTCACGTCGGAATACATTGTCAATCCGAACTTCGACGATGCCTCCAACGAGGGTTGGGAGGGCTCGAACATCGGCCACGCCCAAAGTTGGGTGTGGGCCGGTGAGTTCTGGAACACCACGTTCGATACCTATCAGTACGTTCGCGACCTGCCCAACGGCCACTACCGCGTGTCGGTCAGCGCCCTCTACCGTCCCGGCAACAGCAGCCAGAGCCTCCTCGACCAACACTTCGCTGGAAACGAGCGCATCAACGCCTACCTCTACGCCAACAACGAGAAGACGGCCGTGGCGGCCTGCTACGGTGAATATGCCACCGTGAATGCCAGCGGTGCCCATAACCTCTACAACTCCGAAATCGGCCAGAACGTCTATTACCCCAACAGCATGGAGAGCGGCGAATACTATTTCACGCTCGGCATGTATCACAATGAATTAGAGGTCGATGTGACCGACGGCGAGCTCATCCTCGGCGTCTTCTGCGACGACTATCAGCAATACAACTGGTGTCTCTTCGACAACTGGCGGCTGGAGCTTTGGGGCACCATCCGTCACGTGGAGCGCATTGTCCTGGATAAGACGTCCCTCAAGATCGGTCTCGGCGAAACGGCTGTGCTCGGCGTTACCGTCTATCCCGAGGACGCCACCTACCGCAAACTCGCATGGAACACCACCAACGCGGATGTCGTCACCGTCAGCAACGACGGCGTCATCAAGGGCATGGGCAAGGGGACGGCCACCATTACGGCCGAGGCCACCGACGGAAGCGGAGTCTCTGCCGCCTGTACCGTCACCGTCACCAACAACGGTGCCTCAGCCGAGTCGCTTATCATCAACGAGATAATGGTAGCCAACATCGACACCTACCTCGACCCCTCGTTCAACTACGGCGGCTACATGGAGCTTTACAATCCGACCGATGCGAGTGCCGGTCTCAGCTGTTACTACATCAGCGACGACCCCGACAACCTCACCAAGTTCCGTCTGCCGGTTGACATCGGCGCCATCCCCGCTCACGGCTACCATGTGCTCTGGTTCGACCACTACGACTGGCGCTACGGCCATTATCAGGTGGATATCGAGCTGAATCACGAGGGCGGCACGCTCTACATCGCCGACGACGAGGGCACGCTTGTCGCCTCGCAGGACTATCCTCCCTCCGTCAGCCGTGCCTCCTACGCCCGCGTCACCGACGGTGCCGACGAGTGGCGTTACACCTCCACGCCCACACCTGGCGCCGCGAACGACGGCTCTGTGTTTGCCGACGAGCAGTTGCCCGCCCCCGAGGTGCAGCAGGATTCGCAGCTCTTCGCGGGCAGCCTCACCGTCCGTGTCACCATCCCTGAAGGCGCACTCCTGCGCTACACCACCGACGGCTCCGTGCCCACGCTCGAAAACGGTCTGACCAGCCGCACGGGCATCCTCAACATCAAGATTACCACCATCTACCGCTTCCGCCTCTTCAAGGACGGCATGTTGCCCAGCCCCGTCGTCACGCGTTCCTATATCTATCGCGACAAGGAGTACACCCTCCCCGTCCTCTCCGTCACCACGGCTCACGACAACCTCTACAGCAAGGCGTACGGACTCTTCGAGCGAGGTCCCAACGGCCGCGCCGGCAACGGGCAGAACGACAAGTGCAACTTCAACATGGACTGGGATCGTCCCGTCAACTTCGAGCTCATCACCGAGGACGGCCGGATGGCTATCAATCAGGAAGTCAACCTCTCGGCCTGCGGCGGATGGAGCCGCGGATGGGGACATCACTCCTTCAAGCTCAAGGCCGACCGCCAATACGACGGCCATAAAAACTACTACGAGTACGCCATCTTCGCCGAGAAGCCCTTCAACAAAAACAAGACGGTGCAGATGCGCAACGGCGGCAACGACAGCGACTGTCGCATCAGGGATGCCGCCCTGCAGGCAATCATCGCCCGCTCGGGCATCGACGCCGACTGCCAGGGCTACGTCCCCGTCATGCACTTCATCAACGGCTCGTACATCGGTCTCATCAATATGCGTGAGCCCAACAACAAGCATTTCGCCTACGCCAACTATGGCCTCAGTGCCGAGGAGCAGGATCAGTTCGAGATTTCGCCCGACAGCAACTACATCCAGATGGCAGGCACGAAGGACGCCTTCGACCGCTGGTACCGTCTGGCGGAAGATGCCGCCGACGATGCCGTTTATGAAGAGATAAAGAAGCTCGTCGATATCGACAACTTCATCAACTACATCGCCTTGGAGTTCTACCTCGGCAACTGGGACTGGCCGAAGAACAACCTCAAGGCCTTCCGCCCCCGCACGGACGACGGGCGTTTCCGTTTCGTCGTCTTCGACCTCGACGGCTCGTTCAGCGTCGGCAACCCCTTCACCACCTTCGAGAGCAAGCGCATATTCACTTTCGATGCCCTGCGCGGCGAGTTCAGCGGCCAGCTCACGGCCGAGATCGAGGTCGTCACCATTTTCCTCAATATGCTCCAGAACGCCCAGTTCCGCCGTCAGTTCACCGATGCCTTCTGCCTCGTTGCAGGCAGCGTGTTCGAGCCGTCGCGCTGCGCCGAGATTATCAACGAGATAGCCTCGCGCGTCGAAGAGCCTCTGTCGTACGAGCGGAAGAGCCCGTGGAGCACAGCCAACGACCTCATCGGCAAGCTCAGCGCCAGCTTCCAGAAGAAGAACATCGACTACATGAAGGGCTACAATCGCATGAAGCTCAGCAGCACCTCCACCGTCACGGCCACGCTCGCCGCCAATATCGACGAGGCGCGGCTCACCGTCAACGGCCTTCCCGTCCCCACCAACCGCTTCTCGGGCCGTCTCTTTGCACCTGTCACCGTACGTGCCCACGCCCCTGCGGGATACGTCTTCAAGGGCTGGAGCAGTTCGTCGTCCACCGTCACCAGGGAACTCATCGCCCGCGGCGCTGCCTGGCGCTACTACGACCAGGGCAGTCTCGACGGCACCTCGTGGAAGGCCTCCGACTACAACGACGGCAGCTGGCCCACGGGCAACGCCCCGCTCGGCTATTTCGTCACCGACACCGGCAACGGACGCGGCTACAAGACCTTCCTCGATTACGGCGGCAACACCAGCAACAAGCGCCCCACCAGCTACTTCCGCACCACCGTTGACCTCAGCGCGGCTCCTGCTTCGGGCGATGTCTTCACGCTCGACTTCACCTGCGATGACGGCTTCGTCATCTACGTCAACGGCGTCGAGGGCGGACGCTACCTCATGCCCTCGGGCACACCCTCGTACAGCACCTTCGCCTCCAGCTATGCGCCCGACAATCCCGACAGCAGCACGCTCACCATCAAGAGCTCCCTCTTCAAGAAAGGCCGCAACGTCATCGCCGTCGAGCTCCACAACAACGCCGCCAACAGCACCGACATTTACTGGGATGCCGCGCTCCTGGCCGAGGTGGCCTCGGACAACGGCACGAGCTACGTCTCGACCGACGAGGAGTACACCCTACCCAGCTCGGGCACCGTCAGGCTCACCGCCGTCTATGAGCCTCAGACCCCCATCTCCGTCGTCATCAACGAGGTAAGCCCCGCCAACGACGTCTATGTCAACGACTTCTGGAAGAAAAACGACTGGATAGAACTCTACAACGGCTCGGACGAGGACATCGACCTCACGGGCTGGTATCTCAGCGACGACACGCTCAACCGGCAGAAGTTCCAGATTCCCGCCGTCGAAGGCGTCAGCAACGTCATCCCTGCCCACGGCTTTAAGGTCATCTGGTGCGACAAACTGGAGCCCTTCAACCAGCCCCACGCCGACTTCCGCCTGGCCTCCGAGGGCGGCTTCGTCCTGCTCACGCCCCTCCTTGACGAAGGGGTAGGGGAGGCAGATTCCTTCCATTATCCCGCCGTCGCGAACGGGCGCGAGACCGTCGGCCTCTATCCCGACGGAGGCAGCGAGACCTACGTCATGAAGCGCCCCACTATCGGCGCGTCGAACACCATCACCACCGCCGACCTCGCCCACACCCAGCTCCGTCCCACCGGCGTGGAGGGTCATCAGATCGACGAGTCGACGGATCAGCCGGCGGGCGACGGACAGCTTTACGACCTGCAGGGCCGTCGCGTCCTCCAGCCCCAGCCCGGTACGCTCTACATCCAGAACGGCCGCAAGGTTCTGTGGAGGTAAAAAAAGGAGCTGCGTGCAGCTCCTTTTTGGGGGATTTAAGGCTTAAGGAACTTGGCCAAAGCCAAACTAAACTAAAGAGGGCTGGCACCGCGTGGGTGTCAGCTCTCTTTTTCTCCCTCCCTTATTTGACTAACACTTTCTTGCCGTTCTGGATGTAGAATCCGCTGGAACGGGGCTGGATGACGGGTCGGCCCTGCAGGTCATACCATTTACTATTTGACGATTTACTATTTACGATTTCGTCGTCCTGTGGGATGCTGATGCCGCAGGTGCTGAGGTCGAGGCGGAAACCGCCGTACCAGTTGCTCTTGTAGGTGCTGTCGCCCATGCGGAGGATGATGGACTGCGCCGTGGGGAAGGTGATGACGGTGCCGTCGAACTTGCCGTAGTAGCCCTGGGCGGAGACGGACACCATCTGGCACGGGCCGTAGCCCCAATCGACACCCATATCCTGAAGGGGTATCTTGACGGCATTCGGGTCGGTGGCATCGATTTCGATGTAGAAGTCACCCTCAAGGATGTCGCCCACTTGGTTGTAGGGATGGGCTTTGCCGTAGGGATTCTTCATACGGAAGAGGCCGGGCGTGGCTTTGTTCTCCTGCACCTCGACGTCGTAGGTGACCATGTCCATGCCCTCGAAGAGGGTACAGAGGACGTCGTCGGTGTAGCGTGCCATGCCCAGGACGCGCCATTCGTTGTTGGACGAGAAGCGGAAGGTCTTGTAGTCGTAGCTCTGGGCGTTGCCCTGTTCGTCGTAGGCGACGGCCAGGACGCTGTAGATGCCGCTGGAGACGGTGAGGGTGAAGCGCTGGGTGCCCTTATAGTCCTCGGAGGCGACGACGCCCGTGTTGAGGGCATTGACATAGACGTTCACGTTGTCGGCGTCCACCTCCTTGTCGATGAGGGCGTAGCGCCAGTAGGCGACGCTGGAGCCCGGCGTGAAGGTCACCTCCTGCGAGCCCTTGCCGTTGGAGAGTTCGGTGAGGGTGCCGAGGCTGACGTCGATGGTGTAGTTCTTGAATTCGCCGTTGACGTTGATGGTTTCGACGGCCTCGCCCCAGTTGTAGGCGATATCGACGAGGTCGTAGTAGGCGACGTAGAGGGTGAACGTGCCGGTTGCGGGGTTGAACGAGCTCGGATAGGAGTTCCACGTGGTGGTGAAGTGGAGGACGTCGTTGTAGTAATAGACCTCGTCGGCCACGTAGACCTTGCCCACGCCGTAGTAGGTGTCGGTGTAGCCGGTGTATTGCTGGGCGACGGAGCACTGGCCGGTGGTGGCGTCGTAGTCGATGTCGAGGGTCATGTCGTAGCCCCATCCGTAGAGCCGGAACTGCTGCTTCGCGGGGTCGATGTTCGAGGTGCGGACGAAGATGGGAAGGGTCTTGTCGCCTGCGTCGAAGAGGCCTTGGTCGGAGTAATGATAGACGGCTGTTCCGTCGCCGAAGGGTTCCCATTCCGACCATTCGCCGAAGCCTTTCAGGCGGACGGTGATGGTGTTGCTCCAGGCCGATTCGCGTCCCTCGGCAACGGCTTTCACGCAATAGCTGTGGACGACGGTGGAGTCGAGCCCTGTCACCTCGAGGGAGTTGGTGGGGATGCCCTGGAAATAGACGGGATCGGCGTCGCCGGAGGTCAGCGCGAGGGTGTAGGACGTGGCGTCGGAGACCTCAGACCAGTGGGCCACGAACGAGTGCTCCTTCACGTCGGTGGCCGTCTCGGCCTTGGGGGTGCGCAGGGTGCCCGAGTCGCCGCCCATGAAGAGGAACGAGATCTTGCCGTTCGACTCCTTGATTTCCTCGATGGGCTTGCCCATGAACTTGCGTCCGTCGCTCGAGGCGTTGTAGAGCGTGGCCGCAGGGGTGGTCTCGTCGGTGAGGGCGGTGTTCTTCGAGGTGCCGGGATAGGGGTCGCCTGCCAGGTTCGAGGCCGAGGCGTAGCCCGAGCTGTCCTTGTACTTGTTGTCGGCGGCGATGACGGTGCAGCGCTGGTGGTTCGGGTCGTTGTTGACGGTGTTGTCGTACCATGCCGACGCCTTGTAGTCGACGTGGATGACGAGCAGGCCGTGTCCGCCTCCTGCCTTGTCCCACGAGGTCTTCTGGCGGTTCTCGAGCAGGTAGTACTCGTCGTGGTTGGCATCATTATAAATAATGTACGCCTGCGCGGAGTCGGTCAGCGCCCACATGTCGTTGACCTTGCAGCCGTCGGCCAGCTCCCTGGGCTCGAGCCATCCGCAGAACATACGTTCGTACGACGTGTAGCCGGAGGGGATGTTGGCGTTGGTGTAGCCTGACGAGGGGTCGTAGGTGCCGTTGTAGCAGCCGTAGTCCATGACGCTCCAGCTGTCCATGCCGAAGTTCTTCTCGTCGGCCTCGATCCCGTTGCGCGTGTCGTAGAAGTCGGGCAGGCCGAGGCAGTGGCTGAACTCGTGGCAGGCCGTGCCGATGCCGCCGAGCTGCGTGCCGCTCACACCGTTCAGTTCACAGCTGCAGGCGAACTGGTCGATTCTCACGCCGTCGAGACGGATGGTGCGGCCGTAGTCGGAACTCGAGAGATACCATTCGACCGGCCAGATGCAGTCCTCGAGCCCCGGGCCCGAAGCCTCGCCGAAGCCGGCGAAGACGATGAACACCTGATCGACCTCGCCGTCGTCGTCCCAGTCGTAGTACTTGTAGTTCACGTCGTTGTCGGCCTGCTTCACGGCCTCGGCAATCATCTCGCCGAGACGCTTGTCGCCGCCATTCTTCTGGTTCTCACCGTAGTATTTCCGCTCGTGCTCCAACGTGTAGGGGCCCACGACGTCGAAGTCAATCTCGAACTGGCCGTAGCTCTGCGCCTTGAAGTAGTCGCGCACGCTGCCGATGTGGCCGCCATCGCTGTAGCCCTCTTTGTTGAACATGTCGTTGAACACCGCCTGCGTGTGTTTCTCCTGAATCTTCACGTCGGTATAGCTGACGAGGATGACGAGACCCTTCTTGGCGCCCTTGAACGTCCCAGCCTTGCGGGCCTTGGCGGCACGCTGCATACGGCGTTCGTTCGCCATGAGACGGAGGCGGTCACCCTCGGCACGGCGGGCGCGGGACAGCCAGGGCGACGTCTCGCGCGTGAAACGGCCGTCGGGAAGACGCTCAAGCGTGTTGCCCTCCTCGTCCACGTAACGATGGAAAAACTCGTCGCCCGTCAGACGGACGGTAACCGTCCTGCCATCGTCGAGAACCGCTTGGAACGGACGGCGATAGGCCTGAACGGCAAACATACACACGGTGAACATCACCAACGAAGCAAACGTTAAAATCCTTTTCATATCAATGGTATTATTGTTTTCGCGCTGCAAAGATAGTGCAAGGTGAGCGAAATACCAAATTTATTTGTGTATTTCCGAACCGCAGCCTATCTAAAACGGACTTTTGTTTGTTAAAGATAGTGCAAGGTGAGCGAAATTGCAAAAAAAAGCGATAAATCCGTTTTTTTTCTGCGAAAAATCGTATCTTTGCACGAATCATTTGAAAAATCTACCCAGTATGGACACTAAAGAAACCAAATCGGGGGCGACGAATCCCCCTCAGAAGCAGGCTGAGCAGACGTATCGCTGCAACGACTGCGGAAACGTCATCCACAAGCACGAGATCTTCTGCTCGAAATGCGGCAAGTTGTTAGACCGATACGACTTCGAGGACTGACCATGAAGCAAAAAATAAATAAATAGATGAACATGAAAAGATTATTCTTCCTTATCGTGATGGGGGCCGCCTGCCTCGCAGGTTCTGCCCAGAAAGTAGTGACCGCACAGAGTCCTGACGGACAGACAACGGTGAACGTAACGCTCGCAGACCGAATCTATTATGATGTGGTAAGCCACAATGAGACGTTGCTGAGAAAGAGTGTGATAGGCCTGCAGCTGAGGGACAAGACCCTGGGCGAAAAGCCTGTGCTGACGAAGAAGAGCGTCCGTACGGTCAAGGAGACCGTAACGCCTCTGCTCCCCCTGAAATACAGCCAGGTGGAGAACAACTACACGTTGCTCACGCTCGACATGAAGGGCGGCTATGCCGTCGATTTCCGTCTTTACAACGATGGCGTGGCGTTCCGCATGAGGACATCGCTCAAGGGCGATATCGAGGTGATGCAGGAGAACACCGTCTTCCAGCTGGCCGACGACTGCGACCTGGTGCTGCAGCAGCCTGGCGGCTTTCGGACAAGCTGCGAGGAGAACTATTCGTTTGTCAAGAGCAGCGAGTGGAAAAGCGACGACCGTATGTCGGAACTGCCCGTCCTCATCATGGGCAAGAACCAGAAAATCCTGCTCAGCGAGTTCGACCTCGTCAGCTATCCCGGCCTTTTCCTGAAGGGCAACGGCGACAACAGCCTTTCGGCCATCCAGCCCAAGACCCCGTTGGAGTATGAGGATCAGGGCGACCGCAGCCAGCACATCATCCGTGAGGCTGACTACATCGCCAAGACCAGCGGCACACGCTCGTTCCCCTGGCGCTACATGCTCATCACCCAGGAAGACGGACGCCTGGCGGAAAACACCATGCCCATGCGCCTGGCGCAGAAGTGCCAGATTGACGACACCAGCTGGATTAAGCCCGGACTGACGTGCTGGGACTGGCTCAACGGCATTCCTTACGGCCCGGACGTGACCTTTGAGGGTGGCATCAACCTCGACACGTACAAGTATTTCGTCGATTTCGCCTCACGCAACGGCGTGCCCTATATCATCATGGACGAGGGGTGGGCGCTCAACACCCGCGACCCCTATCGCACCAACCCGAAGGTGAACCTGCCGGAGCTCATCCGCTATGCCAAGACGAAGAACGTGGGCATCTTCGTATGGCTGCCCTGGCTGACCGTCGAGCATCACATGGAGCTCTTCAAGACGTTTGAGGAGTGGGGTATTGTCGGTACCAAGATCGACTTCATGGATCGGCAGGATCAGTGGATGATCGACTACTACGACCGTGTGGCGAAGGAGGCTGCCGAGCATCATATCATGGTCGATTTCCACGGAGCTTTCCATCCCAGCGGACTGGAATACCGCTATCCCAACGTGCTGACCTACGAAGGTGTCCGCGGCATGGAGTTCAATGGCGGCTGCACGCCCAAGAACAGCGTCTGGTATCCCTTCCTGCGTAATGCCGTCGGCCCGATGGACTATACACCAGGCTCGATGCTCTGCTATCAGCCCGAGGATTATCATGGCAACCGCCCGATTTGTCCGGGTGTGGGAACAAAGGTGTACAACATGGCCGTCTTTGTGCTCTTCGAGAGCAATCTGCAGATGCTGATGGACAACCCCTGCCGTTACGACATGTGGCCCGACTGCCGCGATTTCCTCACCAGCGTGCCTGTCAACTGGGACGAGACGCGAGTGCTGGCGGCTGAGGCCGGTCAGTACATCGTGACGGCCAAGCGCAAGGGAGAACGTTGGTTCATCGGCGGCATCACCAACGACCGTCAGCGCGAACTCGATGTCACGCTCAGCGTCCTTCCCGAAGGCAAGACAATGCAGATGACCTCGTTCGTTGACGGCGTGAACGCCAACCGCATGGCCATGGACTATCGTCAGGAGAAAACGAAGGTGAACAAGGACACGAAGCTCCATATCCGGATGGCCCGGAACGGGGGCTTTGCCGCTGTCATCGAATAAGCTTCACGAGGACTTCAATCGAGTGACGAAGTAAGAACCCAAATGGCCAGTGCAATCTGGGCAATCAGAATCAACGGTATGCCGTACTTGAACTTCTTGTGCATCGTCTTGTGATGCCAGGCTCTCATTCCCAGCCAAGCCCCGATGCTGCCGCCGATGACGGCCAGTCCCAACAGGGTGGCTTCGGGAATCCGCCACTTGCCTCGCTTCGCTTTCCGTTTGTCGATGCCGTACAGGAAGAACGTCACCACATTGATGGCAACGAGATAGATGAGTGCTATTTGTTTAACGGTTATGGTCATTTGGGCGCAAAGATACAGTTTTTTCTTTAATTCCAACTCAAAAAATCGGTTTATCTGTCTGAATGGGTAAGATGAGAAGTAAATATGTTGTTTTGTTGGCAATCCTGTTGCCGTTGGCGGCCTGCAAGCCGCTGGACTCCACCCCAGCCGCCGAAGGACCATCCGCAGCAGGAAAATTGTACCTTCCTCCGGCTTTTGGAGACGATACGCCGGGCATTCGTCAGGACAAGCTGACTCGCGTCTATATCGCGCCTCGGAAGGTGCTCTGGTCGCAGGGCTCTGTGCGCAATCCCGAAAACCTGCTGGACATCGATAACGGGCAGGCCGACCTGGTGAACGCCAGTTCCTGCTTTATGCAGAGTTCGAAGGAGGAGGGCGCTTCCCTGATTCTTGATTACGGACGCGAGCTGCACGGCGCGCTGAAGCTGGTCGTAGGCTCGGGTTCGGCAGCCTGCTTCAGCATGCGGATCCGGCTGGGCGAATCGGTGGCTGAGACGTGCAGCGAGATAGAAGGCGGTACCGCCACCAACGATCACGCCACCCGTGACATGGTGGTCACCGTCCCGCGTTACGGACAGATCGAAATCGGCAACTCGGGCTTCCGCTTCGCACGTGTCGATCTGCTGGACGAAGCCTCGCTCTACCTGAAGGAAGTCTCGGCCGTGTTCCGCTATCGCAATTCTCCCTATCTGGGCTCGTTCCGATGCTCTGACGACCGTCTGAACGACATCTGGACTACCGGAGCCTATACCGTTCAGCTGAACATGCAGGAATACATCTGGGACGGCATCAAGCGCGACAGGCTGATATGGCTGGGCGACATGCACCCTGAGACGAATACCATCAGTACCGTCTTCGGAGATGAGGAGAGCTTCTACGCCAGCCTCGACCTTGCGGTGGAAC
>Ga0310690_10007793_pt1 | contig 13722 bp, 9 predicted proteins | sample AusTroGonzalo_MG_2_FD_207661 | JGI IMG/M metagenome (GOLD analysis project Ga0310690, IMG submission 207661) | Bovine rumen microbial communities from tropical cattle in Woodstock, Queensland, Australia - Gonzalo_04 (v2) (version 2) | ecosystem: Host-associated > Mammals > Digestive system >... | reverse complement strand
CCTGATGTTTTGGGCTATATCTTTGAGCAGTACATTAATGACCGCGCCCAGATGGGTGCCTATTATACGAAGGAGGACATCACCGAATATATTGGCCGCAACACCATCATCCCTTACCTATTGGAGGCTACGGCCAAGAGCTATCCCGAGGCTTTTACTCAGGATGGGCCGTTCTGGACGTTTATTCGTTTGAGCGGGGATGACTTCCTGTATGATGCGGTAAAGAAAGGTGTTCATGAGGCAATCCCTGAAGGTGTTGCTCGTGGTCTCGACATGGAGGCTCCCGACCTTTTGGAACGTCGAAAGTCTTGGAACAATGTAACTCCGGCAAGCATCGGCCTCCCGACTGAGATCTGGCGGGAAACCATTGAGCGTATCGGCCGTTATAATGATATTGTCGACAGGATTCGAAATGGCCGTCTGGGTGCTGTCAATGATTTCATTACCTACAACCTGAATACGCCGAAGATTGTTTACGACTATTTGAATACCACAAATGACCAGAAGTTTATCAGTGTTTTCTATGATGAGTTGTTGAAGGTGACGATTCTCGATCCTACGTGCGGTTCGGGAGCATTCCTTTTTGCTGCGCTCAATCTGCTGGAACCGCTGTATGAGGTCTGCATTTCCAGGATGAAGGAATTTAATGTTCTGAATGAAAATGCTTTTAAAAAACAGTTATCTGAAATTAAGGATAAGTACCGCAGTAACATTCAATATTTCATCTATAAAAGCATTATTCTTCGGAATCTTTATGGAGTGGATATCATGGCGGAAGCCGTCGAAATTGCGAAGTTGCGACTGTTTTTGAAAATGGTAGCTGTTGTTGATGTCAACAAGAAAGCTGATAACATGGGGCTTGATCCGCTGCCGGATGTCGATTTTAATATTCGTTGTGGTAACACGCTGGTTGGCTATGCAACGGAAACACAGCTTCAGATTGATTTGAATACGGATTCAAGTGTCGATGCAATGCTTGCCAATAAAGAGTTGAAGAGTAAACTCGAAAAAGCTCTTCAAGATGTTGCAGATACTTATGAATATTTCAGGTTGGAGCAATTTGAAAAGGATGTTGACGCTGTTACGTTAAAAGATGCAAAGGAGTCCCTTAATAATGAGTTAAATAAACTCAATTCTTTGCTTAATCGCCGTCTTTTCTTAGCGTCGGGTTATCCGGATTATGACCAATGGCTTAAGCTTCATCATCCGTTGCATTGGATGGCTGAATTCTATCAGATTATGCATGTAAACAATGGTTTTGATGTCGTAATTGGAAACCCGCCCTATGTTGAGTATCCGAGTACGGATGTGCAGTATTCATTTGAACGTTTACAATCTGCAAATTGTGGAAACCTTTATGGATGTTGTACTGAAAGAGCTCTTTCAATTAGTCATTCAGAAGGACGTGTCAGTTTTATTGTTCCGGTTGCTATAACTTGTTCCAAACGAATGACGCCTGTTATTTCCTTGATTAAGGAAAAAGCAAATATGGCACTATTTGCGAATTTCGACGATCGTCCCGGTAAATTATTTGAAATGTTGGAACATCTTCGAGCGACTATATTCATTATTGATAAAAGTTCGAAGAAAAAGAATACACAGTTCTATGCAACAAGGTATAATAGATGGTATTCGAATTGCCGTAGTATACTTTTTTCAAATCTGAGTTTTGTAAATGTATCTCCTTTTGTTGGAGAATTTGTAATCCCCAAGTATTCGTTTTCTATCGAATTGAGTATTAAGGAAAAGCTGTTGGGAGTTGATAAAACAATTTCTAATACTTATGGATTGAGTAATGGTATCAATAATGTGTATTATCGGGCCGCTGGCGGTGGCTATTTCCTTTTAGTTAAAACTGATAAAAGCATAACATACATCAATGGTGTGCTGGAAGATGTTAAGGCCGAAAAAAGTATTTCTCTTAAAAACGATATTAGTAGCGCAACTATTGCTGCTGTTCTTTCTTCTTCGTTGTTTTACTGGGACTATATTGCTTATACAGATTGCCGTAATTTAACAAAATCTTTTATTGATAATTTTAAGGTTTCGAGTTTGCTTTTAAAGGATGCTTCGGTTTCAAAAAAAGGTAGCTCTTTGTTTGTTGATTATGAATCGAATAAGTTTAAAAAGGATACTTTTTACCGGACCACGGGAAGACATGTTGTTTATTATGAGTATTATCCGAAGCTTTCTAAAAATCTTATTGATTGTATAGACTATGCTATAGCACCTCATTATGGTTTATCTAATCAAGAGGTTGATTTTATTACCAATTTTGACATTAAGTTTAGAATGGGTGATGAGCTATTGGAAGATGATGAATAATTGATATTTTGGTTTATTAGAAATGGTCGGCAAATATCCAGTCATCACCCTGTGCGGCAGTACCCGCTTCAAGGATGCCTTCATGGAGGCGCAGAAGCGCCTTACCCTGGAGGGAAACATCGTCATTAGCGTGGGCCTCTTCGGCCACTCCGGTGACGATGAGGTCTGGACCGAAGGGACTAAGGAGATGCTTGACAACATGCATAAGCGAAAGATCGACATGGCCGACGCTATCTACGTCATCAATGTGGGCGGCTATATCGGTGAGAGCACACGGTCGGAGATTGAATATGCCAAGCGTAACGGCAAGAAGGTAATGTATTTGGAGCAACCATAAATAAAGGCACGATGTTGTACGATCAGATATTGGAAGAATCGAAGAAGCTGCTGCGTCAGTATCGTGACATCCCTTCGCTGGAGAAGTCACGGGACATGCTGATTTCGAAATATGGTGCAGACACCTTCAACGCCATTCGCCAACAGTTTGCCAGGCTCTGGTTGGCCGGTAACGGTATTGTGGTAGAACAGCCCACAAGTCCCGCCTCGGACGCTAAGGACAAGAAAGCTCAAGGCAAAAAGAAAAAGAAGTTCAAGTCTGCTGGGCTTAAGGAACTTGAAGCCAAGCTCAAGGGCGGCAAGGCCCGTTTGACCAGATATGAGAAGAAACAGTCGGCCCGAGCTGCCGCCATCATGTCGCCCAAGCCTGGGACGAAGTTTGAGCATCCGTATGCGGACAAGGTCAAGGATGAAAGCATAACGACTCACAAAAGCATCCATACATTGCGTGGATAAATTCCACTTTGCCGAATCAGTATTCTATTTCTCGCAATATTCCCGAACCATATGATGGCCAGCGATTTTCTGGCATCCTCAAAATGACGGCCCCCGCCAGAGTCCTTTCTGACGGGGGCTGTTTTTGCGAGTTTTGGAATACTTGTTCGCTTCGACTGGGCCTACTTTGTGTCCTGTCCTTTCGTCCCCTTGAGTTTGCGGACTTCTTCTTCGAGGTCTTCGATGCGTTTGACAGCCTTCTGGTAATCCCTCCTCAGTCCTTCAAGGCTGTTCGGGTCCACGTAGGGCCTTCCAGCCAGCAGGTCGTCGATGGGGTATTCCAGGACGGCGCACCATTTGGCGAGGGTGTCCATGGTGAGTGGTGCGGACGTCTTGGAGAGCTGGTTGGTGATGGTCTTCACGCTCCTGGGCCTGGGGTCGTTCTCGTCTTTGGGGAACATCCGGCCGAGGGCTGCGGCGAACTCCTGCCTTGACATTTTCTTTTTCCTCAGACAGTCGTTGATCAGTTCGCGCACCTTTTCTTTAGGCAGCGGTACGGTGGTGCTTTTTTCGCGCGGCATATCTTGTTGTGTGTTTGCTGTGTGGATACCAAAGAATTCCTATTTTTTGACCATCTCGCTGTAGGCGTCGTACAGCTCATGGGCGACGACCCCCTTGATGCCTTCCATCTGGTTTTTGATCGCATCGGGGAACATCTTCATGTGCCGGGCCCCGAAGGTGTCGTTGCCGCTTGTCGTGGTCTGTGACGCGGCCCATGCCTCTGCGGGGTCATTTAGGAAGCCGATGTAGCGGATCACTAGCTTCAGGAACTGCTGTATCTCCGCGGCGCCGTAGGTGGCGATCATGGACTCCAGGAACACGTCCGTGGCTTCCTGGAATTTCTCCACGTTGTCGAAGGGCCGCAGCAGGAGAGCGTGCTGGGGGAGGTAGAATGTCGTGCCATCGTCGTACGTCGGTCCGAAAAGCGACCCTTCGCCGCTGACGAGGTACGGCTCGTAGTATTCGAATGCTTCGTTGAATCTGCGCGCCTGTGCGCGTGTCATGTATTTGCCGGCGGACAGCACGGCGCTCACGGCCTGGCGCGTGGCGTAGCCCAGCCTTACCGCTGCCGTCTCGTGTGTGTATCCATTTTCCTTGAGGTCCCGGGCGACTGTTTCCAGGACCTCCTTGGCGGATGATTGCATGAAATGATTGGTTTTCGGGTTCCGGTACAAAGGTAGCCAGTATTGAGGAATAAAACAAGAAAAATTTTTACTTTTTATCAATAATATTGACTTTCAATGATTTGCGTCTTCTAATTACGAAACGTAGTCAAAATTGTTGTTAAAATTTCTTTACCTAAATTTTGTTTGTCAATAGAAAGTATTACCTTTGTGCCGTTGACAATTCAAATTCAAACCTATAAACATTTCAAAAACAATGTTCAGCGCTACAGAACCCCAATTTTTCACCGGAGCAGCTTTCTTGGCTGTTTCATGCTTCAGGAGGGCCGCCTTATGAACTTCCTGCAGCAGGAGCGTTTCAACCACCGCGACCGTTACGTGGTGAAGACGCTTGACGCCGTCGGCAACGTCCTCAGCGTCTCCCGCCTGGTCGACCCTGTCGTGACCATCGTCCGTGACGACGGCTGCGACTACTTTCTCCTTCGGTCCACGGACGGCGTGTCCGATGACCGTTTCTTCGACTACTTGAACTTCAAGATCGCCCATAAGCCGATCAAGACGCGCATGGCCGCCGCCACGGCGCTCCGCCTTTTCCAGTGTTACCTTGAGATATACTGCAAGCGGCCGGAGGCCCTCTCCGAGCCGGACTGGCAGATGCTGGAGTATTTCATCCTGGGGAAGGAGTTCGTTCCTTCGGGCTTCCGCTGTTCCCTCCGGGGCCGGAGCGTCCAGACGGCGAACTACTACCTTACGGCCATCCAGCGCTTCCTGCGCAAGGAGGGTATCCGCTATGTGTACCTGGAGGAGGAGACGGAGGTCACGCATTTCGTCGAGTTCAACGGTATCCATCTGAAGTATACGTTCATCAAGGACGTCCGCACCCTCATGGCTCCTTCCCGCGAGGACAACTGGGTGCCGAACTACGTCAGCCCCGGCCAGTTCAAGGCCCTGCTGGAGATTGTGGAGCGGGAACGGGACGATGCGGCCCGTATCCTTTTGAAGCTCATGTACCTCTACGGCATGCGCCTGGGCGAGTGCCTGGGCCTCACGCAGGAGGACATCGTGATGTGCGGTGTCATGGCGGGCGACGGTGCTCCCTTGCCGATGCTGCGCCTGCGGAACCGCCCTTCGGACGAGCTCTTCCAGCATGCCAAGCTCCTGCCGGTGATGGACCGTGACTTGTACGGCAACCTTGGGCCGCGTACTTACGTCCTGCTGACCAGGCCGATGTTCGACGAGCTGCAGCAGTACGTGCAGACCACCTTTGAGAAGTGGACCGCCCGTCATCCGGAGCGTATGCCCGACGGCGAGGCCACGATCCTCACCAGGGATTTTCCCCTGGATGCGAACCACTACGTTTTCCGCAACTTCTACGGCTATCCTCTCACGGACGCCGCGTGGAACGTGCGCCTGAAGAAGTATTACGCCGAGGCGGGCATCCATACCGACTCCGGCGTCAAGGAGGCGAACCTCTCGCACCAGCTGCGCCACGGCTGTGCCATGCTGCTGTGCCGTTTCCTGCCGAAGGAGCTGCGCCTGAACGCGGAGCAGCTGCGCCTGTTCCTCCGTCATAAGCGCTTGTCGTCCGGGCGGGTATATCGCCGTGCCACGGTGTACGACGAATACTGCCTCCTCGAGAGCCTGCAGGCCGACATGGCGCGGGAGCTGCCGTTCATCAACTCCGGCTACGAGGCCCTGGAGCATTTGCGTCTCGAGCAGCGCGGCTTGGCCGGCTCCCCTGCGGAGACCCTCGATGAAGGGGAGGACGATGACTTTGACGAACTCGACGACCTTGAATAGCCTTGCCTATGGAAGATTCCGTCAAGAAGAAGCAGCATCGCCATCGCTGGCCCCAGAGTGCCATGGCTCCCATCGTGAACCCGGCGCTGGAGGCTATCCTCGGCCGTTTCAAGGAGGAGCGGCGTGCCGCCCATGACAGCCGCGGCGGCCAGCTGCGCCGCCTGTGGCCCCTGTTCGAGGAGTCGTTGGGGCTGCTGGCCCCCGCCATCCGCAGCGAGGAGGACTTCGACGCCGGCACGTTCCTCACGCAGGCCTCGTGGATACGCCGCGAGCTGGAGGCCCGTACGGGGGATGCCCGCAAGGATGTGGATGCCCTGTGCAGCGTCGTCCCGTTGTTCTACCGTTATGTGCAGGGGCACCTCGGGCGGCCGGTCTTCGCCGAAGGCGCTGTGGTCACGCCGTTCCTGCTGTCGTGCCCCATGCTCTCCAAGTTCCTCCGCCGCGGGGCGCTGTTCACCGTGTGGGAGCCGGGGCTGGAGTATATACCTGGCCGTGACTTCTACGTCATCACCGTGCATGGCATGGACGGCATCTCGACGCGCATGAAGGTCGTGGACTATCTCACCGTGGACCTCTCGTCGGTGAAGGAGTCGTACCGCAGCCTGCTGTTCTCGTATGTGGTGTCCTCCCCGGCGACCGTAGTGCGCATGCACGGCTCCCCCAGCATGAAGGCGCTCTGCGGCTTCGTGGATGAGTTTCTGGCGCTGAAGGCCGAGCCCGGGTATCCCAACCCCGACACGAAGGAACTCACGAACGCCGAGATGGACCATCTGCGTGAACGGATCCTCGCCGCCCACGGGCGCTCGTCGTCCGCCAACACCGAGTTGTACCTGTTCCGCAATTTCGTGCGCTGGGCCATCGACACGGGTGTTGTCAGGGGCAGCCGCTCGTACCTGCGCCGTCAGCGCTATGCCCGCGAGACGGACCGCGGACGCCAGGAGTCCATCCCCGCGTCGCACTTCAACCTGCTCATGGGGCGCATGGCGGAGCTTGCCGCCAGGGACGGCCTACGTGCGTGCTGCTATGTCGCCCTTCGCATGCTCACGGTGACGAGGATGCGTGTCAGCGCCCTTTGCGGCCTGCGCCGCGACTGCCTGCGCCAGACGGCGGACCATGGCGTGTGGCAGGTGGTGGGCCCCTCGAAGACCTCCGGTGCGGGCGTCGAGCGCATCACCGTCTCGGACGCGGAGCGCCGTGCCATTATCTCGCTGTCTTCCATTACGGACCCCCTGCGGCCGCTGCTGGAGGGGCGCCCGGAGCAGGACTACCTGTTCATCTACCGCAGCCGCAGTGGCATACGCTCGCTGGACAGCGGCACGCTCTCCCGCATCATGCGCCTGGCCTGCGACGATCTGGGCATCCCGCATTACCAGCCGCACCACGTGCGCTCGTGCCGCCATACGCGTGCCGCAAGGTTCGCCGAGAATCATGGCCTGTCGAAGCAGGACACCGCGCTGCTGACGGGGCACAGGAACTTCGACACGACGATGAACGCCTATGTCTCCGTGTCGGCGTCGGACTACTATGCCGCGCTCTATGGCGTGATGACGGAGGACGTGCAGACAGGTGTCGCCGGCGCCGTGCTGGAGGAGATGCCTGCCGCCGTGGAGCCCGCCGCGGGCGAGGGTGCCGCCCTCGGTGCCTGCGCCAGGGACGGCATCTGCACTGCCAGGACGCTGCTGCCGTGCCTCACGTGCCGGAGCTTCGTGACGGACGTGCATCACCTGCACCTCTTCGAGCAGGCCGTTGTGGATATCGACCGCCGCATCATGGAGGCCACGGTGGACCATGACCGCGAGGACCTCGTGAACATCAAGGAAATATATGTGGTATTCATTCAAAAGATCAAGGAACTGTTATGGAAGAAAGAAACCAGCTGCAGGTAGGGGACGCCGGAAGGGTTGTCTCCGTGTTTTACAACGTCGACGTGGAGCATGACCCGGAGCTCCGCACGGAGGAGGAGCGCCGTGCGCAGGCCGTGCTTGCACGCCGCAGGGAGAAGGACATCAAGGCTTCCGGTGCCGCCGGTGCATTCCGCATCGACTTCCAGGCCCCTGTCTGGGACTTCCGGCCTATGTACCCCGGGCGTCCCGGCAAGCAGCTCGTGCTGCGCTTCGATCCCGTGGCCACGCCGCGCCTGCGCCGCTTCATCAAGTTCTACCTGCGCTATTGCTTCGAGCGTCACGACACGCGGCCCTCTTCGTTGTACGACTTCCTGCGCGTTCTCATCGTGCTTACCTCGCGCATCATCAAGGTGCCGGGGGCCGTCCATGACGACCTGGACCTCATCACCGACAAGGACATCTTCGAGGCCTGCGTCCGTAAGAGCGCCAAGGATGCCGACGCCGATACCAAGGCGTCGACGCGCAACCAGTACCTGCGTATCTGCTACGGGTTCTGGTCGTACTGCAACGAGGTGTGCGGCATGGGGTTCCCCGTGTCCGTGACGGCGCTCAGGAAGTGGAGCGACGACTATGGTCACCTGGCTGAGCTGGAGGAGAACCGCATCCCCGACATCCCCGAGGAATACTGCCGCGCCATCCTCTCCAAGGCCCTGGAGGTGGTCCGTATGGAGGAGGGTAAGTGCCGGTACAACGACGTATTGGTGGCCTCCCTGCTGGTTATCCTCACGCAGACGGCCATGCGCATCTCCGACGCCCTGTCGCTGAAGACGGGGGACCTGCAGGAGGCGGTGGTGGACACCACCGGGGAGAGGACGGCGATCCTGGAGTTCGGCTCGTCGAAGCCGTCGAAGGGCCATGACGGCATCCTGCGGTTCCGCATCTTCGCCAGCGACATCTGTGTAGAGGCGTTCCGGCGGCTGCTGGAGCTGAGGAAGCAGAGCCCCATGGCCGAGACGACGGACCTTCTCATCGTGCCGCAGCGTCCTGAGGAGGGCCGCCTTGAGCCGTATGCCCCGAAGACCGTCCGCGGCCTCATGGACACGTATTTCCTGCACTACATGTCGCTTTGGTGCCTCCGCCCGTGGCCCGGCATCCGTAGCCACAGGGTGCCGCGGGACTACGCCAGCGGCGTGGACCCTGAGGTGTGGATACCGTCCTCGCACCAGTACCGCGTGCATCTGTGTTCGTACCTCTACCGCAAGGGAGTGAGTATCATCATCATTGAGAAGCACCTGGCGCACCTCTCGGAGTCCATGTATGGCTATTACATCCGTATGGTCGACAACCGTGACAAGCTCGCGGGCTTTGCCGAGAAGTTCATCGAGGACTATGTCAGGCGGGGGTATACCGTGTCGGAGCCCTACGGGGCGAAGGTGCAGGAGGCGGTGCTGAAGTTCCTGAAAGAGAAAAACGTCACGGTGAAGTCGTCGTCCGATGAGATCCTGCAGGCGCTGAAGGGTACCGTCACGGTGCGCCAGAAGGGCGTCGGGTACTGTGTCCGTGCGTCGTTCACGCCGTGCAACGAAGAGCTGGACGGCAACCGCCTGCTCTGCACCTTCGGCATGTGCCCGAATTACGTGACGCTGTTCCATGCCGCCGACGCCACGCTCAGCGTGTTCCGCGACCATATGTCGGCGTACCGCCTGAACCTGGCCTCGAAGCATGTCAACGCCGCCGCGAAGGAGCTTGCCGAGGCGAAGGAGGTGGCGCGGCGCCATCTGCTGCCGCAGCTGCGGGAGCTGGAGAAGGAATGCCGCCGTCTCGGCCGTAGCGAGATCCTAAGGTTGCATCCCCATTTGAAGGATGTCGTGAATGGCCTACCGGAGGTGAAGCGCGAGGTGGCCGGGGCCATGGCCTTGGAGGTTGAGCGCCCCGGGATGTAGCAATAAGAAATAGTTGAACCCTTTGACCGACTGCCTATGAATGAAGAAGAAGTCAGGATGTTTTTGGAAGATTGGTTCTTGGCCCACTCGTCGGATGCCGATGCTTTTGGCGGGGAGGCTCTCGATCTCCTGCCCGTCATCGTTGAGGCCGCCATGCAGGCTGCCGTACGCAAGGATGGCGTGCCGGCGGTGGCCCTTGACGACCCCCGCGTGGATACGCTGCTCACGACGTTTCTGGGGCGCCTGCCGATGATGGCCAGGGAACGGGACCCGCAGGGGGAGGAGCTGGATGTCCTCGGGATGACGAAGGAGGAGAAGGTGCCGCTGAGGCGTGTCATCGCCGCGGCGCTGACGCTGGAGGACCGCCGTGCGGTGGTCGTCGGAGAGCTGTCGCGGCTGAAGGTGTCGGCGTCGTCGCTGTCGCGGGAGACGGGGATGGCGCGGTCGACGCTGTCGCAGAAGCATTCCATGGCGCTGTGCTGCGCCGTGGAGTTCATGCGGGAGCATGCCGAGGTCCGTGAGGGGCGCAAGAAGGCCGACCCGGACGTGGAGGTGCTGCGCAGGCGGATGAAGGCCAAGGACGACGAGCTGCGCGAGGAACGCCTGCGGGGCTCGGAGAAGGACATGTACGAGGTGTGGTACCGCAAGGAGAAGGCCGTCAGCGAGAACCTGCGCCAGGAGGTGCAGACGCATGTGGAGAACGAGCGGAAGTATGCCGACAAGTACCTCAGGCTGAAGGCCATTGCCGAGGAGCACGGCATAGACGTTCCGGAAGAGCTTGACGAGATGGAACGCCTGGAGTCTGCGGCCTCCATGTACAGGGCGATGCTCTCGGGCGGCGGTGTGGTGTCATAGGGAGTCGTGAAGGGTTGAAGGGTTGTCGTGCGGAGGTGCCGGGAGGTGCCCCCGCACGTTGTTTGGGGCGGTATTTGGCTGATTGCCACAAAGAAATAACAAAAAAATTTTGCAAGTTCGAAGGAAAGACTCTATATTTGTTATCAAAATGAGGTGTTTAGACCAAGAAAATAACAAATAATGATTTGCCCGTAAGAGAGTATTTGACATATAAAGAATAATCTTCCTTACAGGAAACTCGTTTCGCTATTAATGTCCTGCTGGCGGTTTGAGTTTCTAAAATAGGATACGTATCTCTATTTTTTTAACTATTAAAAACTGTTTAGCAGTATGAAAAGAAACCTTTTCAAATCTTTCGTTGTCGCGGTGGCGGCTCTTGCCGGCCTCACTGCGTGCAACATGAATGAGCTCGTCGACGTGAACCGTTCCGCCGATCTCATCAACTTTACCGTCTTGACCGGCGGCATGACCAAGGCCGTCGACGTAACGACCGCCAACCTTGCACAGTTCGAGGTGACTGCGTTCAACCACGGCACCGAGACGAGCCCGTACATCAATGCCGTGTCCTATACAGGCGGATCGGGTACGTTTGCTTCGGCAACCCCGTATTACTGGCCGGAAGGTAATCTCGACTTCTACGCGTGGTCTACCGGCGCCGCCGAAGGCCAGGTTACAAAGACCAGCTTCAAGTCCTTCACCGTAACACCGAGTTCGACTCCGGCCGAACAGGTTGACCTTATCTTCGCCGGTAAGACGAACATTGGCAAGGGCAACTCTACTGATGGCGCCATCGCGCTGAACTTCCGCCACGCTGAGAGCAAGGTGGTCGTGAAAGTCAAGAACACTGCTCCGAACCTTAAGTTCGTCATCAGTGATTGGAGACTTGGTTTCATTGACGATGCGGGTACGTTCACATATGCTGGCCAGGGAGCTCAATACGACGGCTCTACTGACGGCAACAACAGCGCTCAGCTGGCCGCCTCCATGTGGTCTGGCAACACTGATGCTGCCGCATCGAAGATGTATACCAATATCCTCGCAAGTAACGTGAATATCGCTGCCAACGCCAGCGAGACTCTGCTCGACGGCGAGATGATCGTCATCCCGCAGACCGTTACCGCCGCTTCGGCTCACGCTTCGGCAACTTCCGGCGCTGCCGTCAACGGCTCGTATGTCGGCTTGAAGATCAAGATCCTGAACCGCGACAATGACGCAGTCATCTACTCTGATGGTGCTTCTGGCACGGCTTGGGCCATCTGGCCGGCGGATTTCAACTTCGAACCGGGCAAGAAGTATACGTTCACTGTCGATCTGTGCGGTGGTGGTTACTACGAGACCAACCACGACGCAAATACCGACCTGGACCCGATTCTGGAGGGAGCAGTCATTTCGTTTGCCAGCGTTACTGTTGATGACTTCAGCTCGCAGTCTGCGGTCGAACTGGTCGCTCCGGCACCGGATCCGGCCAATGGCCATGCCTATGTCGACCTCGGTCTGCGTAGCGGCGGTAACAAGATCCTGTTCGCGACGATGAATATCGGCGCTTCCGCTCCGCAGGAGTACGGTGACTACTTTGCCTGGGGTGAAACCTCCAAACGGTACACGTCCATCAGCGGTTCGTCAATCATCGGCGGCATGTTTGAAGATAGCAATGCTCCGTTCTGGAATGGATCTGCTTGGACGAAATACAACGATACCGACAACAAGCTGACGCTTGACGCTGCAGATGACGTGGCCTCGGTCATGTGGGGAGGCGAGTGGAGAATACCGGACAAGGCCGACCTGGAGTTCCTGCTGAACTCTACGTACTGCACTGCTGCGTGGACTGCTGACTACAACTCTACCGGCATAGCAGGTCTCGTTGTGACCGGCAAGGGTGATTATGCCGGTAACAGCATCTTCCTTCCGGCTGCCGGCAGCGGCTACGGCGATTCCGTCGGCGATGCCGGCGATTGCGGCTACTGCTGGTCGCGTTCGCGCCTCGAGGGCGGTGCTGACCTCGCGTATTACCTGAACTTCGGTGAGGGCGGCCGGGACGTGAGCGGCGGCATCCGTTACTGCGGTTCTGGCGTCCGCCCCGTTCTCGTGATTCCCGAGTAGAAAGATTTTTGTTCTGCCATACAGTAAGAAGGCCCGCCAGAGTGTTTGGCGGGCCTTCTGTTGGTTACATATATATGCCTTACTATTCTTCTGCAGGAACAACTAAGTTAAGTGTTAGTGGATTATATTTGGCGTTACCTGGATAGAATAACTGGAAGCTGTCACCAACATTAAGGCCAAATCTTTCGAGTTCAAAATCAGCACCTCCTCTGCCATCGGTTATGGCAATGTAATCTTGTCCTTCGATTGTCGTGGTAGGATAAGTATCATCGCCAAATTTAAGGACAAGCTTATTGATCCATTCTTCGAGATCATCTGGAGCGTCAATCCGAATCGATAAACATACTCCATCGTTAGTCATGCTTGAAATACTAATAGCAGGATTTATCTTAGAATTAGACAATTCCACCGAAGACTGCGAGCTGCAGTTATAATGCTTGTCCCGTCTTGGGTTCGATTCCCCGCCGTCTCGTTTCTGTAGAAATTCAAAACTCCAGTTGTAGGAACGCAGAAACATATGACAATACAGTCTCCTGCGTCGTCATGGGGGCGGCGGTTGTTCCTTCGCTACACTTTGCTTTTAGGTTATGGCGTATGCGCACGCGCGCGGGCGGGAATTTTGGCTACAGTCAGGATTTAGGTTATGGTGAAATCGGGTGTTTGGGGGTGTAGTCTGGGGGTGATAGGGGCGTGAGAGGGATAAGTCGAAGAAGGAGAGGGGGTTAAGGGGCGGCTGGGCGAGGTGACTACAGGTAGCTTTTAGGTTAACCCCGCGATATAGTCCGCAACGTCGTCCTTGAAGTCGTCGTTGATCCAGCAGAAATCAGACAACGGGCCGGAGTATCGGCTGCCGATGATTGAACGGGCCCTTTCCGGATAGGCCTCTTCAAACATGCTGCA
>Ga0310690_10007792_pt1 | contig 13722 bp, 9 predicted proteins | sample AusTroGonzalo_MG_2_FD_207661 | JGI IMG/M metagenome (GOLD analysis project Ga0310690, IMG submission 207661) | Bovine rumen microbial communities from tropical cattle in Woodstock, Queensland, Australia - Gonzalo_04 (v2) (version 2) | ecosystem: Host-associated > Mammals > Digestive system >... | reverse complement strand
ATATATGAGCGAGATTTACTGCGCAGCGGGCCACATTGACGCAATGCCTGTACCGGCGCGGACTTAATTCTTTGCGGAGCATGTTTGTTTCCTGTGAAAAATACAAACCTCTTTTCCTTATATACTCCCTAACGGCAAGGCATATTCCGGATGTTTTCCTGTTTAATATTATATTTGTCCTTATGCCTGATGAGGCAGATTCAGGAAAAAGTCCTTTAAGAGGAACAAAAGGGGCTTCACCGCCTATTATATTGAAGCCAGGCCTTATGCCAACAAGAAGGGAAGCATTTTTCAGAATATCCCGGCTGCGCTGCCAGTCATTAAATGAGCGCAGGCAGTCAGATCCCATGAGAAAATAAATTTTAGAATTAGGATGAATCTTTCTAAAATGCCTTATTGTCTTCCAGGTGTATACTATCTTGCGCTGATCTTCTTCCCATGAGCTTATGCGCACGCCTGGCTGGCTCATGAATTTTTCGCCTGCGGCAAGATGAAGCATCTTGCTTCGGTCATTAAAAGAAGCCGGCTGCATTTCCTTAAAAGGGGAATGGAAGTTAGGCACGAAATAAAAAAAATCAGGCTTTATCTGCTTATATGCGGCTTCCGCAAGCGAGATATGGCCTGAATGCGGAGGATTGAAGCTTCCTCCGTATAATATAACGGCATTTTTCTCAGCAGCCATGTTTGCTCCGTTTATCTTTTAAAATGTTAAAAAAAGACTTCTCTATAAATGATATAATTTTAATGTATGGAAAAAAATAGAGATAACTGTCTTCTGCTGTTCATAGACCCGGTTGAAGACTCAAAAATAAGGAAAGACCTTAAAGAAAATTTCACGCTGGAAGAAGCAAAAAATGTTTACAAGGAATTGCTTTCAATAGCCTATAGAAAAGTAAAAACTTATTATAATGCCATTCCTATTATTTCATACGAAAAAACACAAAAAAACCCTGATTTGACATGGCTTGATGCCGATGACCCCGGTTTTGTGGAATACACTAAAAAAAGCCTTGAAGACCGCATAAGGGACACTTTCCGCCTGGCATTTTTCACAGGCGTAAAGAAAGCCATACTGATTGACCCCCTTACGCCAGGAATAAGCCAGGGACAGTTTGATGAGGCTTTCAGCTCCATAAATGACAGAACAGCGGCATTAGGCCGCAATGATGACAGTTCTTTCTATCTTTTAGGGCTTACGCAGGCAAATCTGAAGGTTCTTGACGCTCCAGGCTTCACATTCTCTAAAAGCGGGGAAATCTTGTATGAAAGGCTTAAAAGGGCCAAGCTGGCAGTATTTGAAACACCAAAAGGATTTGCTGTAAAAGACCCGGAAAACCTTAAGCGCTGGCGTTCAGGCAAAAAAGAAACAATTCAAAAAACTTCTGCGGACAAAAAAAATTCTCTCCCCAAAAATGAAAATTCGTCAAATGGGGAAAAAAGCGAATAAAATTATTAAAATTTGCTTATGAGTAAAGAAGACGCTTATGCGTCTTTTTTATTGACAAAAAAGCTCTTTTCTTTATATTATTTATAATTATAAGGAGTATCCCTCTTTTTAATGCTTAGCCTGAAGTTATTGACATTTTATTAACATTATGTTTATAACTTAACGCAAAAGCTTTAAAAAGCCTGCTGTTTCAGTAAAGCTGCTGCAGCATCGCCTTACAAGGCTGAAAAGTTATTAACATTTTATAAACACATTGTGCATAACTCTATTGATTTTAAAGACATCTGGCAGGAGCTGCTGGAATTTTTAAAGCAGGATCCTGAAGTAGGACCGGTAAAGGTTAACCTTTGGTTTGCTCCAATAAAGCCTGTTTCGCTTGAAAAAGGCGTTTTCAAGCTTAAGCTGCCTAACAGCATGTTCAGGCAGACCATTCAGGCCAGATTTGAAAACAAGATAATAAGTTTTATTAAAAATCTCTTATTTCTTCAAGAAGATCTTAAGCCGGAATACATAATTGAGGAAAATGAGAAATCAGTTTCAAGCGGAGCGGAACAGGAAAGCTTTAATCAGGAACAGCGTTCTGCTAGGGCTGTATCCGCAGATTTCCAAAAATCAGCGCCAGCTTCTCAAAATGCATCGCCGGTTCAAAATAATGTTTTACAGCAGAAAGCGAAAACATCACAAAACAGCTTTATGCAGACAAATGCTGAAAACAAAGCTGATGCTTCATTTAATGCTCAGCCTGCTGCAGAAGCATATACAGATAGCAAAAATTTGGAAAAACAATCTGCGGAAAGCATAGAAACAGCTTCCTGGCAGCCGGAAGCATACAGAAAAAAAGCCGCTGAGATTTTGGCTGAAAAAAATGCCTCTAATCAGAATTTTTCAAATCCTGCGGCCCTTCACCCTCTTTTTGACCCTGATTACACTTTTGAAAGCTTTATTGTGGGAACTTCAAACAGGTTTGCCTATGCTGCCGCTCAAGCCCTTGTTAACAATAAACAATCTCCTTTTTTCATTTACAGCACGCCCGGCCTTGGCAAAACTCATTTGCTGCATGCTATAGCGCACGGGCTTTACAGGCTTAATCCTAAGGTAAAAGTTCTTCTTTCATCTGCTGAAACTTTTGTAAATGAATACATCAGGGATGTTGGAAACAAGAAGGCAGAGGCTTTCCGCGAAAAATACAGAATGCTTGACTGTCTTCTGCTTGATGATGTTCAGTTTCTTCTTGAAAAAGAAAAAAGCGTAGAGGAATTTTTTTACACCTTTAATGCGCTTTTTGACTCAAAGAAAAGAATTGTCATAACTTCAGACCGTCCGCCTCAGGAGCTGGCGCTTGGGGACAGGCTTATTTCCCGCTTTATGTCTGGCACTGTAGCTGACATACGCCTGCCTGATTATGAAACAAGAGTCGCCATATTAAGGCAGAAAAATGATCAGTGGCATTTTGACATACCTCTGGACATTGTAAATTTCATTGCTGAAAAGGTTCACAAGGGAGGCAGAGAGCTTGAAGGATGCCTGAGAACCGTAAACAATTTCTGCCAGCAGACCGGGGCAAGGGCAACAATAGACAGCGTGAAGGAACTTTTGCGGCCAATGTTCAGTTCCCCGGCTGATGACCAGCCCATCAATATAAAAACAATAATGAAGGTTGTTGCGGATCAATATAAAATTGACGTAAAAGACCTGACAAGCTCAAGAAGGGATAGCGAATTTGTAACACCAAGGCACTTGGCCATGTATCTCTCTGTAAAACACACAGACCTTACAAAGGAAAAAATAGGCGAAGCATTCAACAGAAACCATTCCACCGTAATTGCAGCTGAAAAGAAAATTGAAGAAGAAATAAAAAATCCTTTTTTCAATGAAGTGATAAATAAAATTATCAGAAAGATAAAAGATGTCAATAACGATGAAGATAACCGCTTATGAAACAGAAATTGTCAGATTAGTCAGCAAAAAAATTTATTCAGTCAAAAAGTTTTTATTATGGCAATTAACAGATTTAACATTATAAACAATCTCTTATAGAGGAAGAAGAATATGAAAATAACTACTTCTAAGGAAAATTTTGTCAAAGAAATCCAAACAATACAGTCAGGCATGAATGCAAAAAACTCAACAATGCCAATATTACAGAACTTCCTTCTTGAAACAGAAGAAGACGGCGTAAGGATATCTTTCACGGATCTTGAAATGGCAGTGAAGCATTTCATACCTTTAACCGTTGTGGAACATGGCAGCGTTACAGTTCCTATAAAGAAATTCATGGAAATAGTCACAAACCTTAGAAGCAAGGAAGAAATGACCATTTCTTCGGATGAATCTTTCCGCATTACATTGCAGAGCGGTAAATCAAGGATTAAGATGGGCGGAACTAAAAAAGATGAATATCCGGCCATTCCCGAAATTGAGAACGGCATTTCTTTTTCATTGCCGGCAATTAAAGCGGCTGAAATGATAAACGCTACGCTTTTTTCTGCTTCTAATGAAGAAGACCGCCCTAATCTTACCGGGCTTCTTTGGAAATACAAGGAAGGAGTTTTTTCTGTTGTGGCTACTGACGGTCGCAGGCTTGCAATAAAAACAACATCTTCAATACAGTGCAGCCAGGAATTTAGCGTTATAGTTCCTTCAAAGATAATGAATGAGCTAACTAAATACATTAAAAGCGCTGGAATAAAAGATGATGCTATAATACAGGTTAGCGTTTCATCTAATCAGATCGGTTTTCAGATTGGCAAAACATATTTCATGTCAAGGCTTACCGAAGGCACATATCCTGCCTATGAGCAGATAATTCCGCAAACTCATGAGGTGGAAGCGCGAATAGACTCGGATGCGCTGCTTGCTGTAACCAAAAGCGCTTCAATATGCACAATGGATGGCTCCAGAAAAGTAAAATATTCATTCAGCAAAGGCATTCTTACCGTTAATTCATCTTCACAAAATATGGATTTTGAAGATGAGCTTCCTCTTTCTTATGAAGGCGAAGATTTTCAGATTTCTTTTAATCCTTTTTTTATAATGGATATTTTAAAGAATGTGCCAGCCGGAGAAATAATATTGCAGTTCAAAACACCTACAACGCCTGCTTTATTGAAAACGGCAGCTGAGGAAACGCCGCTTTATATAGTAATGCCTCTGCGCTAATAATTTATAAAAAAATTTGGTAAGCCGTAATGAAAAAGAGGCAGTCCATTAAAGGCATTTTTTTTTATGAGGACCGTTTTCGCATGGGCCGCCTTGCATCTTTGAAAACTTATTTTAACGCTTTAAGAGATGGAGTTTATAAAAAAAAGGCATATAAAGACAGATCAGAAGATGCTATTGAAGACAATTCAATGTTTATGGGCGGAATTCCCATTGATAAACTGGCAATGCTGGATGCGGCATGGGAGAAGGAAATAGGCATCATGGGCCGTTTTTGCGAGCTTCTTGGCATAAGAGCAGGGAAAACAGGGCCATGTCTTGTAGTAAAGCCTAAATCATCAGCCGCAGCGAGCGAAATAAGTCTTCGTTCCTCAGAAATAATTAGGAACATAAATAAATATTTTAATGAACCCTGGATAAAAGCTTTAAAGCTGGATTCAGAAATTTAACAGGAGCTGTAAAAAGAAGTATATGGCAACAAAACAGGATAATTACGATTCCTCTAACATTCAGGTAATGGAAGGGCTGGAGGCAGTGCGCAAGCGCCCTGCAATGTATATTGGCTCTACCAGCCTGCAAGGCCTTCATCATCTGGTATATGAAGTTGTAGATAATTCAATAGATGAAATACTTGCTGGCGGATGCAATAAGATAGATGTTGTTCTTAAAGAAGGCAATATATGCTCAGTGTCAGACAATGGCCGTGGCATTCCGGTTGATCCTATGACTGAAGTTAAGGATCCTAGGCTTAAGGGCAAGTCCGCGCTGGAAGTTGTGCTGACAGTTCTTCATGCCGGCGGAAAATTTGATTCAGGCGCTTACAAGGTTTCAGGCGGCCTTCATGGCGTGGGCGTTTCCTGCGTAAATGCTCTTTCGGAGTGGCTTGAAGTTAATGTAAGCAGAGACGGCAAAGTGTGGAATCAGAAATTCAGCAGGGGCAAGCCTGTGTCAGAAGTGACTCCTGTTGGGGAAACGAACCGCCATGGCACAAATGTAATTTTTAAGCCGGATAATGAAATTTTCGGTGACGGGATTTTTTCTTATGACGTTATAGCAGGCCGCCTTAGGGAGCTTGCATTCCTTAATCCGGGATGCCGTATAAATATAACGGATGAGCGTAATGGCGGAAAGAAAGCCAATTTCTTTTATGAAGGCGGACTTGTTAATTTCGTTAAACACCTTAACGCAAACAAAACGCCGATAAATCCGGAGCCTATTTCCATATCAAAAACCGAAGGCGATGTCATGCTTGATATCGCGATACAGTACAATACGGATTACAATGAAACTGTTATATCATTTGTTAATAACATTAAGACCATAGAGGGCGGAACGCATGTTTCCGGCTTCAGGGCCTCCTTAACGCGCATAATAAACGATTATATAAAGAAGTATGAGCTTACAAAGGATAAGCCTGTGGGCGGCGAGGATGTGCGCGAGGGCCTTACTGTTGTTATATCAGTGAAAATACCTCATCCGCAGTTTGAAGGACAGACCAAAACTAAGCTGGGCAATGGAGAAGTTGAAGGAATAGTGCGCACGCTTACAGGCGATGCTTTAGGCACTTTCTTTGAGGAAAATCCTACTGTGGCAAAGGCAATATGCCAAAAAGCCATAGGCGCTTCTGAAGCAAGGGAAGCTGCCAGAAAGGCAAAAGATCTTGCCCGCCGCAAGGGATCTCTTGTGGATTCAGGTTTGCCTGGCAAGCTGGCTGACTGTTCAGAAAAAGACCCGAGCAAATCAGAAATATTCATCGTAGAGGGAGACTCAGCCGGCGGTTCGGCCAAACAGGGCCGCGATCGCGGATTTCAGGCTATACTTCCTCTTCGCGGAAAAATTCTTAATGTTGAGAAGGCTCAGCTTGGCAAAATAGTTGCCAGCGACGCCATACGCACGCTAATTTCAGCCATAGGCACAGGCATAGGCGAAGGTCCTGACGGTTTCAATATAAACAAGTTGCGTTATCATAAAATAATAATTATGGCCGATGCTGATGTGGACGGCCAGCATATAAGAACGCTGCTTCTTACTTTCTTTTACCGCCAGATGCGCCAGCTTGTTGACAATGGCCATATATACATAGCCCAGCCTCCTCTCTATAAAGTAAAGAAAGGCAAGTTTGAAACATATTTTGATAATGATGACCAGCTTCAGAAATGGCAGATGAATGAAGCTACTGGGACAGCCCGCGTAAAATCCAACAGAGACGGTGAATTTATTGAAAATGTTAAGCTTACAGAACTTCTTGAAACAATAATACAGCTTGAAAACACTCTTTTGCAACTGGAAACAAGAAATCTGACTCTTGAACAATTCCTTGAATTTCAGAAGCAGGGCAAAGTGCCTCTTTACCGGGTAATACAGAACGATGAGACTTGGAGGTATTTCTATACTGAAGAGGAATACGGCCAGTTTGAGCAGGAACAGATAAAGATAAAGAAAGAAGAGCTTATAGCACAAGGCATAGCGGAAGAGACAATCAATGAAGATGAGATTGCGCCAGCTTATCAGATTCTTTCTGAATTTGCCCGCCTTAACAATATATCAGCAAAACTTAAAAATTTAGGCTATGGGCTTGAGGATTTTGAGTATCCGGAGCCTAAGGACAAGAAGGATGAAAAATTCCTTTTCACGGTCGTTACTGAAAAGGAAGAAACACTTATTCATGACATGAAAGCGCTGCTTTCAAAAGTCATGTCAGTTGGCGCAGGCAGCGCCACGATACAGCGCTATAAAGGCCTTGGCGAAATGAATGCCGAGCAGCTTTGGGAAACAACAATGGATCCTAGCAAGCGTAAGCTTCTAAAGGTTTGCCTTGATGATGAAGCCGAGGCTGAAAAAACATTCACAATGCTCATGGGAGATAAGGTTGAACCTCGCCGTGAATTCATTGAGCAGAATGCGCTTACAGTCAAAAACCTGGATATCTGATTTTAGGAGCAACAGCTAAATGGAAAATAAGGAAAACCTGCCCCAGGCAGATCTTTTTGCAAATATTTTGGACCGCGACATAAACGAGGAAATGAAATCCTCGTATATAGATTACTCAATGAGCGTTATAGTAGGCCGCGCGCTGCCAGATGTGAGGGACGGCCTTAAGCCGGTCCACCGCAGAGTTCTCTATACGATGAATGAAATGGGCGTGAGGCATAATAAGCCCACTAAGAAATCAGCCAGAATTGTAGGCGATGTCATGGGTAAATATCACCCGCATGGCGACGCATCCATTTATGACACTCTTGTGCGCCTGGCCCAGCCTTTCAATTTGCGTTATACGCTGGTTGAAGGCCAGGGAAACTTTGGTTCTGTTGACGGCGATCCGGCAGCCGCCATGCGTTATACTGAGGCCAGGCTGGAAACAATATCCAATGAAATGCTTGACGATCTTGAAAAAGAAACAGTCAAGATGGTGCCGAATTATGACGGAACGATGCAAGAGCCTTCTGTTTTGCCGGCGAAGCTTCCAAACCTGCTTGTAAACGGTTCTTCAGGAATCGCGGTTGGAATGGCTACGAATATTCCCACTCATAATCTGGCTGAGGTATGCGATGCAACAATAGCAGTGATGCATAATCCTGGCATAAGCTCCATTGAGCTTATGCAGTATATGAAAGGCCCGGATTTCCCTACGGGAGGCATAATACGAGGCCGCCAGGGCATAAAGGATTATTTTGAAACTGGCCGCGGCAGCGTTAAAATACAGGCCAGGGCGGAGGTGCAGGAACTTAAGAATGGCCGGGAAATAATAGTAGTGCATGAAATACCTTATCAGGTTAACAAGGCTCTTCTTATTGAAAGCATCGCTCATCTGGTAAAAGAAAAGAAAATAACAGACATTTCTGATTTGAGGGATGAAAGCGACCGCCATGGAATGCGCATAGTAATAGAGATAAAGCGCGACGGCAATGGGCAGGTTGTGCTGAATCAGCTTTTCAAGCATACTCAGATGTCTGTTTCATTCGGCGTAATAATGCTTGCCATTGTAGACGGGCGCCCTAGAGTGCTAAGCATAAAGGAAGTTCTTCAGCAGTATGTCCGCCACCGCAGGGAAATTGTTGTAAACCGCACCAAATATGATTTGCGCAAGGCCTTATCTAGAGCCCACATACTTGAAGGATATTTAATTGCTCTCCAAAATATAGATGCCGTAGTGGAAATAATAAAAAATTCACAAGATGTTTCAGAGGCTAAAAATAAGCTTATGACCAGCTTTGCCCTTACTGAAATACAGGCTAAGGCTATTTTGGATATGCGCCTGCATCAGCTTACGCAGCTTGAAGCAGGAGACATACAGAAAGAGCATGATGAGCTTATGAAGCTAATTGAAGAGCTTCGCTCCATACTTGATAATCCCGCAAAGGTTCTTCAAATAATAGAAGATGAGCTGACGGAAATGAAGAATAAGTATGGGGACAAGAGGCGCACGGACATTGAAGATGACCTGAACGATATAGACCTTGAAGACCTTATCGCCGAAGAACAGGTTGTGATAACCATGTCTCATAGCGGCTATGTGAAACGCATTCCTTCTGAGACTTATAGGGTTCAAGGCCGCGGAGGAAAAGGAATAAAGGGATCTGACCTTAAAGAGGAAGACTTTATAGAGAAGCTCTTTGTAACAACAACTCATTCCACTTTGCTCATGTTTACCAGCCGCGGAAGGGTTTATGCCCTGAAAGGATATGAAATTCCTGAAGCGGCAAGGACTTCAAGAGGAAAGGCCATAGTGAACCTTCTGCAGATAAAAGACGAGAAGATTACTTCCGTTTTGAGCATAGGATCTTTTGAAGAGGCTAAAGCCAGCAATTCTTATATAGTGATGTGTACCAGAAACGGCGTTATAAAGAGAACTCTTATTTCTAAGTTTGCTAATATACGCCGCAGCGGAATAATAGCTATTTCCCTTGAAGACGGAGACATTCTTGCCGGTGTTGCCTGCACTGAAGGCAATGACGACATAATGATAGGCACTAAGCTTGGAATGTCCATAAGATTCCATGAAAGCCAGGTGCGCGCTGTAGGCCGCGAAGCCCAGGGCGTAAAAGCTGTTGATCTTCGCGACGGGGATATTGTTGCAGGCATGGAGATAATACAGCCGGATAGCCAGAAGCGCCTGCTTACCGTATGCCGTGAAGGCTATGGCAAATGCACTAACCTTGACGAGTACAGGGTTCAGAAGCGCGGAGGCTTGGGAGTTATAACAATTAAGGCTAATAAGCGCAATGGAACTGTGGTTGGCATATATCTCGTTGAAAAGGATGATGAGCTCATGGTTATGACCGAAAAAGGCAAGATAATCCGCATGGACACCAATGATATGAGAACCATAAGCCGCAATACACAGGGTGTGCGTTTGCTTCGCTTAGATGATGGCGACAAAGTTGCATCTGTTGTTCCTGTAGTTCCTGAGGAAGATGAAATGCCTGAAAATGAGCAGGAAGGCAATCTTCTGTCTGATAATGAAGGAAATGCTTAAAAATGAAAACAAAGCCTGAAAAAAGCCTTTTAAAACTTTTTTCAGGCTATTCCTTAAATCTTTTTCTTATAGATTGATTAGGAAGCGATCATTTCTGGCTGAAAATAAAAAAAACTGCGGCTTAAAACCGCAGTTTTTTTTATTTAAAGGTATTTTTTTTAATCTATGAACATGAGTTTATCTAGGAAGAGAAGAATCCCCAGACATACCAGCATGAGCCCTGATATTATCTCCACATATCTCATTGCTCCTCTGAATTTTTTCAAAAGAGAAAAAATCTTTGCAGTGAAAAGGGCAGTTATCATAAGAGGAAGGGCTATTCCGGCTGAATAAGACATTAACATTATAATGCCTGATAAAGTGGTTCCTTTAACTATTGCCATGGAAAGTATGCCGCCCAGCACAGGGCCTATACAGGGAGACCATCCCAATGCGAAAGCCATTCCCATAAGGAAGGCTCCCCAGGAATTGCCAGCTTCGTTTCCTATTTTCATTCTTTTTTCATAATTCAGAAACCCTATTTTCAACAGTCCGGAAATGTGAAGGCCGAAAATAATAGTTATTATTCCGAATATGCGCAAAAGAATTGTTTTATGTTCTGAAAGCATTCCTCCGACGGAAGCCGCTGCGGCACCCATTGTTGTGAATATTATACTGAATCCCAGACAGAAAAGAGCTGCCCTTATCAATATTTTGACTGTAGAAATATTTTCTTTTCCTTTCCTAAGCTCTTCTGCTGAAAAACCGGAAAGCATTGACATATATGCAGGCAGCAGCGGTAAAATGCATGGAGAGAAAAAAGAAAGAGCTCCGGCTCCGAATGAAGTGAATATCTCCCCCATTATTCCTTACCTGTTATCACCTTAATTTCTTTCTTTATTATGGGAGGCCAGCATGCTTCCGATACCTGTTTCATTATCTGTTCTTTCAATCCTTTGCTGTATAATATCAGTTCACATGTATCGCGCACAGCTCCTTCCCCCCCCTTGGATGGTGAAATGTAATCGGCATTGTCTTTTACCTCTTGTCGCGCATTTGCCGGAGCGCATGCTAAACCTGCCGCTTTCATTGCCGGAATGTCTGTCCAGTCGTCGCCTATATAAGCTATCTCATCTGCTTTTATTTTTTCTTCCCTGGCTATTATTTTCATTGGCTCAAGTTTTGAAACAAAACCTTGATAAAGATGTGTCATTCCAAGGTTTTTAGCCCTCTGCAGTGTTGCGGGAGAAATTCTTCCTGTTATTATTCCGGTTTTTATTCCGAACTGGTTCAAAAGCCTAAGCCCAATTCCGTCTAAGGAATTAAAACCTTTGAATTCAACCATTTTTCCGTCTGGGCCTGGAATGAAATACATTTTTCCGTCTGTAAGCACTCCATCTACATCCATAAGAAGCATTTTTATTTTTGAAGCTTTCTCTGTCAGTTCTTTTTCATTAATTGTCATAGGCTTTTCCTCAATGATTATTTTACCTTATTTATGTTTTCTTTATGATTAAGTATAATTTTAAATAGAGTTTGCTCATTTAAGGGCAGGCGATTTCTTATTAGTGAATAAAATTGGAGGAACTGTGCCTAAAATGGATAATTTCAAAGAACTGAAGGATTTTACATCAAAAGCAACTGGCTGGACAATAATAGCTTTTTTTGTTTTGATGATTGGCTTTTCATCTTATTTCATTGTGGAGCCTGGAGAAGTTGCCGTGAAAACGCGCCTTGGAGCCGTTAATGGGTCTTACGGCGAGGGACTTCATTTTAAGCTTCCTTTTTTTGATGAAATAGTTAAATTTTCTATACAGATACAGCGCGCTGATATAAGAACGCAGGCTTTCTCAAAAGATCTTCAGACAGTTAATTCCTATCTTGTGGTAAATCACCGCATACAGCAGGATACCGTAGAATCCGTTTACAGGAATCTTGGCAAAGGTTATGTAAAAAGCATTGTTGACCCCATGGTTCAGGAGCGTTTTAAATCCATAGTTGCAAAATACTCTGCGGATGCTATCATAACGAACCGTTCAATGCTGGTAGAGGAACTTAATAAAATCGTAAAAGAAGTCCTTTATGAAAAACAGATTATAGTTACTGATATTTCAATAGTTGATCTTGATTTTTCAGCGCAGTTCCTTAAGGCAGTTGAGGACAAGCAGGTTGCCGAACAGCAGGCAAAGATGGCTGAAAAGCTGGTTGAAAAAGCAAAGAAGGATGCCGAACAGCAGATTGCTAAGGCTAGGGCTGAAGCTGAATCTTTGAGAATGCAGCGTGAAGCTGTAACTCCAAGCCTTATTGAGCTGCGTAAAGTTGAAGCACAGATAAAAGCCATTGAAAAATGGAATGGAGTACTCCCATATTATAATGGCGGAGCAGTTCCTTTTATTCAGGTTGATTCAACAAAGAAATAAACAAAAGTATTTTTATTAAAGAAAAAGCAGGGAGAAATCCCTGCTTTTTTTGTTTATTTATATTATATAGTTACATCCTTTAATTAAAGGTATATATAATATTAATATTATCGTTTATTTATAAACGGTGATATTATTTTTTTGTGAATAATATTATATTCAAATTTTATATCTGAAATATATCTTTTTTATTGCTTTATCATAAACCTTCTTTTTATCTAATAATAAAAAAACTTATAGCAAAAAAAAAGAAATGTTTTTGTTTATTTCCATATTAATGTTTTCACGTGAAAACAATCATTAATTATAATAAATAATCTTAAATAACTAAGTAATTTTTTAATTTATTTACAAAAAAGTATGCATGATAAAGTGTTTATTTTATGATCTTTTCATTATACTGAATTGTTTCGGGATTTCTATGTTGTAAAGAGAATTTTTAATAATTTTATTATGAAAAGGCTATATTTAAGAAGATTATTGATTTTATTATTCGCCCGTCATGCTGAACTTGTTTCAGCATCTCTGCGGCTTAATGAAGTCTTGGAATAAGTTCAGGACGAAGAATTAATATTCGCGTCCTTTATAATTACATTGTATCAATACTTTTCTTTAAAAGAGCCTATGAAAAAAATTACTTATATTCTTTATAAAAAATTGCGCTAATATTTTTTATATAAACTAATATTATTTGTGAAAATGCTGTTATACATATTAATAGTAAAAATTGAATGTACCATTGCCAGAATTTTTAGCAATGAAGCAACTTAAATAAATGAAGATGTTATTTTAAACAGTATTTTTTAAGAATATAGTTTCGCTACCCCTCTAGTTGAGAAGGATATTTTAATACAATTATTAATGTTTTTAACAGAATCTTATAAAACAATATTTTTTTGTTTTACAGATTATAAACTAATAAAAGTTTTCACGTGAAAACACTTCTATAAATATAATTAAAAAATAGTATCTGTTTAATTAAAATTATATTGCATGGAGTGCTATTTTGTTAGTATTTATATTTAGTAATGAATAGAAAATATAATTTCTTTATCATATTAAAACATGTCTTGTACGGAATATAAATTGACTTATATAAAAAATTGCATAGTTTAATGTTTTGAATTTGTTTTCTATTTTAATAATATTTGTATGTTCTTTTGTTTAAATGATATTTTAAAAATATATTATTAGGATTTTTATGCGTAAAATATTAATGACAAGAATATAATATACCGTTA
>Ga0310690_10007791_pt1 | contig 13723 bp, 28 predicted proteins | sample AusTroGonzalo_MG_2_FD_207661 | JGI IMG/M metagenome (GOLD analysis project Ga0310690, IMG submission 207661) | Bovine rumen microbial communities from tropical cattle in Woodstock, Queensland, Australia - Gonzalo_04 (v2) (version 2) | ecosystem: Host-associated > Mammals > Digestive system >... | reverse complement strand
CTGGGCGGAAACGGCACTTGTGGCGGGAATCGCATTCCTGACTGCCGGGGTCCTCGGAATTAAATCAATGGTGGAATCGATATGCGCAGGGGAATGATTGTAGCGGTTGCCGTGATGCTGACGTTATCCACCACGGTCCATGCGGCAGAGATCCCGGCAGATATCAAGGAAGCGGCAGAGGAAATCGGCACAGAGTATAGCGTGAGTCCAGCACTGATCGAGGCTATCTGCTACGAGGAATCAAGGTTCACGCCGAACATCATAAACCGAAGTGGCAGAAATCGCGGACTGATGCAGATTGACCCGGCATTCAACACAGCAAGGATGGAGCGTTTGGGCGTCACCAAAGAAGATTTGCTGACCGTTCGGGGGAACATCCTAACAGGAACCGATTTACTGTCGGAACTGTTTGAGGAACATGAGGATGTGGTCATGGTTCTGCTGGTTTATGGAGGCTTTTCAAAGGCAAAGATCAACGCTTATCTGACCAAAGGTAGTATCCCGGCATATATCACACGATTACTTGACCGGGCAAACAAATATGAACAAGCAAACGAAAAGGAGGAAACAAACAATGAATGATGCAGAAAGACAGATCTTATCAAGAGCAATCCAGTACCTCTCAAGCTCACCGGCAGATGCAATGACGCAGGGACTCGGTGCAGATGACTGGGAAAAGGTAGCAAAGGGTAAGGCAATCGAAGACCTTGAGATCCTTCAGCTTCTCAGTGGTGGCGTAGATGCAGACCTTCCCTACAATGCACCGGTGGAAATCGATGTTCCGAGGATATGAAATGACCGCAAGTGCGGCAACACTTACGGCCAAAACGGTGTGACAAGTGGACTACTTGTTCATATCTTAGCACGATTCAGGAGGAAAGTCAATGAATATCCCAATCGACAGGGCTAAAGACATAGCAGAGCAGATGTTCAGAAGCATAGACGCAATAGAACTTATGGATCTGTACGACGATTCCGCATTCAATGACCCTGCGGATGCACTCGCGGTAACGATCCAGGAGAACCCGCTGGCAGTGATAGAGCTGCTTTCCGGCCTTGTCGAGGATTATTCAGAAAAGTACAAGGAGGACTGACAGATGGAGAGTTTATACAATCTGACGGAGGATTATCAGGTGCTGATGGAGTATGCGGACAGTACCGATCCCGATGATGAACAGGTATTCCTGGATACGCTTGATAGCGTGACCGCGACAATTAATGTCAAGATGGATGATTACGCAGTGGTCATGGACCACATGAAGGAGCGCGAGGATCTGATTGACCTGGAGATTAAGAGACTGACCGCCAGGAAGAATGCAATCAGCAACAACCGGGCAAAGATGCGCGAACGGCTATATGATTCCATGCTTGCTACGGACCGGACAAAGGTGACGACGGATTTACATACTTTTTCCATCGTCAAAAACGGTGGGAAGCTGCCGCTGATCATCAACGGTGATGTGCCTGACAAGTATATGAAGGTCATCATGGAGCCCGACAAGGATCTGATACGGACCGCACTGGAGACCGGAAATACAGAAGTATTGAAATTCGCTCATTTCGGAGAGCGGGGGCAGCATTTATCAATCAAATAAAAGGAGGGGAAAACAATGGCAATTCCGGTATTGGTTTTAGGTCGGAGCGGTTCCGGTAAAACCTATTCGATCAAGAATTTCAAAGCAGACGAGGTCGGCGTGATCTCTGTTGAGAAGGGGCGGCTTCCGTTCCGGTCAGAGATTCAGGTGGCGAAGATCCCTGTATCTTTTGAAGGTGCTAAGGATTATGCGGAACTGTATAGAGGGAAGTATTCCTGGCTTATCAAGACCATCGAGACATCCAAATACAAGACCGTTGTGATTGATGACAGCCAGTACCTTCTGGTCAATGAACTGTTCGACCGGGCCTATGAAAAGGGTTATGACAAATTCACACAGATGGCAGCGAACTTCAGAAATCTGATCCATGCGATCAATGAAATGAAGCAGGAGGATAAGATCGTATATTTCCTGCATCACACGGAGACCGATACGGACGGTCGTGAAAAGGCCAAGACCATCGGCAAGATGCTGGATGAGAAACTGACCGTAGAAGGGTGCTTCGACATTGTTCTGTACTGCCAGGACCACAAATTCTATACACAGTCAAACGGGCAGTCCACGGCGAAGACCCCGGAGGATATGTTTGAACTGGAAATCCCGAACGATCTCAAGGCCGTTGATGCGGCAATTAGAGAATACTACAACCTGAACACAGTTAAGGAGGAAAAGAAATGAAAGCATTCAGCGATTACGACAAAACACAGACGGCATCGGCGGGGGTCGGTAAACTTCCGGTTGGCGGATACATCCTTAAGATCCTTGACGCAAAGGTGCAGACCTATTCAAGCGGTTCCCAGCAGCTTGTGATCAGTTTCGACATCGCGGAGGGCGATCACAAAGATTACTACAAGGAGAAGTACACCGCAAGTAAGTATGAAGATAAGAAGTGGAGCGGCACCTATCGTCTCTGGCTTCCCAAAGATGACGGATCTGAACAGGACGGATGGACGAAGAAAAAGCTCAAGACCGCATTCGTGGCGATCGAGGAAAGCAATTCCGGATACCATTGGGATTGGGATGAGAACAAGCTCAAGGGTAAGATGGTCGGCGGTGTGTTTGGCGAGAAGGAATGGGAGAACAAAGACACCGGGGCAACAGGTGTTTATACTGCATGTTCCTATTTCTGCAAGGTGGATGATATCCGCGCAGGTAAATTCAAGGTTCCGGATCTTGTTCCGCTGAAAAACAAGCCCACTGGTTCTGTACCGGATGGTTTTGTCAATGTTCCTGATGACGCGACTATGGACGAGCTTCCGTTCAAATGAGTCCGTTTCAAATCGACAAGTGCATAGAGAGTATTCAGATCCTGGTTGATACAAGAGAGCAGGATACAGACCGGGCAAGGCGTAGGTTAGCAATGTTGCCTTGCCCACACACCCGGGAGGCGTTGAACTTCGGAGATTATTCTTATTGTTTCACGCAACCAAGTGGCCTGATCACACCAATGAATCTGAAATTTGCGATTGAGAGAAAGATGAGCCTGGATGAACTCGCCGCATGTTTCACACATGACAGGGGACGTTTTGAAAGAGAGTTTAAAAGGGCGGCAAGCGAAGGGGCGTTTATTGTTCTGATCGTCGAGAACGCAAGTTATGAGAACCTTCTAAACCATAAATATCGGAGCAGATTTACACCGGAGGCTTTCATCGCATCATTGGTTGCCTGGGAAAGGCGATACGGTTTTCATGTTGTCTTCTGCAAGGAAGAAACCACACCAAGGATGATTTATGAATGGTGTAAACGAGACCTGAAAGAACGGCTGGAGAGCGGTGACTATGACTGTTGAGGAAATTAGAGATAATTTCAAGCTGCGATCAGAAGTAGAGCAGCGTGGAATAGAGATTAACCGTCAGGGTTTCTGTAAATGTCCGTTCCATCCAAATGATGATACCGCATCGTTGAAAATCTATGATGATCAGAATACTTGGTATTGCTTCGGATGTGAGAAACACGGAGACATTATTACCTTTGTGGAGGAATATGAAGGCGCCTCTTTCCCGGAGGCTTGCAGGATTATCTCCGGAGAGAACCTTGAACCGTCTACAAAATTTAAGATCAAGGCCAGAACACACAAGAGATATGCAAACGTTATCTTCAAGGGCAAAGACCACCGATCAAGGAACGCTCTCGATAAAGAGATCAGGAAGTATTGGAAACTCTTTAATTTTGTCGATGAACCGATGAGCGATGCGTGGGCAGAACATTACAACAAATGGCAATTATTGACATACAAGGCTCATGTGGCAGACGGAACAGAAATGATGGAGACGTAATGATTACGAAAGAAGAAATAGATTTTTGGGGAAAAGATGAGATCCTGAATGACAAGATCATCGCGGACGCCATTTTCAGTGCAGAAGATCCGATTGACGAGGCGAATATCCATAATTGGATTCTTGACCGGGCAAGGTCTTTAGGAACCACAAGAGCAGTCCAGAGGCTTATCAAAGGGGTAAAATCTGCGGTTGCCGATATGGAGAAGCAGGTCGCAAGTAAGAAGAGCAACCTGACGGATTTCAATTATTTCGGAACCGGCGTGGAGTTTAACTGTGGCGCGTGGATCGCTAACAGAAGCGGGATCATCATGATGACCGACAAAGGGGAAATGAAGGCATGCTATCATCCGATTCTTCCTATTAAAAGATTCATCAACCTGGAGGATAACAAGGAGCGTGTCGAACTGGTATTTTTACGGGACGGATATTGGCGGAGTATCACGGTTGACAAGTCCGTCATTGCCAGTGCATCAAAGATCGTTACCCTTGCAGGGGTCGGTGTTGCAGTCAACAGCGAGACGGCCAAGTATCTTGTCCGGTATCTGTCCGATATCGAAAACTTCAATCCCATACCAACAGCGAACAGTACCAGCAAGCTCGGATGGAACGGCAATTCGTTTATCCCGTTTGATACGGAGATCGAATTTGACGCCGAAGCGAGATTTTCAGAACTGTTCGGGTCAATCAGGGAAAACGGCTTGCAGGAAAGATGGTTCGACCTTGTCAAGACGATCCGCAGCGGCGACCGCTATGAGCCAAGACTTTGTATGTCTGTATCGTTTGCGTCGGTACTGTTGCGACCACTTAAATATTCTCCGTTCATCGCAAACATGTGGGGCGAGACCGGCAAAGGAAAGACGGTCATGATCATGCTGGCAGCGTCTATCTGGGCGGACCCATCAGAGAGCAAGTATATCACAGATTCCTACAGTACACAGAATGCTTTTGAGGCAAGGCTTGATATCCTGGATGACCTTCCGCTGCTGCTGGATGACATGTCAAAGGTCCGCGACAAAATGAACGACGGATTTACTGACCTGGTATATCTGCTTTGTTCCGGCAGAGGCAAGGGCCGGTCAAACGTGGATCTCGGACTGAACGACACAAAGAGCTGGCACTGCGCGATCCTGTCAAACATGGAAAGGCCATTGACGGTTGAGACCATGCGAGGCGGTGCATCAAACAGAATACTTGATTTTGAAATCGGTGATGGGTATGTCTTCCAGGATGGCAATGCGGTCGTAGAACTTGTCAAAGAAAACTTCGGTTTCGCCGGGCGGATGTTTATCGACATCATAAAGAAGATGGGGTTCGATGAGATCCGGACGATCCAAAAAGACTTCCAGCGCAAAATCATTGAGGTGGCAGAACAGCAAGGATCACACAAGGAAGAGAAGCAGGTGATTCCGTTGTCGGTGATTCTGACCGCTGACAAGATCGCCACAGATGAAATCTTTAAGGACGGTATCTATCTTGACATCGCACAGTTGACCGCAATGCTCAAAGATACGGATGAAGTAAGCGAAGGCAAGCGCGGATATGAGTACATCCTTGGATTCATCCAGGAGAATTGGACGGCGTTTCATGCAGATGACAAGGGAGAAAATTTCAGCGGCAGGGAGTACGGACATTTTGGAGTGAATGGTGATGAGTATATCTATATCATACCGAACGTATTGAACCGGGTAGCACAGGAAGGGAACTTCTCAAAGAAAGCGTTTTGTTCCTGGGCGGATCGGCAGGGACTTTTGAAACACGACAAGGGAAGCATGCAGGTGCTGATCAGGAGAGCTGGTAAACCGATGAGATTTTATGCAGTCAAGTGGCCTAACAGTGAAAAAGAAGACAAGGAAGAGCCGGTAGATCTTAAAGAACTTCCATTTGACTGATCAAGGGAAAGTGTAACAGGTTTCCTGTTACGTCGTAACAACAAACAAAATAATGCGAAAGCCGCACCGTTATTGGGATAGAGGGAAAGTGTAACAAGTGTAACAAGTCCAAAACATGACTTTTATATTACGAACGTATATATTTCCAAAACCGAAAATAATATATCTTCTCGCGCGTAAAGTCAAAAAAGTACCTGTTACACCTGTTACACTTGTTACAAATCCCGTGGTTGACACGTTTATAGACATTTTCAAAACCTGTTACAGACCTGTTACACCCACAAAAAAGTTGTTACACCGGCAATAAACAATGCAAAATGATTGATTTATTTTAATAAAACGGAGGGCAGCAGGATGGAAACAACAAAGCAGAAGAAAGAAGACTGGGACGCAAATTCATCTATTTGGTATCTGTTTCGGGATTTCGGGAGCATTACTCCGGAGACATCCACGGATGAAAAATGGAGCGAGATTGTCAGCAGGGCAAACGACACAGCAAGTAAATATCAGTGCTATGGTCCGATGATACATGAAGCTCTTGTCATCCTGGAGGATCGTGCGATCGGGGAGACCAGGGCAAAGGTACGCCGGGATGAATACCGGCAGGAACAGAATCAGGCGTCAAAGGTCATGAGTTTATTTCGATCACTTGCAGCGGATGACCAGGAAAAAATCATGGATCTGATGCGGCTATATAGAGATAGGCGGTGAATGTGTGATGGAATGTGCATGCAGAACATGTGATAAACATGGTCAGGATGTTAACTGCCATGCAACGTGTGAAGAGTACGAGGAGTATGAACGGAAGCGTAAGGAACTGAGGGACAAGCGTTACAAGGCCAAGAGGGGGCTTTTGATGCTTGAGGATGCCAAGAGGAGCAGAAGGTTCTGGAAGGGGGAAAGATGAATGGACACAGAGATAGATTTCATACGGGAAAAAGAAGCCATTGACCGCGAGGAGCGCAAGTGGGCAATGCGAGACTACTGCGAACGGTGCGAAAACCACAACGAGAGTTGCCCATACTATGACGAGGACGATGAGTCATGGGATGAGCAGAGGTGCTTCAGAGAGAATGAATGGTGGTGAGAGGGATGACAAGAGAAGAAGCAATCAAATGTTTAAAACAGATGAAAATAGATATGTCACATATAAGTGATGCGTATGTCGCAATAATGACAGCAATAGAGGCATTATCCCAACAGCTTTGCAACGATATAATCAGCCGATCAGAAGCAATAGACGCTTGCGATCAATCTGTCAACGTTATTGAGGCAACAGATCGCATCAAAGAGTTGCGGGGCGTTGTTTGTGAAGATGCTATCAGCAGACGAGCGGTGCTACATATACCGTTAAATCTACGGTATGACGACATAATCAATTCCTTGCCACCCGTACATGCAGAACCGAGAACAGGGCATTGGATAGACAGAAGTGAAGGTGGAAGAATCATATATCCGTGGATGGAAGCACACGAATGTAGTGAGTGTGGAAAATATGGAAGTGCCGCATGGGATTATTGCCCGAACTGCGGAGCAAAGATGGAGGGATAGGATGATAAACATTAGATTTTATATTCCCAAAGATGAAAGTATCCCGACAGATTTAAGACTTTATGTCGGAGAAAACTATGTTGAGTATGAGCGTACTGCTAACGGATTTTTGTTCAAAACGCTTATTGACGATGAAGACGAGGCTATGAAAGTGGTGCAACAGATTGTCAGCAAGATGAAATCAGAACATGATGAATCAGAGCATGGAGTATCGTGGCGTACTATTTCCTTAGCCGTTGTTCCACAGGAAGAAAGATACAAAATCGGAACGTGGGTCGAATGGAAGTATCGAGTTCGTGATTCGTATTGAGAAAGGATAAGAACGGAGGACAGGAATGAGCGTGATAATAACTGGAATGGATATGCCAAATACTTGCGGTGTATGTGAAGCAAGCGGGACGGGAGCGTGTCATAAGTGGCATTTCAAAGAATCAGGCAGAAAACGTGACGATGATTGTCCTCTCCGTTCCGTAGAGGGATTGATAGAAGAATTAGAAGAATACGCACGTAGACAGGGTGACGGATGGGATTACGGAATTGTTCAAAGTGCTATTGATATAGTCAAAGAATACTGCGGTATGGAGGGACAGGAATGACGGTGATTGATGCGGATGTATTCTTGGAATACTTAATCTTTTCAAAGCACATAGATAGTCTAAAGTGCGGAGAAGTTAAAGAAGCCATTGAAATGTCTAAAGTTGATGTGCTTGACAAGATAAGAGCCGAGATTGAAAAAGAAATTATTCCAAGAAATTCATGCCAATACGACCATGAAGCAAAGTGGCAAAATATGGGATTAAGAATGGCATTAAAAGTGATTGACGAGTACAAGGCAGAAAGTGAGGAACAGGATGCACAGTGATGTTAAACGCATAGCGGAGAAGGTAGGTCAGGCAGTAACAGACCTGATCGAGAAGGTAGCAGTCATAGAGTATCACCGAGGCTGGGATGACTGCGAGACCCACATGACAAAAATGGAATCAGAAAGGGATATCCACGAATGCGGTCAGGAGTTCCAACACATCAAGGAAGAGGTTGACAGGGAGGTTGCAAGACTGAAGAGGTGGACACCATGAATGATCAGGAAGCAAAGAAGGATGCCGGGAAACTGCGTATCACTCTTGTCCCGACAGAGATTATCAGAGCAATAGCAAGGGTGCGGATGTATGGGACGGAGAAATACGGAGATCCCGATAACTGGAAGCGTGTCGAGGCGGAGCGTTATCGTGATGCACTCATGCGGCATGTACTGGCATACATTGACAATCCCGAGAGCGTTGACGAGGAAAGCGGACTAAAGCACCTTGACCATATAGCTTGTAATGTGGCGTTTCTCTGTGAACTGGAGGACTTGAGATGAAAGTATATTTTTTGCCGTACGTTGCCGGGATGTGGCGATCAATGGCACCACTATACAAAGAGCATAAACGCAACAAGGACACTGTTGTTGTCATGCCTATCCCGTACTGGGGGCGCAATGCGGACGGGGAATTATGCTATCCACATTATGACGGGTATGATTTCCCTGTCCCTGTCAAGGACTACCACGATGTTGACCTGTTCGCTGAACATCCAGACATCATATATTTTCATAACCCTTACGATGACTGCAACAGGGTGACGAGCGTTGACCCGATGTATTATTCCGATTATCTCCGTCGGTGTTGCGACAAGCTGATATACACGCCGTACTATACCCGATGCGCTGGGGACTTTGATTTACACTCTGCCATGATAGGCGCGGTCTATAAGGCGGATGCTATCGTAGTCTGGTCAGAAGCACAGAAGGAACACTATGCCGCAGTACATCCGGGCAAGGAGATCATTGTCAAGAAGCGTCCGAAACTTGCAAAACGCAAAGTCCCGGAGGACTGGGAGGAACGCATAAACGGTCGAAGGGTGGTATTGCTTAACAATTCCCTCGGTGCATTGCTTGACAATCCGCGCAGGGAGTTACACGCACTGGAAGACGCGATCCGGGGCAATCGGGATGTGTGTCTCTGGTGGCGGCCTCACCCACTATTTGTCGACACAATCAATTCGGTCTGTCCGAAGTATGGCCCGTTTTACTATCAAATCATGACGCGATTCCTACAGAGGAATGATATTTTCGATAACTCATGGGATGTCGAACGCGCCGCAGTACGGGCGGACGAGTATCTCGGAGACCCGTCAAGCGTGACATTGATGTTCTATGAGCAGGGAAAGAAGGTGACAATACTATGATTCAGATACATGCCTGCAAACAAAGGGAAAAATACGTCACGGAATGTTTGGTTCCTGAACTGATCAATCAGGGCTTCAAGGGGCGGGATATCCATATACACATGGATGACGGAAAAGGCAATCTGGAAGCATATCTGGAAGCATATCGGGAACTGCCGCCTGCCGGGGATGTGTGGCACCTTGAGGACGATGTCTTCCCGGACCCTCGGTTCTATCAGTGGGCGTTTGGCCTCAGCTTTTTCCCGAAAACAATCATTGCCGGTTTCGGTGCCGGTCAGAATTATGGTCTCAGAGACTTTGGATATTGTGTCGAACCTGGCGAATTATTCCTGTCATTTCCGTGCATCAGAATCCCCTGTGAGACGATAAAAGACTTCCTGCAATGGTTTGACTTAAATCGGAAAAGAAGCGACGTGATGGACGCTACAAAGTGCGGAAACGGCATCGACGGAGCATTCAAGTTATACATCATTGACAAGGGGATCGTGGGCTATAATTTCAAGCCCTGCATGGTTGAACACATTGACGATATGCTTGGCGGGTCTATATCAAATCCAAAAAGAATGCAATTAAAGGCGGCAATTTTTGAAGGGACTTTGGACCCGGTCAAAAGGTGGCTAGCATGAGCCGCTACAGGTTGCCGAAAAAGGGGAGTAAATACTACTTGCCGCCCGAGGTCTATGAGTATGCCGACCGTTATGCCCGAATGATAAAGCACTGGGAGAGAGAAAAAGCCTGGGCGGAAGGCGAGAAAAAAGACGCTATAAATGCCAAGATCCAAGTTATCATAGACGCCGCTGAAAAGGTCGCTCCGCCTGCCTTAGTGCCGTTTTTACTGGAATCCGTGACAAGTGGCGCGACTTATGACGGACTAAGGGCAAGCGGTATGCCGTGCGGTCAACACATGTTACAGGATATGCGCAGGCGGTTTTACTTTGAACTGTCAAGGATGATATAATATAAAAAGAGAGGAGGGACAAGGAATGTGGGAATTTTTAAGGCCGAGTGAAGTCATAAATCCCCAAGAAGACGAATACTGCCAGATTGTTCAAAATGACGAAGAAGTAAGCCAATTGTGTGGGCTGGATCATCACAAGATAGGCAGGGAAGGTCTGCTGGCCCTTATAGACGGCAAACCTCTGTATTTTGACGATGGCGAGTACGCACACCTTATATACTATGACAACACGCAAAAGAAAAAGAACGGGAAGGGTCATTGGATAGAGACCGAAGACAAAAGGCATTATTTCTGCTCGGAATGCTTAAAACAGGCATCAATCGAATTTGATGATGTTACATGGCACTACAACGACTTTTTATCGGATTTTTGCCCCAACTGCGGCGCAGATATGCGGGAGGAGTAGGTATGAGAGATAGAGAAGCAACAGAAGCAGAGGTCGAACGGTATTGCTATAGACGGAACCTTGCGCTTGTATCAAGAGAATTTATTGATGATCTAAAAATGAGTCATGGTGACATTGACTATTTCTTGAAAAACTATCGGTTTATAAAAATGCAGCTTGATGCTGTCGCGATGTTTGACAGAGGAATTAAGCAGAGGTTTGAGGATATTAAAGAACAGGTCATGGCTTTAACATTAAGGAGTCTTGTTACACCTGAAGAAAATGAAGACGCTGAAATCATCAATATTGTTGTAGGAACATTCAGCGACAAAGTCCTTGAAATCATCGACAGTAACATGGACTGAAAGGAGTAGTAATGACAGAGCAGGAAAAGGAAGCAATCAAGGAACTTCAAGCTTTGTATCACTACAACTACATAAATAAAAACAAAAAAGCATGCAAGTGCTTGATAAGAGCATTTTACATCCTTAATAAACACCTGAATGGACAAATAGGATGGCGTATTCAATTTGATGGTAGTCATGCTGATGAACTAAAAGACGTGATGGATGAACAGAATGAGATTTTACATTGTTTTCATCCATACGGAGACGAAACAGAGTACGGAAGAGCAATAAATGCTTTGATTAAAAACGCGGAAGAAAACGGCGTTATTTTTTCCAAATATGATCTTGGCTGGGTGACAGCACAAAAAGGGAAATATATAATGACTATTGACCTTTTTGACGAGGAAAAAGAGATCGGAAAAAAGCTGCATAGGCTCATTCATAGAGAGGAAAAGGACAAAGAAAAGAACCCCCGCCAGAATTGACGGGGGTATTATTATTTCTTCTTCATGTCGGCCCGGATTAGGTCTTTTATGTATCCTTGCTTGTTGTCAAGCTGATCCAGGTATGCGAGTATATCAGCATCTGTTTTGTTGTTTAGTTTTATTGCGACCCTTGTTGTATTTGCCGCGTCATATTTTGCCGTTGCTCTGTTATGTGCCGCGCTTCCCATCTGTTTTCCCCTCCCTATCCGATGATCAGGTCTTCGTTTGCTCGTTCCAGGTAGCGATCCAAAAATTCAAGCATTGAGCAAGGCGCTATTTCCCGGTCTACCTCATACTGTGTGTCAATGTCCATCGCATTGACTATTACTTCCCACTGTGATTCAACGCTCGTCCCGTAGTCGCGTTCCTGTTTTTCCATCTCTTCGATTGCTTCATCAGCGTTCAAAAAATGCACTCCGTTATCAAGACTGATTCGTGCCATTGCTTTTTCCTCCTCTTGTTTGATTGTATATCGTGTCGGTATTACCTGTCAACCGTTCAGCTCTTTTTCAGCGATATCAAGTATTTTCTCATGGATCTGGGTCGCCCGGAAGGCATCCTCTAAACCGTCAAGCGTGAGATATTCTAAACAGAGCTTGCATACATCCTTTAGCCATTCATGCTTCCATTCGTCCTGGTCCTTTTCCAGGTCTATCAGGATTTCGGCGGCAGGGTCAACCGGTTTATATTCCATGTATTGACCGTTGATCATTACCATGACCTGAAAACCATTGTTTACGGCTTCTTCCATCTGTTTCGGGGTGATCGTGTACTGGTTCATGTTTTCCTTTCTGGCTACCTTTTGCCCGGTAGCCGGGGCGGGTTGCGGTCACAATAGTATTATTTGCCTTTTCGGTAGAGGGTCGGACTATGCCACACAGAACCGGCGGACGGTCGTTGTCTTGGTGAACCGGGCGACCACATCCGGCAGGGCCTTCTTCAGTGCTGTTGTATCAACGCGGGTGCTGGATACTTCATTCCAGGTCACCTTGTAATCGTCCCCGGTCATTGTGTAGACCTCAGTCCGGTTCATTTCGGCCTTGAGAAGGTCTTCCGCTGCGCTGATTTCGGCCTCAAGTTCTTCTTTCATCCTCTTGTATTCTCTGATGGTCTTAACTGCTTCGTTGATTTCCTGCTTTGTCATTTCTTTTTCCCTTCTTCCGGGTCCGCCCGGATCGTTTGTGTATTGTTTGTTTTCTGCCGGGGTTAAGGGTTGCCCGGCGCCCTTTGTTAATTAGTGTTCGTAGAATGCGATCGTCTCGCCCTTTTTCAGTTCCCAGCATCCGCAGCCTCTGCAAGCACATTCGGAGCAGTTGCCGCCGCACACCTTCCAGTTGTCAGCCGGTTCGCAACCCTTCATGATGACCGCCGCTGTCGGCAGGTTGTGCGGATTTTCGATCCGGCATCCCGTAAAGGGAAGGCTAAAAATCAAGTGAAGGTTTGCGGGCTTTTTGTGGTTCTTCAGGTATTCGTTGACGTCCGCGTAGTTCTTTGTGAATGCCAGGAATTGAGTTCCTTTAAGCTCCCGGGCAAGTTTGCACATCCTGTCGAGGTAATCCGTGTCGACGATATCCCCGGAAACATGCCAGCGGAAAAACCTTGTCATCATGGCCGCGGCTTTGACTTGGAAGAAATAAAGGTCCCTGTCAGCCTTCAGAATCTCAAGGTTTCTATCATAGGCGGCTTTTACGCTGGGATAGATCCGGCAGAGTTTCGCGGCGTAGCATTTTTTCGCGCAGGTCTCGCAGTTCTTGCAGGTGACGATCGGGGGAAGTGATACGCTCGGGATCTGTCCCATTTTGCTGTTGCCGTTGCTGATAGAGATCTGATTTGCTTTCATGGTTTTTTCTCCTCTCGTTTGTGTTTTGATTGTATCGGTGTTCACCGACAAACACAGAATAGCATGGTCGGTGTTCACCGTCAACCCCCAAAATGAAAAAAATTTTGACAGGGTATTGCAAGCCGCATGGATAGCGGAAAGAACTTTGCACTCAGATATTGACACGCG
>Ga0310690_10007789_pt1 | contig 13724 bp, 11 predicted proteins | sample AusTroGonzalo_MG_2_FD_207661 | JGI IMG/M metagenome (GOLD analysis project Ga0310690, IMG submission 207661) | Bovine rumen microbial communities from tropical cattle in Woodstock, Queensland, Australia - Gonzalo_04 (v2) (version 2) | ecosystem: Host-associated > Mammals > Digestive system >... | reverse complement strand
AGGGGGCGGGGTTTGGGGCCAACATAGCCCCCCGCAACATGCTTGCTGTCAGCATGATAAACCATTGGGGGGCGCGGGGGGCGCAGTTTTTTTATTTTTTGTCTATATAGGGACGTGTAAACTCTCGAAATGCAGCATCACCGGCCAGAAGTACGTGTACTTATCGCCAGAAGTACGTGGGTTGTGAGGCAGAAGTACGTGGGTTGTTGAGCAACTTCGCCTGTCAAATCAAGTTGTTTAACGTGCCTGTTCAGCCTACTTAACTACATCCCAAACTTCAGTAACATGACTTTTTGAGGTAAGAAATAGTGGAGTTTTTGGTTAGTGCCTGAAAGGTGTATGGGTGTAGGGTTGGGTGTATGTAACCTACACCCATATTACGTACAGAACTACAGGCGGTTATATGCCTCTGGTGTAGGGTGAAGGGTGTTTTGCAAATTTTCGTTTGAAAAATTGCAAAACACGTTAAAGCATTCTGAGGATAAAGTCAACTCCCGAGAATAACTTTTCTCTTTTGCGGATTTAATATCGATGATGTGATTTATTATTTATTGGGGGAAAACATTGAGATTTTTTATTACTACCAAAAGTTGTATCTGTAAGTCTTGCTGTCCGCCAAAAGTTAAAACAATCTGCGGCAGGAAAGAAGCACTCTTCATACTAACGCCATGTATCTACGGAGACACAAGCGGAGGGATAAGAAAACAATGACATTGGACACCATAAATGATGCCCAATGCTTGCTCATTGTTAAGATTTTAAAATATAGATTCACAAAAACAATTGTTATATTTTCCTCTATAAAAAAGTATTTATATCTGCCAGACGTATTGATTCCAACTTTTTATATACCTTTGCCAAGGAAATTGACTCTATTGGAAAAACTGGGGGGCTTTGATATAAATCCACACCAATAACTTTCTTTGGACTATGCCATTTCCAGCTCATTAACAATACGTTAATAGTCACCATCAATACTGTAAATCTATTCTGGCTTGACGGCTAGCCTCAACCCTTACTACCTCATCGGGAAGCTTATAGTAACTACTTGAACTAATTTTTATTCCATAAATTCCTGGATCTAAGTTAAGGAATTCATAGTGCCCATCATCAAAGGTAGTTGTTGTTAATAAAAGTGTCCAATCATAATCAATCAAAGGATCACCCCCATAACTATCATCGTTATAACTACCTTTATAAAGGCTAACTTGAATGCCTTTTAACACTTCAGTAGAATTTTGACGAGTAACAATACCGTAAATGCTGCCAAGTTCATTTTCCTCTGATTTTGAACAAGAAACTAGTATGATGGCTGTTAGTACCATCATCAATGTCAATAGCTTTTTCATTTTTTGAATTTTATTATTTTGTTTTATTGCGGTGTCATTGTGATGTTGGCTTCAATTTTTTCGCCTACTACGGCGGAAAGTGTCTTGCGATTAGTTTGGTAGCCTGGTTTCTGAACCGTTATCGTGTATTGCTGAGGAGTGAGCTCAGAGTATTCAAACAGGCCATCGCTACCGGTGAGCTTAGTGATACCACCAGGACTAAGCGTGACGATGACATTATCCAAAGGATTGCCTGTGTTCGTATCGGTCACAACGCCATAGAGGGTTCCGAAACTATCATATTCATCTTTGGAGCAGGACACAAGCAAAGGGAGTGCCGCGAGGCACAGGAAAAGAATCTTTTTCATCTTCATATATACATTATAGATTATTTGGTGAGTTAGAATTGAACGTTCATAGCCAGTCCTCCAGCTTCGGGTGTAGCAAACGGAGCAAAACGCATAGCGACATGTCCCACCTCGACATGCTTTTTCCCCTTCGCTACAATGCCATCAACTACATTCCAAGCATAAACAGCCAATGCTCCGGCAATGAAACCATTGCGAAGGTTTTGCATATTGTCTGCCTTGTTTATGTAATTCTGGCGTGCCTGAGCATTATGTGTCGTATTTATTTTTGACTTGTACGAAGAGCGCAATCCCTCGAAGGCTACCACACCGCCTAAGGCCACAACCTCGGCTGCAATGAAGGCAATTCCTTTTGCAGTACTGCCCTTATGCAATTGAGCCATACCAGGCACAAAGACACGTGCCGAGAATGGATACTTCCTCGTCACAGAGACAGGTTCGTAAGTGTACATCGGGTTCTTCTTTGTCTGGACAAGCAAATCTACACGACAAGCACCGTTAGGCAAAACCTCGTGCCATTCATCTACAACCTGTGCAGCCACAGTCAGCTCGTCGCTGCTACTCATAGTTACAACGCCGTTACTTTCACGGATGGAATATTGGCGACCTGTGGCCCTGCTGCGTTCATCAGCCACTTCCTGAAGGGCCAGTCGTCGTGCGTCTTCCATCGTGCTGCCAACGGCAAAGAAACTCTTCAAATAGGAGTTCTGATACTCCTCACGGAATCCGTCCACCCATGATGGACGCTCCTTGGATGTCTGCTGTCCCATGACAGATAGGCTTGAGAAAAGCAGACAAAAGAATAATGCGATTAAGTGTTTCATTCTTGGTTCTCCTTATATTCCTTGAACTTCTCTTGCATGTATTTGCGGAATTGGTGTTCCTTGAAGCGAATCTTCAGTTCTTCATCCTCAGAAACAACATCCGCAATCTTGTCGGCAAGTTGCTTCTTGTAAATTCGGATACCACAATAACAATTTACATGGCCTTTATCATCCACACCTGAGAATTTAAGGGACTGAGCTTGTGTGTCATTGACAACAGCATCAATAATCTGGTCTCCTGCACGTTCTACATGAACCTGTGCATCACTTCCTGCATTGTTTCCAATGTAATCACTATAATCTGACACAATACCTTTATAAGCGTGCTTCAGTTTCTGGCGAACAACATTTTGGGCATTGGTTAGGGCAGAGAGTTGTAGAACATCCATACGAGTTTGCGGCCCATTGGCGATACCTAATGCTGCGAAATACTCCTCTGTGTCAGGTTCAAACCCGGGAGCATCAAAGGTACCACTGCCAAAGGGATTTACCGAGCTTGCTGTACGTCCTGCAGCATAAGGAGTTGCTGCTTGCTTTCCGCTACCGCAACTTGTCATTACACACATTCCGGCTACGAAAGCCATCACACTAAAGAACCTTTTTGTTTTCATTTTACTTATTATTTAATAGTTAAACAAGTGTTCATACAGCGGCAAAAGGAAAAGACACAAAAATGGCGTGGCCACTCTTATGCACTTAACCTGAGGGGCGAGCCTAGGAATTTTGGAACCCCTGTCACATATAAGAATGCTTCCACGCCAAAGCGTGTTGCATAGCATTGAACATGTGACAGGGAGAGCCTTCTTTGGCTTCCCTTCTGCTTCTTAAATCGAACTATTCCAGAAGAAGTTTCCTAGGCTGCTTTGGTTAAGTGCGAAATAATAAGCTAATGCATCTGCGGTTTGGGATTTCTCCCCAAATCCGTTGCAAAGATAGAGAAAAGATGAATATGTTACAAATACTTCTAAAGAAAAATATACTTATATATACAAAAAAGTTCTCTTTGTATGATAATTCGTGCAATTTGTGGTAAAAAGATAATATTTTATTCTGTTTGATTACTTATCATCATCTGTCCTTTCTTTTTGCATAAAGACATCATAGGGCAAAAAGGACATATTTGCGGCTGTCAACCCTCCTGTAATGCTTTATTATTGGGCCTTAAAATAAAAATAATGTAAAAAAACAGATATTTTTTTTCCTATCACTTTTCTATTTACACTTTATTTTGTACCTTTGTGCCACTTTTAAAGGAAATATAACCTAAACACATAAAAATCAAACTAATATGACAAAGATTGAATTAGTAAAGAAAGTTGCTGAAAAGACAGGCGTTGACCAGCCCACAGCTTTGGCTGCAGTAGAAGGTGTTATCGACACTCTGAAGGAGTCTCTCATCGAGAAGGAGAACGTATATATTCGTGGCTGGGGAACTTGGACACTCAAGCACCGTGCTGAGAAGACCGCACGCAACATCTCCAAGAACACTACTATGATTGTTCCCGCACACGACATCCCATACTTCAAGCCCTGCAAGGAGTTCATGGAAGCTGTCGCTAAGGCATAATAACAGATTCTCTCTAAACCTCCCCCTCTATGGGGAGGCTTTCCAAGCTTCCCCACGTTGGGAGGCTTTTTTGTTATATTATATATTAATAATGTATAGTAACGTATTATGAAGAAATATATCTTATCTGCTCTCGTTGTTCTTCATTCTTCAATCTTCGTTCTGCATTCACAGAATGTTATTGACTACGTCAACCCCATCATCGGCACTAACGGCATGGGACACACCTTCCCAGGAGCCTGCGTTCCCTTCGGCATCGTACAGCTCTCCCCTGAGACGGACACCATTCCCCACAACGTGGACGGACGCTATCAGGGCAAGGTCTATGAGTATTGCGCTGGCTATCAGCATCGTGACAAGACGATTGTCGGCTTCTCGCATACGCACCTTTCCGGTACGGGACACTCCGACTTGGGCGACATCCTCATTATGCCCACGACTGGCAAGCTGCAAACCAATCCCGGTACAGCCGACAACCCAGAGGCAGGCTATCGCTCCCGATTCTCGCACGATACGGAGAAATGCTATCCTGGCTACTACGAGGTTATGCTTGATGATTATGGCATCCTGGCACAGCTCACTACTACACAACGTGTTGGTACACATAAATATACCTTCCCGTCCGACCAAGGTCAGTTCATCCTCGACCTCGGTCACGGCATCTACAACTACGACGGCAAGACGCTCTGGAGCTACCTCCGCGTAGAGAACGACACACTCCTGACGGGCTATCGCATTACCAACGGTTGGGCAAGACAGAACTACACCTATTTCGCCATCTCGCTTTCCGAGCCTATTCAGAACTATGGTTACAAGGACGAGCAACGGATGAAGTACAACGGCTTCTGGCGTAAGAACGACATACACCATAACTTCCCCGACATGGCAGGTCGCGAGATTGCAGCTTATTTCCAATTCAAGTTGCCTGCAAGTCACCAGCTGACCATTAAGGTTGCGCTTTCGGCTGTCAGCCAAAGCGGAGCCCTTGCCAACCTCAAGGCCGAAGCTGCTGGTCTCACCTTTGAGCAGATTAAGGCTCGCGCCACAAAACAATGGACGAAGGAGCTGACTGGATTGGAGATAGAAGGTACCGACGACCAGAAGGCTCTCTTCTACACTTCGCTCTACCACACCATGATTAATCCAAGCGTTTATATGGATGTAGATGGCAAGTATCGCGGCAACGATATGGAAATCCATCAGGCAGACGGCTTCACGAACTACACCATCTTCTCCCTTTGGGATACCTATCGTGCTGAGCATCCGCTCCTTAACCTCATCAAACCCCGTCAAGGTGCAGATATGGCCGATAGCATGATTCGCATCCAAAAGCAAAGCGCACTCCACCTCTTGCCCGTCTGGTATCTGATGGCAAACGAAGGCTGGTGCATGAGCGGCTATCACGCCGTAGCCGTCCTCTCGGATGTTGCCAAGAAGCTTGGCATAAAGGACAAGAAAGCGATGCTCGAAGCAATGAAGGCAACTGCCAACTCCAAGTGGATGGAAGGCATGACAGACTACATCCAGTATGGCTATGTTCCCTACGATCGTTGCGGAACAAGCGCCAGCAATACCCTCGAGTATGCTTACGACGACTGGACAATCTATCAGGCGGCTCTTGATGCAGGCGACAAGGAAATGGCTGAAACCTTCAAGAAGCGTGCCTTTAATTATAAGAATGTGTTCAATCCCGCTCTCGGCCTTGCCTGCCCCAAGTATAAGGACGGAAGTTGGAAGAAGGACTTCTCGCCCCTGCAGACCTATGGCGAAGGCTTCATCGAAGGTAATAGCGCAAACTACTCCTTCCATGTTCCTCATGACGTGAAAGGCATGATTGAGTGCTTTGGCGGCGACAAGAAGTTCATTGAGCGGCTCGATAATCTCTTTGCCGAACCTCTCGACAAGAAGTACTACGAGGACAATGAGGACATCGAGGAAGAGTGTCTGCTTGGTGGCTACGTTCATGGCAACGAGCCCAGCCATCATGTCCCTTACCTTTACGCATGGACATCACAGCCTTGGAAGAGCCAATACTGGCTGCGCGAGATAATGAACCGCATGTACGTGAACAACATAGACGGACTGCATGGCAACGACGACTGCGGCCAGATGTCAGCTTGGTATATCTTCACGGCAATGGGCTTCTATCCTGTCTGTCCGGGTAGCGACCAGTATGTCCTTGGGGCACCCTACGTCCCGTCTTGCAAGCTCACCCTTCCCAACGGCAAGCTTTTCCACATCAAGGCATCTGGCGTAAGCGACAAGAATCGTTACGTCAAGGAAGTCAAGCTCAACGGAAAGACATACAACAAGCTCTACCTGACGCATGCCGACATCATGGCAGGCGGCACACTTGAGTTTGTCATGAGCAGCACACCCAATAAGAAGCGTTGCATCACGACTGGCAAACCCTATTCTCTCAGCGACTAATGGCATGAACTCCTTTGAACTCATCTCGCAATATGAGCCTACAGGCGACCAGCCGGAAGCTATCCAGCAACTGACGGAAGGCATCCGCCAAGGTGTGAGGGCGCAGACTTTGCTCGGCGTTACTGGCAGCGGCAAGACATTTACTGTTGCCAACGTCATCCGCAACATCGGGCGTCCCACCCTTATCCTGTCGCACAACAAGACGCTGGCCGCCCAGCTCTATGGCGAGATGAAGCAGTTCTTCCCACACAACGCGGTAGAGTACTATGTCAGCTACTACGACTACTACCAGCCGGAAGCCTACATGCCCTCTACCGATACCTACATCGAAAAGGATTTGGCTATTAATGACGAGATAGACAAGATGCGACTCGCTGCCACAAGTGCCTTGCTATCCGGGAGGTCGGACGTTATCGTGGTGAGTAGTGTCTCGTGCATCTACGGCATGGGCAACCCATCTACTTTCTATGAGAGTCTGCTGGAACTGCATGTCGGGCAAGAGATAGACCGCAACGAACTGCTACGCCGGCTGAATGAAATGCTTTATGTCCGTAACGATATTTCCCCAAGCCGAGGCGAGGTTCGCGTCAAGGGAGACACAGTAGATATTGCACTTGCCTATAGCGACTTCTTGTTGCGTATTACCTTCTGGGGTGATGAAATCGAAAGCATAGAAGAACTTGATGCAGAATTGCTTGTACGTATTCAGCTCTATGAAAGCTATAAGATATACCCTGCCAACCTCTTCATGACTTCCAAGGATGCTCAGGAGCGAGCCATCGTGCAGATTCAAGAAGACCTTAGGGAGCAGGTTGCCTTCTTCGAGAGACAAGGCAAGGAGCTTGAGGCAAAGCGTTTGCATGAGCGTGTTACTTATGACATCGAGATGATTCGTGAGCTTGGCCATTGCTCAGGCATCGAGAACTACAGTCGTTACTTCGATGGTCGTTCACCTGGTACTCGTCCCTACTGCTTGCTCGACTTCTTCCCAAAGGACTTCCTGCTTGTTGTAGATGAGAGCCATGTGTCCGTTCCTCAACTTCATGCCATGTATGGAGGCGACCAGGCTCGTAAGACGACGCTTGTAGATTATGGCTTCCGTCTGCCTGCAGCAAAGGACAACCGTCCGCTGAAGTTCGAGGAGTTTCAGGAAATGACGCATCAAGTCATTTATGTAAGTGCCACTCCTGCCGACTTTGAGATAGCAGAGAGTGAGGGCATTGTCGTGGAGCAAGTCATTCGACCAACAGGTCTCTTAGACCCGCCTATTGAAGTGCGACCAACTGAGAACCAGGTAGATGATCTTATGGAAGAGATTCAGTTATGCGTGGAGAGGAAAGAGCGTGCGCTGGTTGTTACTCTCACGAAGCGTATGGCAGAAGAGCTGACGGAGTACTTGCTTGCAACAGGCGTACAGACAGCATACATCCATAGTGACGTTGATACTTTGGAGCGTGTGCGCATCCTTGGCAAGCTGCGGGAAGGCGTCTATGATGTTTTGGTGGGTGTCAATCTCTTGCGCGAAGGGCTCGACCTGCCGGAGGTGTCCCTTGTTGCTATCCTCGATGCAGATAAGGAAGGCTTCCTTCGTAACGCACGAACCTTAACGCAAACCATTGGTCGGGCAGCCCGCAACGTGAACGGCAAAGCCATCATGTATGCCGATAAGATGACAGAGAGCATGGCTGCAACTATCAATGAGACGAACCGCCGCCGCGAAAAGCAACTTCATTATAATGCAGAACATGGCATCACGCCTCAGCCGATAAAGAAGAGTCAGTCTCAATCCATCTTGCCCTCAACGGGAAGGGAAGTCATCTATTCCTCTAATCTTCCCGAAGGAGAATCTGAGGTTAGGTTAGTTGCCGAGCCCGAAACGCTCACACTCGAAGAGAAGAAGAAACGCATAGCCACGTTGAAGAAGAAGATGCAAGAAGCAGCCAAGAGGATGGAGTTTGTCGAAGCTGCCATCCTTCGCGATGAGATGCTTCGCCTCCAAGCAGAATGCTGACAAACTAATGTCTTAGGCCTTTGCTGTTATTGAGATAAGCCTTGGCAACACCGAAACGAAGGAAGAGGTCAAGACGGACGGGAATGTGGTTCTCGTCATCGGAAATATAGAACGTAATCACCTCCTTCTCCTTTCCATCTGGATATTCAACAAAAGAGAAGACAAGGCAACGATAGGTTGTGTCGTTGCTTTTGTTGTGGAATTTCTCACGACCGCGAAAGATGAGCGTTATGTCCTCTACCTTATGGCCGTCTGCCATCGGCAAACGCAGCTTCTCGCCCTTGCGGAAGTTTTCTGCATGGAAAGAACGTGCCCGCAGCAATAGGCTCATCATGTCGTAGAGGCACGTCTGGCTGTCGTATGTCTTTTCCGTCACTACTCCGTTGCGGTCCTTGTAACGCTGGCGAAGATGTGTTTGGCCATCGGGATAGGAGTACCAAACCTCATCCACATAGTGGCGTCCGCCCTCGTTTGCTCCCTTCTTGAAGTAGCGAGGTGTCATATCCTCTGTAACGATACTCAACATCGTGTCGCGCATCATAAAGAAGCGGTCAAGACGGTCGCTGGTGCGTGTGATGAGATATGTCCTATAGGCAGGCTTGCCCTCGAACTTAGTCGGCATGATGTTCATCTTGGCGCTACCTGCACTCAGCCAAATAAACTTCCAGTTGAAGAAAAGGTCGTAGCTCAGCTCCTCGCCTGTACAGAAAGCAGTATTCTCTGCTGTACATTGAGACCTGACAGTCTGACAGCAGAATGCAAAGACAAACAAAAATACAATCCTTATTATAGACTTCATCCTGACCTTCTAAGCTATACCCTGTTCTTCTTCTCTTCCTGTTTCTGTATCTCGCGCTCCTTGTTGCGTTGCTTGATGTCCTTCTTCTTGTCGGGCTTCTGCTTTGTAATCTCTTTGGGTTTCTGCGTCAGACGAGGAATCTCCAGCGGAGCCCAATCCTGCTCAAAGTCCCATTTTGCCTTGATTTTAGTAGGCTTAGGGAAGTAGAAGACCAGTTCTGGCTGTAAGCCTTCGGCATAATTGCCAGTATCCCAAACTCCGTTGCCATTACTGTCAACGAAACAACGCATATAGTATTCGCCTGGCTTCAGGAAGAAGAAGTCGGCTCTTCCGTCCTTGTCGGCAGGAACTTCTGCCACACACTTGTCGCCCTTGTTCAAGAGTTGGACGATGATTTGGGAAGTGTCTGGATATATGACGTGAACGAAGAACGAACCATAGCTATCATCTGACTTGACCGTAAACTCATTCTTGAGAGGTTTGCAAGCTTCTCCCATAACGCCTACAATGGCAGCACTATCAATCTCGAAGCGATACTGATTCTTCTGCTCCCATTCAGCATATAGCGTATAGGACTTCACATCACGGTCAGGCAGGAAGAGGAAAGGCTCAGGCACCCAAAGGGTATCCTTCTTTATGAAGAAACGCATCTTCGTGGTATCTGCCTTCGCTATTGGCTGCTTTGCGCTATATTGGATATTCTGGTTGGGGTCGATGTTGCCGCTTGGCCTTACAGATATATCGAGGAATGTCTTTTCGTATGGATTCTCCTCTGGCGGCAAAGGCTCTTTTGCCTTCTTCATGCGCTTCTCGCGTTGCTTCTTCCAGTCCTGTATTTTCTTCTGCTTTTCCTTATATATTTTCTGCCATGTCACTTTGGGTACGACTTCCTGTATTTCTGTATGTGGCTGCAAGACGCCCAACGTATCGGTTTCAAGGAACGTCAGTTCGAACTTCAAGGTGTCTTCATGGTGCGTAAAAGCTGTGTCCGTTATCCAATAGACGACGGTATCGTTTTTGAGCGACGCATCAGCCACAAGGCAGCTATCATTGAAGTTCAGCCCTCGGATAATGGGTAACGAATCGGCTGGAGCCGTGAAGAAGAACTTTATAACATTAGGGTCAGGACGCTCTATCTTAAGGAGATGCTGGTCTTGTCCTTCTACGAGAAAGGCATTAAGCACAAGGTCATCAGGGAAGTAATGAACGAAGGGAACAACACGGATGGAGTCGAACTCACCATCGCGATTAAAGATGGAGTCCGTCCGCACGTCCCATTGGCAAGAGGTCGTAATTGTGTCCAGCGAGAAAGCTATGCGCTCGCTCTTCTGGGAAAAGAAAAAGTTGCCATCCTTGTCTTCGAGAGCGAATGCACGATACTTGCCCTGCTTAACACCCTTGATGCTGAACCTGCCCGAACCGTTTGTGCGCGAGACACGACTGAACGGTTGCGTGCTGAAGATGGTATCGGAGAAGAGGGAGTCAAGAGGGTAGAGCCCGACGAGTATTCCTTTTACAGGTTCAAGGTCGGCTGCATTAAGTACAACACCCGAAACCTCCATCGTATCTATTTCCTCGCCCGTACTGAAGCTGTAGGTGTAGTTTCCCATCGGATTGCCTTCGTTGTTGTCAACAATAGCATCGCTGAAATCAATGGTGTATGTGGTATTTGCCTGTAAGGTGTCATACAGCGTAATCTTCACGCTCTTGCCATCAGCTCGGATGTTGGCAGGCTCCAATTGAGGCGGCGAGACGATAACCTTCTCGTTGGCATTCTCCAGCTTGATGTATTCATCAAAACGAATCTGCATCCTGCGACTATCGTTGCCGACAGAACGCTCGGCAGGACTACAGCCAACGACCTTTGGCGGAATCTCGTCGTAGATACCGCCATCGGGAGAGCCTATGCTGGCACATGCTGCCATTAGGAGTAATCCCAAACCTGCAAAGATGTGTTTCGTCTTCATCAGCTCTTTTACTCTCAACTTAATTAAGTGCAATCACTTGCTCTATGATGTCGCGGTTATTGCATAGGCGTGGCACTTTGTGTTGTCCGCCAAGCTTTCCCTTCTGCTTGAGCCAGTCGTTGAAGACACCTTGACGTGCCTTGATGAGTTCAAGAGGCTGGAGCGTGATGTTCTTGTACCGCTTAGCCTCATAGTCGGAGTTTATTTGCTGGAGGCTCTCGTCGAGAATACGGGCAAACTCAGCAAGGTCGTCTGGCTCGCGACTGAACTCCACTATCCATTGATGGCGACACTTGCCATTGGCATCCATGAAGACGGGAGCTGCCGTATATTCCAGCACCTCTGCTCCTGTTTGCCTGCAAGCCTCTGCCAATCCCTTTTCTGCATTATCAACTATCAGTTCTTCACCGAAAGCATTGATGAAGGATTTCGTGCGGCCAGTTATGACAAACTTGTAGGGATTGCGCTCTGTGAAGCGAATCATGTCGCCAATAATGTAACGCCACAGGCCGCTGGATGTCGTGATGACCATTGCATAGTTGCGTCCCGTCTCTACGCCCCAAAGGGGAACGACGGTCGGGTTCTTCTTGTCGAACTCGTCCATAGGAATGAACTCGTAGAAGACGCCGTAGTCAACCATCAGGCTCATAGCCACATCATCGGGATTGTCCTGCAAGCCGAAGAAACCTTCTGAGGCATTATACGTTTCCATATAATGCATATCAGGAGAAGTGATAAGGTTTTTGTATTGTCCGCGATATGGGGTGAACGCCACGCCACCATGGAAGAAGACTTCCAAGTTTGGCCACACCTCATTCAGGTATTGCTTGCCGCTAAGTTCCATCACTCGGTTCAAGACCGACAGCATCCAGGAAGGTACGCCACTCAGGTTTGTGACGTTCTGCTTCATGGCTTCGCGGGCAATGCGGTCTCGCTTTATCTCGAAGTCACTCAGTAGGGCAGTTTCTTTCTTGGGAACACGTACCAAGTTGACCAGTGGATTGATGTTCTCGATGAGGATGGCACTAAGGTCACCCACAAGGCTGCCTGGCAGATTGTAGTTCGGCGCATGGCTGCCACCGAGAATCAATGCCTTTCCATCGAAAAGGTGGCTCTTGGGATTGTTGCGCAAATACCATGCAACAGCATCGGTTCCGCCAGCATAATGCGTGTCGTGCAAGCCGTCATAGCTGACAGGAATGAACTTGCTCTTGTCATTCGTTGTGCCGCTCGACTTAGCATACCATTTCACTCTTCCTGGCCAGAGGATGTCTTTCTCGCCATGTCTCATGCGGTCGATGTAGCCCTTCAGCTCCTCATAGGTGTTGAGAGGTGTCTGACGGGCAAATTCCCCATAGCCGAGCTTGGCATTATAGCCATGTGTCATTCCCCATTCTGTATGGACAGCTTTGCCAAGCAGACGTTTGAGGACTTTCCTCTGCAAAGCCTCTGCATCCGTGACATAAAGGTCAAGCTTGTGGCAGCGAGGCGTGAAGACGGGGCGTATGATACTTGTTAAATTCAAAATTCAAAACAATTAAATTCAAATGTATCAACTCGTTTACTTGTCAACTTCGTATACTTGTTTGCTTATCAACTCATCATGCAACTTTCGGTCTTGCCTGAGGCGATGCAACACATTCCTTGAAGCCTTTTGATGGCTCTCTTTCTTGGAATAGCCTTTGCCTCTGCCGCACTCGTGCCCGTTGATGACTACCTTTGTATTGAAAAGCGGCGAACCGTCTTCCGTCTTGGTTTCGTTGAGCAGGATGAACTCAAGGCTGGCCTTATGCTTCTGGCACCACTCTAGAAGGCGACTCTTGAAGTTCACCTCCTGATACGCCAGCTTGTCAATGTCGATGAGCCGATGTAGTATCTTGTCCCTCACGAAGCTTTTGCAGTAGGCATAGCCTCTGTCAAGATAGATGGCTCCGATGAGTGCTTCGAAGGTATTGCCGGCAAGGTAGCTGTTGTGCATCTGGTTATGTTCGTGGCGACGGATAAGCTTATCGAGGCCAATCTCTGTTGCCAGCTTGCCAAGCGACTCACGCTGTACGATTTTGCTTCGGGTGTTCGTGAGGAAGCCTTCTCGCTTGCGGGGGAAGTGATGGAAGACTATCTCGCCAACGACTGCGCCCAGTACGGCATCGCCAAGGAACTCCAGCCTTTCGTTGTTGACAGGTGCTCCGCTCTTGGCATGTGCGGACATCGACTTGTGCATCAGGGCTTCCTGGTAGAGGGCAATGTTATGCGGATAGAAGCCCAGCATGTTACGAAAAGCGCGACAAAGCGCCTTTTCCTTACGGAAAGGAAGCTTTATCGCGTCTATCAGGTTTATGGCAGACACGGCCTTACTCTGCGTATTTCTTGAAAACGACGCAGGCGTTGTGACCGCCAAAGCCAAAGGTGTTACTCAAGGCTGCCCTTACG
>Ga0310690_10007786_pt1 | contig 13729 bp, 5 predicted proteins | sample AusTroGonzalo_MG_2_FD_207661 | JGI IMG/M metagenome (GOLD analysis project Ga0310690, IMG submission 207661) | Bovine rumen microbial communities from tropical cattle in Woodstock, Queensland, Australia - Gonzalo_04 (v2) (version 2) | ecosystem: Host-associated > Mammals > Digestive system >... | reverse complement strand
CTGTAGCCATAATTGTCGCTGGCGCTGAAGCGGTAACCCACGCGGGAGGTGATGGTCAGGTACTGCCAGGGCTTGAAGTTCACGGCAGTGGAACCATTGATGTTGAAACCATGGGAGTCGCTGTAGGAGCGGTCACGCATGATCCGGGGGTTCACGTTTTCGGAGGGGTTGAAGTAAGAGGCGGCGTAGTAGTTGCCGTTCTCGTCCTTCAGAAGGTTACGGCCGGCGTCCAGGTATGACTGCATATAGTCGGGCAGCTGGTCGGGGGCGTAGGTGGGAGGAGTCAGCGGGTCTAACTGGAGGGCCGACAACACGGCGGAACCGTAGTCGGAACCTTCGGAGACACTGCGGGCCTGGTAGTATTCCACCTGGTTGTTGGTCTGGATTTCCAGCCAGGGCTTGAACTTCCAGGAGCCGTTCACCATAAAGGTAATACGCTTGTAAACGTCGGCGTCACCCACGAACATACCGTTGTTGTCCAGGTAAGAGGCGGAGAGGTAGAGGTTGCCCCGGTCGTTACCGGCACTGAAGGACAGGTTGTGGTGATGCATCAGGGAATTCTCGTAGGAGTAGCCAATCCAGTCGGTATTGGTCTTGAAATCCCAGTTGGCATAGAAGTCCTGGATGTTGTAGCGGCCATTCTCAATGAAATACTGCATGTACTCCTCAGAGTTCATCACCTTGGGAACACGGTTCAGGCTCTGCGAAGTGAGCTGATAGCTGTAGGAGATACGGCCGTCTCCCTGGCCGCGGCGGGTGGTGATCATGATAACACCGTTACCGGCCTCGGCGCCGTAGATGGCGGCGGAAGCACCGTCTTTCAGCACTTCCATGGATTCGATATCGTTAGGGTCGATACCGGCGATGGAATTGGTACGGCGGCCGTCCACAACGTACAGCGGATAGGAAGTACCGTTGGAGGAGATACCGCGGACCTGGATGGTCGGGGACGCACCCGGGCGGGCCGATGAGGAAATGACCTGCACACCGGCGGTCTTACCCTGGAGGGCGCTTTCCGGCGAAGTGATGGTACGGTTCTGGATATCCTCGGACTTCACCTGCGAAATGGAACCGGTGACGTCGGATTTTTTCTGTACACCGTAACCCACCACCACGGTTTCCTCGATCATCTGGGTGTCGGTTGCCATGGTGATGTTGATGGTACCGCTCTGGCTGGCCACCACTTCCTGGCTCACAAAGCCCACGGAAGAGAATTCGATGGTGGATCCGGCGGGAACCGTAATGGTGTAGTTGCCGTCCAGGTCGGTGATGGTGCCGTTGGTGGTGCCTTTCTGCACAACACCGGCGGCAATCATGGGCTCGCCCTGGTCGTCAACGACTGTGCCTGTGATGGTCACCCGCTGCTGGGCAGCAAGCGTCCATCCCACAAGGAGAGACAGTCCTGCGACTGCAAACCTTCTGAGTAAGGAATTTCTCATGCGATCAGTTGTTAATTGGTTAGTGATATGATTTTTGTTTTTGGTTGGCGACACTATGTGGTATCACGTTGCAAAGATATCCCAACTTCTCCGCAATCTTTTTTTCTTTCCTTCAAATGCTTTCATCCATGTATGGTTCACATATCCCGGATTTGTTTAAAAAAATGCTTATTTGTTTAAAAATGCCTCTGGAAATGCGAAAAATCATTATCTTTGAAATAAATAAAATTAATAACCAGCATGAAACTGCCCTCCCTTCTCCTGTCCATCCTCCTCCTGTGGGGAGCGTTCTCCTGCCACAACCGTCCCCTGCCCGTAGTGGACGAGGAAGCCCTGAAGGTTACAGACCGCCTGTCCAACCTGCGGGTGAACAGTATTGTGGAAGATGAGCACGGACAGATTTGGATGGGAACGTTCCGCGGGCTCAACAAATACACTCCGTCTTCGGACTTCCACCAGTATTTCTGCACGGACGACACCCTGGGCCTTCCGGACAACCAGATCAGCACCCTCCTCTCCACCAGCAAGGGGCAGCTGTGGGTGGCCACCGTCAACGGGCCGGCCATCCGCACACCGGACGGCCATTTCCGCCGTCTGGAGGTACCGGACGGTAACCGCAGCATCGGCTGGATGGCGGAAACCCGTTCCGGAACCGTACTCCTCACCAACGGCAGCGTGCTTTTCCGCTATGAAGAAGAAACCGGAACGCTCCGCCCCGTCATCCGGGACCTCAACCTGCTCAACAGCCAGGCCGCGCTGGACCGTCAAGACCGCCTCTGGACGGTATCGGACAACGGGATGTCCCTGAAGATTTACCGCACAGACGATTTTTCCCTCGCAGCCGCCCTCCCCACCCGTCACCAAGTATACCACCTGTGCGCCGTGGGAGACAACCAGATGTGGATGTCCGGCATGGGCGCGCTCAGCATTGCCGATGTCCGGAGCTTGGAATGGCAGCCGGTTCCGGAAGCTGTTTCCCGTACGCCCGGCTTGGCGAAGGGAGACATAGACATCATCTTTGCGGCCGACGGAGGAGCCACCGTGCTCCTGAACGTAATCGGGAAAGGCATGTACTGTTATTATCCCGGCGCCGGAAGGGTGGTGGCCGAACAGGATCCCGGTTTTCCCTTCGAAGTGCCGGACGCCGAAATCCTCACCCTTTTCCAGGACAGCCGGAGCAACCTCTGGTTCGGCACCACAGACCAGGGATTCGCCGTATCATACCATTATAAAGACCAGTTCAACAGCAACCGCTTCCTCACGTCCTTCTTCGAGCGCAAAACCGTCACCTCCCTGTGCCTGGACCCGAAGGGGATGCTCTGGATCAGCACCCAGCGGGACGGCCTTTATCTATACGACCGCGCGGGGGGAACCATCACTCCCGTGGCCGTGGATTACCTGATCCAGGACAAGGAAGTGGGGTATATCCGCTGCAACAAGGTGTTTGTGGACACAGAGGGAGACTACTGGCTCATGTTCTCAGCAAAATACCGTACCCTCCGCTGCCGATGGGACGGAAAGCGTTTCCAGGTGCTGGACAGCGTATATTCCCTCTCCCCCATGTCCATAGCCCAGGACGACAGGGGGCGCATCTGGATAGGAAGCATGGGTAACGAACTCCTGGTCTACGACAAGGCCACCCGGCAAACCAAAACGGTGCGCGCCTGCGAAGACTGGACCTTCATCACGGACATACTTCCCAGCGAACCCGGCCGGATGCTCGTCGGCGCCTTCAACCAGCCCATGCTGGTTTTGAATACCTATGCCGATGAAGTGAAAACGCTTCCCCTCTCCCCCGAGGCCGAAGCCGCCTGCATCCGCCGTTCGGTGCGGATTCCCAACCAACTGTTCAAGGATTCGGCCGGAGACGTATGGATGGGAACCGTGGCCAACGGGCTTCTCCGCCACAGTTACGAAACCGGTATCACCGCCGCCGTGCCGGGCGTCAGTTGTCTGGATATCTGCGCCATCCAGGAAGACCGCCAGGGCAACGTGTGGGTGTCCACCATGTACGGCCTCAACAAATACGACCGTACCATAGACTCATTCATCAACTACTTCCGGGAAGACGGTATCGGCGGAGACCAGTTCAGTGACCGCGCTTCCTGCATCTATCCGGACGGAACGCTGGTATTCGGCGGCACCCACGGCATTACCTGGTTCAATCCCCTGGACGTGAGCCAGCGGCGTTCCGTACCCCTGGTGTTCCAGGACTTGAAAATCCATAACCAGCTGGTCTCCCCCGGCCCGGAGAGCCCCATGGACAAGGAACTGGAGTATCAGCCGGATATCGTTATCCGGAACAGGCAGAACGGCTTTGCCATATCGTTCGCCGCCCTGGACTACAGCGGTTTCGAAAAGGTTCGTTATGCCTATATGCTGGAAGGGCTGGACGATGACTGGGTAAGGCTGGGTACCCGCCACGACGTATACTTTGCCAACATGCCCGCAGGACAATACAAGCTGCACATCCGGATTGCCGACGGCAGTCACAGCGTGGTGGAAACAGATAGCTTCCTGAATATCAAAGTATTGCCTCCCTGGTATGCCACCTGGTGGGCCTGGCTGATGTGGATTTGCATCGCCGGTTTTCTGATTGGAATGGGCTATACCTTCTGGAAACATATCCAAAAGGTGCGGAAACAGGCAGCCCACCGGATCTGGGAAGTGCGGCGGGAGCGGCAGCGTGCCGAAGAAGCCGAGGCCGCCGAAAAGAAGCTGAACAAAATCCAGATGAATTACTTCTCCAACGTGGCCCACGAGTTCCGCACCCCGCTCACCATGATTGCCGGGCCGGTTTCGCAGCTGGCCGCATCGGAGAACATCAAGGGGCAGGACCGCCAGCTGGTGGGGATCATCCAGCGCAGCTCCACCTGGATGCTGTCGCTGGTGAACCAGCTGCTGGACTTTAACCGCATCGGCAACAAGAAGCTGCAGATGAAGGTGGCCAAGACAGACATCGTAGAGTCTCTCCGGAGCATCGTGGACCTGTTCCGCTTCAACGCAGAGGCCAAGAACATCGATTTCACCACCTACGGCCTGGAAGACTCCTTCACCATGTGGGCGGATATGGACAAGGTTCAGAAGATTGTGATGAACCTGCTTTCCAACGCCCTCAAGTTCACTCCCCCCGGAGGAAAGGTTTCCCTGTCGTTCGACGTCATTCCCCGGGACGACGCCGCAGAGCTGTTCCCGCTCACCGAGGCGGACACGGATGGCCAGTACGCCTGCATCAGCGTCACGGACAGCGGTATCGGCATTCCGGAAGACGAGCTGGAGAAGGTCTTCGAACGGTTTTACCAGGCGTCCAGCCGGCAGGAAACCATGGGTTCCGGTATCGGCCTCTTCTATGCCCGGGCCCTCACGGGATTCCACCATGGCCATATCCGTGCCTGGAACCGGGAGGAAGGCGGTGCCAAGTTCAGTTTCATCCTTCCGGTAAGCGCCTCTTCCTATACCGAGGACGAAAGGACCACGGAGCAGCCCCAGCTGCAGATTCCCGTGATGATGGACACCCAGCACACCGCTCCGGAGGAGAATGCGAAGAAGAAGCATATAGCGGTGGTGGACGACGATATCGACATTGCCAACTACCTCAAGATGCTGCTCAAGCCCCAGTACAAGGTTTCCGTATACTTCGACGCCGCATCGGCCCTGAAGGGGATGCAGGAAGAGGAAGGCTCACCGGACCTGGTCATCTCCGACGTGGTGATGCCCGGCATGAGCGGCTACCAGCTTTGCGAGGCCATCAAGGGCAACCTCCAGCTCAGCCACATTCCGGTGGTGCTGGTTACCGCCAAGGTGGCCGTGGAAAACCAGGTGCAGGGTCTGGACAAGGGGGCCGATGCCTACGTAACCAAACCCTTCCAGCCCGCCTACCTGCTGGCCCTGGTGAAGTCCCTCCTGGAGAACCGGGAGAAACTCCACCGCCAGCTGGGAAGCGTCACCACTACGGAAGATATTGCCCCGGAAGCCCTCTCACCGCGAGACGCCGCCTTCATGAAGGAGCTCTACGCCCTGATGGAAAAGGAACTGGCCAATGCAGACCTGGACATCACCCGCATGACGGAAATGATGAAGATTTCCCGAACCAAGTTCTATTACAAGGTGAAGGGCCTCACGGGAGAGAACCCGTCCGTATTCTTCAAGCGGTACAAGCTGAACCGCGCGGCAGACCTCCTGAAAGAAGGCAAGTTCAACATGTCGGAGATTGCGTACATGACCGGTTTCAACACCCTCTCCCATTTCTCCACCTCCTTCAAGAAACAGTTTGGCGTACCGCCGTCGGACTATATGGGATAAGTTTTATTTCACAGCCATTTCCGGAACTGGTTCCTTGGGAAGGAGGACCCGGTGCACGGGCCAGGACTGTGCCTTGGCCACCTTGAAGGGGGCGGAGGCGCGGATATCGGCTGCGGAAGCGCCGAAGAGGGCCGTGTAGTTTCCCGCGGCGGTTTCCCAGGCCGATGTTCCCTCGTTGAAGGAAGCCAGGGTGTAGGCGTCGATGGTCAGGGTGAGGGTTTCCGACTGGCCGGGCTTCAGTTCCTTCGTCTTGGCGAAGGCCTTGAGCTCATAGGCCGGCTTCACCAGGCCGCCGTCCGGGGCGGCAATGTACAGCTGGACGCTTTCCTTCCCCACGGCAGAGCCGGTGTTGGTTACCGTTATGGTGGCGGTTACCGTACCGTTGGAAGCCACTTTCACCACCGGCTTGCTGTAGGCAAACGTGGTGTAACCCAGGCCATAGCCAAACGGATAGGAAACGGCCTTTCCGGCAGTCTGGAAATAGCGGTAGCCCACCCAGATACCTTCCTTGTAATAGGTTTCGTCCACATTGGGTTCCTTCTGGATGGTATAGCCGAAGGCGGCGGCCAGGGCCATGGAATCCTCGTCAAGCTCGCTGGAGCCGAAGGGGTTCAAGGAAGCCGTACCGGTGTAGTTATACGGGAAGTTGAAGGAGGACGGGATGTCGAAGTAGTTCACCGGGAAGGTCATCGGGAGTTTGCCGGAAGGATAGGAAGCGCCGCTGAGGACATCGGCCACGCTGTATCCGCCTTCCTGACCGGGCGTCCAGGCAAGGAGGATGGCATCCGGAATCTGCTTCCAGGAAGCGGTTTCGATGGTGCCGCCGATATTCAGGACCACCACCAGTTTCTTGCCGGCCACGTGGTATACATCGGCCAGGTTCTGGAGCATCTCGCGCTCGGCGCCTGTCAGGGTCCAGTCTCCGTCAACGGCCTTGCGGTCTCCGCCTTCACCGGCGTTGCGGGAAATGGTTAGCACGGCGATGTCCGTAATCTTCTCCATCTTTTCCATGTAGCTGCGGCTCACCTCCATTTCGGGGATGACGGCGTCTCCCAGCATGGCCAGCAGGCCGCCGGCGGAGTTGTTGGCAGCTTCCGTCTTCTTTAGGGCGATATGCTGCTTGTACCAGGTTTCTATCCCTTCGTTCACCTCGAAGCCGTTCACGCGAAGGCCGTCGGCCACGTTGCGGATATAGGCCTTGTTCACGTTGCCGGAACCGGTTCCGCCGGCAATGAAATCATAGGAGCCAACGCCATAGAGGGCCACTTTCTTTACGTCCTTCAGAGGCAGCACGCCGTTGTTCTCCAAGAGCACCAGACCCTCGGCGGCAGCCTTGCGCACCAGCTCTCCATGCCCCTTCAGGTCCGGCTTGTTGGAATACTTGTAGCCGTTGAAGCGGGGCGTACGGACAATGTACTCCAGCATTCTGCGGACGTTGCGGTCTACATCGGCCATCGGAATAACACCGCTGTTGACTCCCTCAACGATGCGCTGGATTTCGTTTTCCATACCGGGTTCCATCAGGTCGTTTCCGGCGATGACGGCCTGCTGGGTGCCTTTCTTGTTGCCCCAGTCCGTCATGACAATGCCCTTGAAGCCCCACTCTTCCCGCAGGATGGTGGTCAGAAGATCCTTGTTCTGCTGGGTGTAGGTGCCGTTCACTTTATTGTAGGAGCTCATGATGGTCCAGGGATCGGATTCCTTCACCATAATCTCGAAGCCCTTCAGGTACAGTTCCCGGGCGGCGCGGGGGTTCACGATGGCGTCGTCCTCCATGCGGTTGGTTTCCTGGTCGTTGAAGGCGAAGTGCTTGGCACTCACCCCCACCCCGTTGCTCTGGATACCGTTCACATAGGCGGCGGCCATTTTGCCGGAAAGGAGCGGGTCCTCCGAGAAATACTCGAAATTCCGGCCGCAGAGAGGATTCCGGTGCAGGTTCTGGCCGGGAGCCAGCAGTACGTCGGCACCGTATTCCTTCACCTCCTCGCCCATGGCGGTAGTGAGCTGCTTCACCAGGTCTGTATTAAAGGTGGAAGCCATCACAGTGCCCACAGGGAAACCGGTGGCATAGTAGGTCTGGGAGTCTCCGCGGCGGATGGGTTCGATCCGGATTCCGGCAGGGCCGTCGGCCAGCACGGTCTGGGGGATGCCCAGACGCGGGATGGCACGGGTGGTGCCGGCGGCGCCGGGAACCAGCGTGGCGTCGGAGGCGGTCATGGAACCGGCCACCATGCTGCCCCAGCCGGAGCCCACCAGAAGGGTGGCTTTCTCCTGCAGGGTCATGGCGCCCAGGACCTCGTCGATGTTGTTCTTGTTCAATTTGGGTTGGGCCATAAGCGATAGGGTGCAAAGTGCCGCACCAAGCATCAGGATAATTTTATGCATATCAATCCAGTTTGGTTATTAGTTCTCTTATTCGGAATGCTGCCAGCCGCCACTTCCCAGAAGCTTCACCTGGAAGCCTTCCCGGATGCGGGCGTACAGCGTATCCGTTGGATAGCGTGTGAGCCGGTTGCAGTGCGAGCAGCCCGGCATTTCGAAGAGCGTTCCGCCGGTACCGCAAAGGAAGAAACTGTCCCGCAGGGAATCATAGCTGAGCGAACAGGGCGTAACATCCAGTACTTTCAGCTCCCCTTCTTCGCGATACTCCAGGGAACGGGCGCTCCACACGGTGCCGCGGCTGGAAATATACACGGCCAGATGGCCTTCGGAGTCCAGTCCCGCCACCATTACGGAACCTCCGCCGGCCGCCACGGCACGGAAATCCATCTGCGGGTAAAAGCCGGCGTACTCTGCGTTGAAGTCCAGGACCGTCCAGTCCAGCCCGTCGGCCGACCGAAGGATTTCCCCTTTGTCCGTGACCGCCCATCGGAAACCTTCCGGATCCTCACAGGCGGCCCTCAGTTCTCCCCGCGCCGGCATACGCTCCTGAGCCGCCGCCAGGCAGCCCAGAAGCAGGAAAACCGTGAGTATGCGGACTCTCAGCAGCACCGGCTACTTGTTTTCAATCTTGAAGTGGTCGAAGGCAACCTTCAGCGGGGCCGCCTGGGGCATCTGCATGCCACCGCGCGGGCCGCCGAAGCCCCTCATCATGGCAGGCTGGGCACCTTCACAGACCATAATGCCCGCCCGGACATCCTTGAGGGTAGCCTGCACCGTGCCCATCTTCTCGTATTTCCGGCCGTCCACCGAGTACCAGGCGGTATAGGTGTCTCCCCTCCTCTCCAGCCTCAGATACAGGGTGTTGTCTTCCCCGATGATGCCGCCCATCGGCAGGCTCACAAGAGACTTCTGGGCGCCGTTTTCCTCTACCATCAGTTGCAACTGGCCCGCAGCAGGGCCGGCGTCCGGCGCCCGGCGGAAGTTGAACGTGGCGCTGTATACGAACTTCACAAAGTTCTCGTCGCACTGGTACGCCACCAGGCCGGCGTTCTGGGCCGGCATGGCGGGAGCGGAGAAGCAGGTGAGCCGGGTTTCCACCGTCCAGTCCGTATTGGCGCTTTGCAGCAGGATGTTGGTGGCTTCACCGCCCTTCTGGGCAATGTCTCCCTTTCCGCCGGTAATGACCATTGCGCCGGGCTTCTCGGAGAGAGACCAGGCGGCCGGGTCTTCCCGCACCCAGTTCCACTGACTGCCGAGGGAGGCTTTGTCGAAATGGTCGGAAACGCCCTTGGTACCAAAGCCTACGGTCACTTCCCGGACATCTCCGGTTTCCCGGTCCGAGAGGGTTACAACGGCGGTTCCCGGTACTCCACTGGCCTGCTTCACACTGAGGCCGATAGCCGGGTCTGCCGCCACAGCCTCCACCTTCGGGGCCTTTCCGCCCTTGCGGAGATAGTTGTACTGGGCCGATTCACCCAGCTTCACAGCCTTGCCGTCTACCTTCAGGCTGGCAAGCGAGAGGTCCGGCATCACCTTCACGGCAAAGCTGTCCTCTATAGTTTTTCCGTCCAGGGTTACGGAACAGGTGATGGTGGCAACGCCCATCGAGACGGCCTTCACGGTTCCATCGGCAGAAACGGTGGCAACCGCCGGATTGTTGCTTCTCCAGGTGCCTCTGGCGCCCTTCTCGAAGCTGTCGTCGTTCATGCAGGCCGTGAAACTGGCCTGTGTGGTCTGGCCAATGCGGAGCACGGAAGCGTCGGCGGAAGCCCAGACGGTCTTCAGGCGGCGGTCCAGCTGACCGGACAGAGTGGCGGTTACGCTGCCGCGGATATCCTGGGAAGAGGAGCCTATTTCAAAGACGTAGCGGCCCTGGTCGTATGTCATCCGGTCTGCCTCCATATCCCAGAACCAGAGGTCTGCACAGTTGATGTCGATGGTTACCGTGCGGGTTTGTCCGCGGGGAATGGTTACGCGGCGGAAGCCCTTGAGGCGCTTGGCAGGACGCTCCAGGACGGCCGGGCTGTCCGGGGTGGCCACATACACCTGCACCACCTCGTCTCCGCTGAAGTCTCCGGTATTGGTTACATCCACGCTCACCGTAATCTTGTCGTTGGGCGTAATGGCGCTTTGGCTGATACGGAAGTTACTGTACTCAAAGGTAGTATAGCTTAAGCCATAACCGAAAGGATAAGAAACATCTTGGTTGAAATACCACAGGGTGCGTCCCACATTGCCCGAACTGCGGCGCAGGTTGTAGTCCGTGATGGCCGGAAGGTCTTTCACGCTCTTGAACCAGGTGGCGTTGAGCTTGCCGCCCGGGGAAACCTCTCCGAAGAGCAGGCGCGGGATGGCCTCTCCCTGGGCCTGGCCGTTGTAGCCGGTCCAAAGAATGCCCTTCACACCGGCCAGGTGGCAGAATTCCTCCACCTCCACGCAGCCCAGCGTCTGCATCACCACGATGGTGTTCGGATTCACGGCCGCCACGGCCTGGATCAGCGAAAGCTGGTTGCCGGGGAGCAGGAGCGTAAGGCGGTCCGCCTCCTCCGTTGCCGTGTTCTCGTCGGTGCCCACAAACACCACGGCCACATCGGCCTCACGGGCCGTCTGGAGGGTAGCTTCGTCGATGGGGGCGTCCTGCGGGGCCTTGTACACCAGATAAACGGTCTGCGGGCCGTTGTAGCCGAGCTTGAGGGCCTGTGTCTTCATGGGCATACTGCCGCCATATACTCCGCCAACCCGGGCGCCGGAAGCCTTGGTGGCCTCTATCCGGCCTATCAGGTTGCCGTCTGGACCGCCCACGCGGATTTCCACGATACCGCCTTCCGTAGGGATGTTGAGCCCCACGGTGATGTTCTCGATATTGGTGATGTCGATATTGTCATACGCCGTCCAGGCGCCGTCGGCGATGGTGCGGACCTGGTCTTCCTCCCCCATTCCGGAGCCTACAGTGATGCCTTCGGCACAGGCGGTGTACTTGGTGGCGTCGTAATGCGTAACGCTGCCGTCTGTCTTTTCAATCTCGAAATAACCGATATACAGCAAGTTGCTCTTGCTCTTGATGTCTCCTCCAACGGCCAGTTTCACCTCTGCGTCATAGCCCTTCGCCTCCAGCCAGGCCCGGATGCCGGCATAAGGGGAAATCATGGCGGAAGCCTCCGGCCGTCCGGAATAAGGGCCCAGTTCCACGTCGTTGGCCTGTGGGCCTATCAGGGCGATGCTCTTCAGCGCCTTCGGGTTCAGCGGAAGGGCCTTTTCCTCGTTCTTCAGAAGGACAGGCGTGCGGACGGCCAGTTCCGTCGCAAGGGCCCGGTTCTGGGCAGAGCTTACGCGGGAAGGTTCGTACCGGGTGTAAGGGACCATCTGCTCCGGGTCGAACTCTCCGGTGCGCATGCGGATGGTGAACATGTTGATGAGCGCCCGGTCGATATCGGCCATGGGCAGGATGCCCTGCTCGTAGGCGCTGATGGCAAAGCGCTGGTAGATGCTGCCGCAGTCGGAATCCACGCCTGCGCGGAGACCCGCCGCCGCGGCTTCCTCCCGCGTCTGCACATAATAGTGGCCGTCCCAGAGGTCCTGCACGGCGGAGCAGTCTCCGGTTACATATCCCTTCATGCCGTATGTCCGGCGCGCCAGCGTATCGATATAATAGGTGCCGGCCGTGGTGGGAATATGGTTCACCGCGTTGTAGGAAGACATGATGGAGGGCAGGTGCTCGTCCTCAATCAGGCGCTTGTACGGGTACAGATAGAACTCCCGCATATCCCGGCTGTCCATATTGGAACTGCTCACATGGCGGTCGAACTCGCTGTTGTTGGCGAAGTAATGCTTGGCGGTGGGAACGGCCTTCAGGTACTTCGGGTCATTTCCCATCAGGCCCCGGACAAACCCGCGTGCCATCTCGGCCGCCAGGAAGGGGTCCTCTCCATAAGACTCTCCGGTGCGACCCCAGCGGGGGTCCCGGACAGGCTCCACCACCGGAGACCAGAAAGTGAGGCCTTTGGTACCGGTCTGGAAAATGGCCCGGGCTTCGTCGGCAATGGCCGATGCCATCCATTCCGCCAGGGCCGGATCCCAAGTAGAGCCGATGGCTACGCTATTGGGAAAAGAGGTGGGGCCCAGCAAACCGGCGGCGGGATTGGCGCCCGACAGGACGCCGTGAAGAGCCTCGCTCCAGACGTTGTAGTTCTTGAGGCCCAGCCGGGGCACGGCGGCCATGTTGTTGCCCAGCAGGCTCTGCTTCTCCTCCAGGGTGAGACGGGACACCAGGTCCGTTGCCCGTTCTTCGAAGCTGTACGCCGTATTCAGGTAAATGGGGAGACCGGCATCCTGAGCCCGTGCGGAAACGGCCGCGAAAGCCACCGCACCGCACAGAATAAGCTTGTGTAAACAGTTCATATTGGAATCATTATGTGATCGTCATACAAATATAACGAAAAGCATAATGAATCGCAAACTATCCCAGCAGGTGCTCCAGCAGAATCTTGATGCCAATACCAAGGAGGATGATACCGCCGATGAGTTCCGGCTTCCAGCGGCGAGCCACCACATCTCCGAAACGGACCCCGATCCGGTGGCCGGCCAGGCTGAACAGGAAGGAAACCAGGCCGATGACCGTCAGCGGCAACCAGAGCTGCCCCAACGTTTCATAACCGGTGCAGGACAGGGAAATGCCCACAGCCAGGGCGTCTATGCTGGTGGCCACGGCCAGCAGCAGCTGTGTCCGGAGTAGAGTGGGGTTCATGTGGGCATCTTCGTCTTCCGAGAAGGCATCGCGGATCATCTTGATGCCGATAAAGGCCAGCAGGCCAAAGGCAATCCAATGGTCGTACGCCTCTACGCTGGCCTGGAAGTAATGGATGGCCAGCCAGCCCAGAAGGGGCATCAGCGCCTGGAAAAGGCCAAACAGGAAAGCCATGCGAAGCACATTGCCCCACTGGCTTTTCCGCGTGAGCACCCCGCCTACCATGGATACGGTGAAGCAATCCATGGCCAGCGCCACCGCAATCAGTATGATTTCCCAAAGAGTGAGCATAGTGGGCGCAAAGATACGAAAAATGTTTATATTTGTAGAAAACCTGTACAGTATGAAACGGATTCTAACCGCGGCCCTGGCCGCCCTGCTGCTTTCGAGCGCCCTTCCTTCCAACGCCTGCACCAACCTCATTGTGGGCAAGAACGCGTCCGTGGACGGAAGCGTCATCTGCACCTACAACTGCGACGGCTTCGGTTTTGCCCAGCCCCTCTCCATCTCCATGCCCGGAGCGCATCCGGAAGGGGAAATGATTGCCATCCGGGGCTTTGGTCCCATGGGCGGGACGGAACACCTGATTGCCCAGGCACCCTATACATACGGAGTTGTCGGCCTCATGAACGAAAAGCAGGTATCCATTGTGGAAACCACCTGGACCGGACGGGAAGAACTCCGCAACCCGGAAGGCTGGCTGGGCTATTTCACCCTCATGGACCTGGCCCTGCAGCGTGCCGCCACCGCCCGGGAAGCCATTGCCGTGATGCATCAGCTGGCACAGGAATACGGTTACAACGAAACCGGTGAATCCTTTGCCATCTGCGACAAGGAAGAAGCCTGGATCATGGAGCTCATC
>Ga0310690_10007784_pt1 | contig 13730 bp, 13 predicted proteins | sample AusTroGonzalo_MG_2_FD_207661 | JGI IMG/M metagenome (GOLD analysis project Ga0310690, IMG submission 207661) | Bovine rumen microbial communities from tropical cattle in Woodstock, Queensland, Australia - Gonzalo_04 (v2) (version 2) | ecosystem: Host-associated > Mammals > Digestive system >... | reverse complement strand
GCGTAGGCGAAAGCGGTCAGTTCAAGTATACGATGGACCGCGGCCTGTTCACGGAAGCGCTCTTCTTCGACACCGAGTTCGACGGAGCCGTGTGGAAGAGTGTCGATTTCTACACCAACAAATCGTCCCTCTTTTTCAGGTTCAGGCTCAGCAACAACTATGTGGACAGGGCGGAGGCCGTGGAATACTACGATGCGGTGAAAGCAAAGCTGGACGGGCAGTATCATCTCTACTATACGAAGGGGGCCGATGACAACATTCTCAACCGCTACGACGGCGACAACGGCGTCAAGCTGATGCTCACCTTCTCCCTGCAGACCTCCTTCGGCGGCGACAGCTACTACTACGTAACTCTGGACTACATCTCCTGGGCCCTGTACCAAGGCCTTAACGCCCAATAAAGTGTTCTACGTCAGCGAATTGATGTCGACGCCGCCGGCGTCGTTCTCATCGACCCTCCAGCAGAAGGTCTACGAATCCTTCGCCGCCCTGGGCATTCCTTTCCAGCGCGTGGACACCGACCCCGGCATCACTATGGAGGACTGCCGGCACATCGACGCAAAGATCGGGGTGCGCATCGTGAAAACGGTGTTCCTGTGCAACCGCCAGCAGACTGAGTTCTACCTCTACGTCACCACCGACGACAAACCCTTCGTCACCCGCGACTTCTGCGGCGCCCTGGGTATCCCGCGCGTCTCCTTCGCCCCCGCCGACAAACTCTGGGACCTCACCGGCGTGCTGGTTGGCGCCACCACCATCCTCAGCGCCCTCCTCCCCTCCTGCTCCGACGTCCACCTCGTGATGGACCGCGCCGTCGCCTCCGCCCCCTGGTTCGCCTGCACCGACGGCACCGCCACCTGCTTCGTCAAGCTCCGCACCGCCGACCTGCTGCAAACCCTCCTCCCCTCCACCGGCCACTCCCTCACCCTGCTGTAGTTTTCGCTGGCGGCCAAGTGGCTGTGGCACAGCTATTTACGCTCTTGCCGGTGCAAATTTTCTTGCACCGGTAAACAATAAACTCGTTGAGTATCAATGCGTTAGCCGCCAGGAATCCGCCTGGTAAAGTAGGCATTTTGGAATAGTCGGGGGAAATGTATATCTTTGGGTATGAAATTTTTGGGAAATATTACGTGGCTCCTGCTGGGAGGGATCATTGTGGCGGTGATTTACTTTGTCATCGGCCTGTTGCTGTGCGTCACTATCATTGGCATTCCGTTCGGGGTGCAGTTGTTCAAACTGGGTGCATATGCGCTGTGGCCTTTCGGGCATGAGCTGGTGGACGGGCCGCACGAGCCCGGATGCCTTTCCACGGTGATGAACGTAATATGGATACTTCTGGGATGGTGGGAGATTGCTGCGATTCACCTTGTGTGCGGCCTTCTATGCTGCCTCACTATCATCGGTATTCCATGGGGCAAGCAACACTTCAAGATGGCCATCGGTTCCGTTTTCCCCTTCGGCAAGAGAATCAAATAAAGTACTTCCAGAGGGGGGCAGCCATCAGGGCCTGCAATATCTGATTGTTCTCCAGCAATTCGCGAACGAAAGACAGGGGCCGCACCGTCACCTGGATGTCCTCCGTAGAGTCCAGACTCTGGTCGGAGACGCGCTCTACGCCAACGGCAAGGAACGTATGTGTGAGATTTGTCGATGTGCTGGGATTGGGCGACAAAACCATCCAGGGCTTCCACTCCCCTCCTGCGTAGCCAGTCTCTTCCAGGAGTTCGCGCTTTGCCGCCTCAAGGGGTGTCTCCCCCGCCTCGATTACCCCGCAGGGAAGTTCGTAGCAGGTTTTGCCCAGGCCGTGCCGATACTGGCGCTCAAGCACCATATCGCCGTCGACAGTGATGGCAATCACGTTCACCCAGTCCGGGTATTCCAGGACATAGTACTCAGGATTCACGCGGCCGTCAGGAAGTTCGACCACGTCGCGACGGGCCGTAAGCCACGGTCGCTTGACAAGATACTCCGTGGAGAGTATCTTCCATTTGCGTTCTTCTGTGATGGTGTTCTCCATAATCAGGCTTAAGCGAGCTCCAGCCAACGGAGCTCTTTTTCGTCCAGCAGCGCCACTACCTCTCCATATCGGGTCGATGCGGCCTGCAATTCATCGGCCGCCAGGGTGCCCGATGAAAGGCCGGCCTCGAGCTCGGCCTTTTCCGCCTCCAGGGAGGCTATGGAGGCCTCCAGCGCCTTCAGCTCCTGCTGCTCCTTCCACGTGAGCCGAGGCTTAGCCGGCGTACGCACTTTCTCGCCCGCGGGCTTGTCAGGCTTGGGCGCGGCGGCCGCAGACTGCTCGTAGTCGCGGATGAAGCTGCGGTACTCGGAGTAATTGCCGATGAAGTCCTTCACCACGCCGTCGCCGCAGAACACCAGAAGGTGCTCCACCAGGCGGTCCATAAAATGGCGGTCGTGGGAAACGATGATGAGCGAGCCCTTGAACTCCAGCAGGTATTCCTCCAGGATGTCCAGCGTAACGATATCGAGGTCGTTCGTGGGCTCGTCCAGGATGAGGAGATTGGGCTCCTGCATTAGGATTGTGAGCAGGTACAGGCGGCGCTTTTCCCCGCCGGAGAGGCGCTCCACGGGGGTGGTCCACATCTCGTGCGGGAACAGGAAGCGGCCCAGCAGATGCGTATTCTGCACGGTTTCCATCACGGTCTGGCCCGCCTTGAACTGCATCCCTTCCTGGTGATAATAGCCGATGCGGAGCGAGTCGCCTCGCTCAATCACGCCGGTGAGTTCCCCGCCCATCGACCCGTTCCAAAGGCCGGTTATAATATTCAGGAAGGTGGTTTTTCCGGAGGCGTTGCGGCCGACGATGCCCACGCGGTCGTAGCGCTGAAAGTTGTATGTGAAGTCCCGGAGGTAGCATTTGCCCTCCCAGGAGAAGGAGACGTTCTTGCAGTCGATGACCTTGTTGCCGAGGTACGTGCTCCGCTGCTGCATTTCGGCCATATCGACCTTCTTCACAAGATAGCTGTCCTGGGCCCGCTCCTTGATGGCCACGAAGGCCTGCTTGCGGTATTTGGCCTTGCCGCTGCGGGCGCAGGGCGTGGCGTGGATCCATTCCAGCTCCCGGCGGAAGGCGTTGCGCACCTTTTCGGTCTCGGCATTATAAAGGTCGATGCGCTCCTGGCGCTTCTCCAGGAAGTTCAGATAATCGCCCCTGTAGATGTAGATGCTGCCGCGGTCCAGTTCCATCACCGTATTGCACACGCGGTCCAGGAAATAGCGGTCGTGCGTCACCATAAACAGGGTGCAGCGGTCGTGCTTGAGGCGGCTTTCCAGCAGTTCGATGGCCTCCACGTCAAGGTGGTTCGTGGGCTCGTCCATTATGTAGAAATCGGCCTCGGAGGCCAGCATTTCCACCAGGGCGACGCGCTTGATTTCACCGCCAGAGAGGTCCTTCATCTTACGGTCGATGTCCGGGAGCGAGAACTGGTTCAGGAGCTGCTCCACGCGCCTTTCGTATTCCCAGAGGTGGTCCTGGTCCAGATGCTCCGTCCACTTTACGGAGGAGTCCATTATCTGGCGGAAGATGGATTTCTCAGGGTCATAGGCGTAGTCCTGCTCCAGGAAGGCGATGCGGATGTCCTTGAGGAAGATTATGCGGCCGCCGCTGTCGGAACTGTCCTTGCCGGCAAGAATGCGTAGGAGCGATGTTTTACCCGTGCCGTTGGGGGCGATGAGGGCCACCTTGTCGCCCTCGTTGATATTGAAGCCGATCCTGTCGAACAGCACTTTGGTGCCGTACGACTTGGAGATGTTCTCTATTTGAAGATAGCTTGCCACTGTTTACAGTCCCCAGTCGGACGCCTTGAAGGAGCTCTTCGGGGCGTTGGGGACGTTGGGGAAGTAGGTTACGCCGGTGATTGCTTCCAGGTCGGCCACTGACATAAGCTCTGTGGCGGAGACTTTCTGGCGCACGTTCACGTGGGAACGGACGAATGCCACGCACTGGAGCTCAGAGGCGCTGCAACTTGCTACGCTCTTGCCGCTGTTGCCGGACTTTGTGCGGAGCAGCACGTAGTAGAACATCGTGGGCATATGGACGTCGTCACGGTCGCCGAAGCTGATGGTGGACGGGTTCTGAGTTTGCCCGTATGCGTCGGTGTACTTGTCGAAATAGCAGCCCAGCACCTCGTAGAGGGTATCGGCACACACCTGGGTGTCAACGAAATCTTCCAGCACGTTCCAGCGGCCGCCGCCGGTGTTGAAGTCGGAGGCGAGCTGAGGGGCGATGTTGGTGTAGTAGAACACCTGGCGGTTGGTGGCCGATGAGCAGGTGCGTTCCGCACTGCCCAGCATATGGCCCTTGTTGCAGCCGCCGCCCGTGCTCTTGGAGTGATACTGGATGTCGGCGGGAATGTCCGGGTCCTTGCCGTAAGCGTTTGTGCGGTTGGCGGAGCCAGTGTACATGGAATGCCTGGGGGCAGCCACCCACACGGGGCAGTGATGCGTTGCGCTGTAGCACACGGTGTAGTTGCGGGCGAGCTTGTTGCCGGGGCCCTTTACGTCGGGGCTGATGTGCCAGGCGTAATACTGGGTGTCGTCCGTGCTGTTTATCATATAGCTGCCGGAAGTGCCGATGTTCATCACGGGGAGTTCCGCCCAGCCGGGCTGGCTGCCATAGCTGGTATGGGGAACATCCGGCTGCGTCTGGGTTGTGAAGTTCCTTGTGCTGCCCTTGAACTCCTTGATGAGGTCCCCGTCCTGGAGCTGCACGTACGCACAGTAATAATAGGTAACGCCGCCGTCCAGGGCATCCAGGGATACGGAGAAGGCGCCGGTAGTGCCGGTGCCTCCGCCGGGAAGCTCCGCCTGCCAGGTCTCCTCCAGGTCTTCCGCGCTGGTTCCCAGCAGGAAGCCCGCCTCACGAACCACCGCATTAGCGCCGCTCCAGCTAGCGCTGATCTTTGCCGATGTGATGGCAATGTCCGATGCGGCACCGGTGGTTACCGTTGCCGTGAGTTCCTTGGTCACTCCCTCGCCGGGATCGTCGGGGATGTGGCTGTAGCCGGGGTCAAGAATAATCGTCTGGTCCGTTTCTCCGGGATAGCAGGAGACGGCCAACACTAATAGCGGAAGCAGGAATAAACGCTTCATTATACTGTACTGGTTATTGTTCGTCTGTTATTGGCGGGAGTTCCCTCTTCGTAGGAGCAACCCCGTGCTGAACCACCTCGTGAGCCGCCTTGAGCACGCTCTGTTTTCCGGTGGTGAGCCTTTCAGTGTTCTTCCTGAAGCCCTCCAGTACGTCCTCCAGGTCCTTCTGCAGTTTGGCATTGTCGTCAAAGAACAGGGCGATGCGGTCGATCATCTTCTGCGCATCGTCCACTATCTCCTGCATATTGTCCATCTGCTCTTTCTGCACCCAGGCGCTGCGGATCAGCCGCAGGAAGGGAATCAGGGTTTCTTCTGTGGTTATGAGTACGTTCTGGGCAAAGGCCTTGGCGAAGATGTCCTTATCCTCCTGCTTTGCCAGCTGGTAGGCCCCGTAGTTGGGGATGAACATAATCACGTAGTCCAGCGTCTTGCGGCCCTGGACGAACTTCTGGTATTCCTTGCCGGTGAGTTCCTTCACGTGGCTCAGCACCGATTCCAGGTTGCGCGCGGCGGCATCGGCCCTCTGTTCGTCGGTGGTGGCGTCGAAATAATCGGCCAGGGCGCTCAGGCTCACTTTCGAGTCGATGAGGATGTCGGTGTTGTCCGGGAAATGGAGGGCGAAGTCCGGGCGCATACGGCGCTGGGTCTCCTCGTTCACGATGATGTTGCCCTTCCTGTCCCGGAGGTAGAATTCCGCGTCGTAGTCCTTGCCCAGGCGCAGGCCTTCAGCCTTGAGGATATTCTCGAGGATGGTCTCCCCGAATATGCCCTGCATCTTATTTTTGCCCTTTAGCGCGCTGGCAAGGTTATCGGCCTTAGTGCCGATGGAGTCGGTCTGCTGGCGCAGATTCTTCACCGTCTCGTCGAATTTGGTTTTGATGGCCGATGACTCCTCAGCGTGCGCCCTCTTCTGGGCGTCGAAGGCCTCCTTCATATCCTTGATGTCCTTGTTCAAACCGCCGGTGAGGGCCTTGATGGTCTCCTCCGCCTCCTTCTTGAGCGATTCCTCGCGCTCCTTAAGGACCTTCTCGCTCTCCAGTTTCAGTTCATTCTTCACTGCGTCGATCACCTTGGACTGGTTGTCCTTCAGGTCCCGGATGGTTTGCTCGTTGCTCTCTTTGAGGTCCCGGATGGTTTGCTCGTGGAGTTCTTTCTCGTGGAGGCGCAGGGCTTCTGACGTTTTGGCATCGGCCTCCGCTGCCGAGAGTTTTACCTTGTAGTTCGATCGCACAAGAATTGCGGCAACCGTTCCCGCAAGCACGGCTACGATTGCCACGATCAGGAGTATGATGTCCAAAACGCTCATTTGTGGAGATGGGCGGACTCGAACCGCCGTCCAAACGTCGCACCAGGCGGCTTTCTACACGCTTATCCTTCCTTTGATTGTGGGGATCGGGCTGCCGGAAGGCGGGCAATCCCTCACCTTATCCTCTTTGTTCTTAGCCGCGGCTTGGAGGCAGTGCCGCAGAGCGTCCCGTTTGCTTGATACCCCTGGGCCGGAACATAACGGGCTTAAAGTCCGAGGGATACTCGTCGGCCCCGCAGCCTAGGCGAGGCGGATTAAGCTAATTAGCTTGGCTAATTAAGCAGCGAGTGCGAATCTGTTGTTGCCAACTATTGTTTCGGGATCTGAGATTAACGGGCAAGGTCCCCACGCCCGGCGTGCTTACCGTCCGACATCGGCGCTGTCAAAACCAAAACATCCCCAGTTGTCGTATAGTCCTGCAAAAATAGCAATTTTTTGCGAAATCTCTTGCAGACTCGAAAAAAAGTAGTACCTTTGCAGTCCACAATCGGGGTATTAGCTCAGTTGGTAGAGCGTTTGAATGGCATTCAAAAGGTCAGGAGTTCGATTCTCCTATGCTCCACAAAAAAGGTCCAGCCAATCGGCCGGACCTTTTTTGTTGGAACAGGCTCTCCTTTCAACGGGACAAAGGCCGTGAAATGGGTTTATAAAAGCCTATTACGATTAGAATCGCCAGCCGCAGATGAACATTAGATTGTGGAGATGGACGCTGCCGCTTACGTTGTACTCGGGGTACTGACGAAGCATGTTGCGGAGGCCGACGCTGGCTTCAAATCCCCATTGCCAATGTTTTCCTTTCTGGAACACTATGCTTGGCTGCAGGCCTATATCCCATCGTTCGAACTTCTCCTTTCCGTCCCTTGGATCATTCGGGTCGGCATCGATGTAGTAGGTATCAGGCGAAACCATATACGAGAACTGAGGTCCAAGGCCGATGACCGTCTTTGTATCTGCCAAAACGAGGTGGTAACGTGCCTGGCAGAACAAATCAGCCATGGACATTCCTTCCGGGTCTCCCCCGACCCAGCCGATGTGATTGACCTCGCCAAGCTGGGCACGGATGCCTGCTCCAGGCATTAGGGACCATTTATCACCAAGTTTCACATCAAGTCCATAGGATAAGCGCAGTACGGCTCCAGGAAAGACATCTCTGGCCTGATTGCCTGTCTCTCCGAACAGACCGGCTCCTATCATAAAATGATTCTCCAACCTTTTGGGCGAGGGTTGAGCCTGCAGCCAAGCGGGAATGCCCACCAGCAGCGCCGCACAAATCACAATCTTAACAATCTTCATGGCTTTTGTTTTCCTATTAAATGTTCAAATGTACGAAATCTTGCGTATAACTGAAAATAAATTCCAAAGCCGTGAAATGTAAGTGGCTGAGAGATAGGCCGATATGCAAATCGTCTCCGGCGAAATGCCGGAGACGATTTGCGTTATTCGTTGATTTATAAATAGTTGCATTTCACGCAACTATTTATTGAAGTTCGATTTCAGGGAGCTTTGGGGCCTCGAGGGGGTGGTTGGAGCGCCACTGGTTGTAGAGGTCGTCGCCGAGGATCTTCCGCAGTTTCTTTTCCTGTTTCTGGTTGTACTTCTCAATCTCCTCGATGTCCACGAAGCCGCCCATCATCGGGGGGCGTCCGCCCTGCGGGCCCATTCCGTGGCCGCCGCCAGGTCCACCGCTACCGGGACCGCCACCAGGGAAGCCGCCAGGGCCGCCACCGGGAAAACCACCGGGACCTCCACCTTGAGGGGGCCTGCCTCCGGGAGGCGGACCTGAAGGGCGTTCTCCGCCGAAGTCGGGACGGGGACCACGTGCGGCAAACTCAAAGTTGTCGCGGCGGTACTGGATGTCTTTCTTGTAGAATTTAAGAAGCTTATCTATCTGCTTCTGGGTAAGGGGAAGTTCCGCGACCATCTGGTCTACCTTCAGCTGCGCTTCCTGTTCAACAGAAAGCCGGTCGGGCTGGATCTTCTCTCCGGGAGGGCCGGGAAACTCAGGGCGTGAGCCCCCGGGCTGCGCGGCCGCACTTACGGCAATGGTCAACGCGGCGGCAATAAGAATGATCTTTTTCATACGATAGTATTTTGCTCGGCCGGCAATATAGCAAATCCCGGACCGTAAATTACAATGAAGCCTGGAGTATTGACAGGATGTCCTCCTCGCTCAGGGGCACGTAGGCGCTGTCCAGGCCTTCGTTTACGGCGATGTGGTGGGCCATTTCGGCAAGCCTTTCCTCTCCGATGCCAACGTCGCGCAGGTGCATTGGAATGCCGATGGACTCATAGAAGGCATAGGTCAAGTCAATTGCCTTCTTGGCAATGGCCCAGCCATCCAGCCCCGCGTCGATTCCGAAGACATTAACGCCATACTTGACGAACCGAGGCAATGTACGCTCGCTGAGGATATGCTGCATCCAGCGGGGCGTGATGATGGCAAGGCCCTCGCCGTGGGTGATGTCGTAGTAGCCGCTGAGGGCGTGCTCAATGCCGTGCATCGGCCAGCCAGAGTCGCTGTTTCCAAGCGACATTATGTTGTTGCACGCGAGTGTGCACACGAACATCATCTCGGCACGCGCTGTATAGTCCTCCGGATTATCAATGCAGGCACGGCCGTTTACCATCAGGCTCTTGATGCCGGCCTCGCAGAAGCCGTCGTTCATCAGGGTTGCGTCCTCGCAGAAATACTGCTCCAGGATGTGATTCATGGCATCGGCAATGCCGGCCGCCGTCTGCTTCTTCGACACGCTAAACGTATAGCAGGGATCCAGGAATGACGCCACAGGGAACAGCAGAGGGTCGATGTAGCCGATTTTGTCGTTGGTCTCCGTGCGGGATATCACTCCCCCGCAGTCGTATTCACTGCCGGTGGCCGCCAGCGTGAGCACATCGACAATGGGAAGGGCCCTCTGAGCCTTCACCTTGTAGGATATGAGGTCCCAGGGATCCCCATCATAGCAGGCGCCGGCCGCAATGGCCTTGGAGCAGTCCAGGACGCTTCCCCCGCCTACCGACAGAATCACCTCGATGCCGTTTTCCTTGCACAGGCGCACGCCGTCCAGCACGCTGGGATCGTATTTGGGGTTTGGCTGGATACCTGGCAGTTCCGTGACTTCAAAGCCGGAGAGCAGTTGCAGGACCTTATCATAAAGGCCGATTTTCTTTATGCTGCCGCCCCCGTAGGTAAGCAGCACTTTAGAACCGATGGGTGCTAGCACCTTCGGCAGTTTCTCAATGACTCCTTTCCCGAAAATGAGTCTCGTGGGGGTGCAGTATTCGAAGTTTTGCATAATTATATTTTTCTGCAATATACGATTTATTTATTATTTTTGTATATCATAAAACTAAAACCTAATGCGCACACTTCTCAAGAACGGAAAAATATATGACGGCACCGGGAGCGATGCCTTCATGGGCGACATACTCGTGGAAGACGAAAAAATCGTCGACATCGGCAAGGATCTGAAGGCCGATAAGGCCGACAAAGTCATCGACCTGGACGGTCTGAGCATCTCCTCCGGCTTCTTCGACGCCCACTCGCATAACGACTGGTTCGCCATAAAGAAAGAGCCCCTTAAGTATTTCGAGCCTTTCATCCGCCAGGGAATCACCTCCTTCATTTCCGGCAACTGCGGCCTTTCCGCCGTGGGTTTTGAAGCCGACTCCCCCAATGTGGACAAGGTTGGTGCCGGGCTTTTCGGCTACCGCGGAGACACCACGGGAGTTTATCCAACAGTGAAGGAGTTCTTCAAGGCTGTCGATAAGAACAGCCCCTGCAACATGGCCGTACTCGTCGGCCATTGCAGCGCCCGTGCAAGCGTTGCCGGCTATGACAGCCGCGCGCTCAATGAAGAAGAAAAGAACCGCATGCTTGCCATCATGGAGCAGGGCCTCAAGGAGGGCGCCTGCGGCCTGTCCCTCGGCATGATGTACCTCCCGGGGCGTTTTGCCTCCGTGGCTGAAACCCGCGACGTAGCCCTTCTTGCGGAGAAATACGACCGCCCGCTCACCGTGCACGCCAGGGCACTATCGGCCCTTACCATGGACTATCAGCCCCTGTTCGGCAGGCCCCATAACCTTCGCGCAATGGACGAACTGGTGGAAATGGCCAAAGGCACACACCTGAAGCTTCAGTACTCGCACGCCATATTCGTGGGCACAAGCACCTTCAAGAGCAAGGACGAACTCCACCGGATGATAGACGACCTTCGCAAGGAGGGCGTGGACGCCTGGTTCGACATCTACAACGAGCTTCTGGGCGTGTCCGTGATGACGGTATTCCTGCCCAGCTGGTTCATGGAGCTGCCGCCCGAGGAGAGGCTCAAACCCAAGAACAAGCTGCGCCTGTTTACGGTTTGCAACAGTATGATTCTTAAGATGCTCGGCTTCGGCTGGAAAGACATCGAAATCGCGTATCTTGGGCCCGGAATGGAGCAGTATGAGGGCAAGAGTGTCCGGGATATTGCCCGGCAGTGGCACAAATCGGGCTTTGAGACCTACATGAAACTCTGCGAGATGTCCCAGTTCAAGGGCCGCGCGAATATGGGTCCGTACTCCACCGAGGAAATCATCGAGTGGCAGTCCAAGAGGGACAATGTGCTCTATATGACCGATGCCTGGGTAGAGGAAAACGGCATCCAGAACCCTGCAATCTACGACTGCTTCCCCAAGTTCATCCGCGCCTCCCTGCTGGGCCGCGGAGACACCATGCCCCGCACCATCCGCAAGATGACCGGCGGCGTGGCAGACCGCTTCAGCATCCCCCAGCGCGGCTACCTCAAGCCCGGCTACTTTGCCGACCTCACCGTCTTCGACGAGACCGATATGAAACATGCCACTCCGGACCAGACCAAATCCTTCGGCATCCGCCGCGTTTTCATAAACGGAAAGGAGGTCCTCTGTGATGGCGTCCTGGACAAGGAAAGCCTGAAGACATCAGGACACGCTCTTCCGAGCAGGTAATTAATTTTTGCAATTCCGGAAAAGATTAGTATCTTTGCAGTCCTTACGGTGCGATGGCCGAGTGGTTAGGCACAGGTCTGCAAAACCTGCTACAGCGGTTCGATTCCGCTTCGCACCTCCAGATTCCCCCGCAGAACCCACTCTGTGGGGGTTTTTGCTAAATATGAACTATAACATCGGCCTATTCAATGACAGTTTTCCCCCCGTTATGGACGGGGTTGCCGTCTGCGTGGAAAACTATGCCCGCTGGATGCAGGAGAAGGTGGGCGGCGTGTCCGTTATCACTCCCAAGAACATTGGCGCTGACTACAGCGACAAAAAGTACGAGGTGCTGGACTATCTTTCCGTGAAAGTGCCTTTCCGCCCGCCGTACGTAACGGGCGTATCGGAAATGGACCCGGTCTTCGTGCGAAAGATCATCCGCCGCAACTTCAAGATCGTGCACGCCCACTGCCCCTTTATGTCGGGCCTCACCGCCCAGAGGGTGGCAAAGATCCAGCGCATCCCGATGGTGGCCACATTCCACTCCAAATACCGCGAGGACTTCGCCCGTGTAATCTCCAACGAGACCATTGTGGACGGCATCATCGCGGAAATAGTGAAGTTCTATATGAGGGCCGATGAAGTATGGGTGCCGCAGGAATCGGTGAAGGACGTCCTGTACAGCTACGGCTACAAGGGCAACATCGAGGTCCAGGCCAACGGCTGCGACCTTGTAGGCAACTACAGCCCCAAGTACTTCGCCAAGGCCCGCGAGGCCGTGGGAGTGGGGGCCGATGAATTCGTTATGCTCTTCGTGGGCCAGCACATCTGGGAAAAGAACGTGCGCCTCTCCATCGAAGCGATGGGCCGCATCAAGGACCTCCCCTTCCGGATGTTCTTCGTGGGCACCGGCTATGCGGAAGGAGAAATGAAGCGACTGGTCGATGAACTGGGCATTGCCGATAAGGTCACCTTCGTTGGACGCGTCACCGACAGGGAGAAGTTGAAGCAGTACTACGCCGCCTCCAGCCTCTTCCTCTTCCCGTCGCTTTACGACACCGACGGCCTCGTAGTGAAGGAAGCCGCCTGCTTCGACACTCCGTCCGTGATGCTGCGCGAGGCATCGGCCTCCGGAATGCTCACCGATTGCGAAACCGGATTCCTTATCCATAATAGTGTCGATGATTTCGAGAAGCTGCTGAGGCGCCTCCACGCCGACAGGGACCTTATGCGCCGCGTCGGCCACAATGCCTCAACGCGCATCGTGCGCAGCTGGGAGGATATAGCTGGCGAAGCCATCGACAGGTATAATTCCCTTATCGCCCGAAAAAGCCTTATCCGCCCGCTATGAAACAATACCTATATACATTAGAGATGGAGACTCGCGACTACGAGTGCGACATCCAGGGCATAGTGAACAACGCCAACTACCAGCACTACCTGGAGGCCACGCGCCACAAGTGGCTGCTGGACAACGGCTATTCGTTCCGCAAATGGCACGAGGAAGGTATCGACGTGGTTGTGTCGGAGATTAACATCAAGTATAAAACGCCCCTCCGCGGCCAGGAGGCTTTCCTTTCGTGCCTGAACCTCCGCCGCGACGGCGCCCGCTTCGTGTTCGAACAGGATATCTACCGCAAGGCCGATATGGCACTATGCGTCTCCGCCGTGGTCACTACCGTTGCGCTTGTTGACGGCCGCCTCTCCCGTGGCGACGAACTCGCACAACTGTTCGGCCTATAACCATTCTACCTCCGAGACATCCACCTCACGGGACGTTCTGCCCCAGTTGGCGGAATATAGGAAGGTATAGCCTTTCAGTTCGCTTGGAATCCGGTTGAGGAAGTCCAGACGTGGCTCTCCATAATCGCCGGAACTGCCATACAGCAGCATCGTCTTCTTCTGGTCGTCCTTGACGTACCAGCCCCCGCCGTGCACCTTCACATAGCCACTCACCAGCTCGCGATGGTTCGCGACCATCCCATAGACAAGCGTCCCTTTCAGCGGGCTCTCCGGCCTGGATACTATTATGAATTTCGGATGCATCTGACGGAATCTTTATACTTACGGGAAACCGGTATCTCCTGGCCACCTATGGTTAAGACATCGGGAGCGGTGAGGGTGGCATCTGAGAGGTTGACCAGGAACGAACGATGGACGCGGAGGAAGCCGGGGCTGAGGAGGTTCTCCCACTGGCCGATGCCTGTCTTGTTGCGGTATTGCCTGCCGTCACGGGCTACGATCCATACTTCCGAGTCGCGTGATTCCACATACAGGATGTCCTCCTTCTTGATCGACACCTTCTTATAGTCGGATGTAAAGGTAATGGGCCTGTCCGTGGGAAATTTCCTGTCCAGCCATTTCATCA
>Ga0310690_10007780_pt1 | contig 13735 bp, 13 predicted proteins | sample AusTroGonzalo_MG_2_FD_207661 | JGI IMG/M metagenome (GOLD analysis project Ga0310690, IMG submission 207661) | Bovine rumen microbial communities from tropical cattle in Woodstock, Queensland, Australia - Gonzalo_04 (v2) (version 2) | ecosystem: Host-associated > Mammals > Digestive system >... | reverse complement strand
GAACCCGAAGGAGAACGCAATCTTCCTGACGGTGCTGCTTGCGGTCATCCGCGCCATCGACCTGCACGCCGACCTCCTGCGCGCGTCCGCTGCTGGAGCGGGGAACGACCATCGGCTAGGCGCGAACGAGGCGCCGCCCGCAATCCTCTCCATCTTCCTCGGCGACGAGCTTAACGCCGTTATGAAGGCCATCGAGACCGAGCCAGCCGCTTCGGGAGGGACGCGCTCCCGCGCGTCCGGTCGCGCAGGAGCGCGACCCTCCCTGAAGATCGGCGTCGACACGCTGCCGCCGCTGCCGCGTGACACGACCGACCGCAACCGCACGTCGCCGTTCGCGTTCACCGGCAACAAGTTCGAGTTCCGTGCGCCCGGCTCGTCGCAGAACTGCGCCCGGAACCAGATGGTGCTGAACACGATCGTTGCCGAGTCTCTGGATGCGCTCTCGGACAAGCTCGATGCGATGCCGGGCGACTTCAATGCAAACCTGCAGAAGCTCCTGCAGCGGCTCATCCGCGCGCACAAGCGGGTGCTGTTTGCGGGTGACGGATATTCCGACGCGTGGCAGAAAGAGGCCTCCGCGAGAGGGTTGCCGAACCTGCCGGACACCATTTCCGCCATCGCGCCGCTGAAGGTGCCTGCGAACCAGGCGCTCTTCGAGAAGTACGGCGTCCTGACCCGCAGCGAGATGGACAGCCGCTACGAGATCGCGCTCGAGGACTACGAGCGGCGTGTGAGGATCGAGGGCGGCGTGGCGCTCGAGATCGCGCGCTCGATGATCCGGCCCGTGGTGGCGGACGAGTTCTCGAAGCTCGCGACGGCGATATCCATCGCGAAGAAGGACGGCCTCAAGGTTGGCGTGAGCGGCCTGAAGGCGCTTTCGCTCAAGCTTGGCGCGGGACTCGACGACCTGCACGTCAAGTGCGAGCGGCTCGACAAGGCCCTCGCGAAGGGCGGGGCGAAGGAACTTCTGGCGACGATGGGCGACTTGCGCCGGACAGTCGATGCGCTCGAGTACCTTGTTGACGACTCTCGCTGGCCCTTGCCGAAGTACCGCGAGATGCTGTTTGTATATTGACGTGTGGAACTGTGGGCGGGTTCTGATGATTCCTGAAACCTCCACGACGCTCTTGCGCGACATTTCCTCTGATGCCGACAATGCCCGGTGGCCGGAGTTCGTGTCACGATACCGCCCAATGATGTTTGCATTCCTGAAGTCTAGGTTCCCGACGGTCGATGCAGATGACATCGTGCAGGAGACACTGGTCGCTCTCTCAAAGGTGCTTCCGTGCTACCGCTATGCTCCCGACGAGACCGGACATTTCCGGAACTATTTGACCGGGATTCTTAAGCACAAGGCCTTGAAGCGTTATGAACACGATGCAAGAGACCGAAGATTCAAGATGGAATTAAGTATCGTGGCCGCGCCAGAAGTCATGGCCGAGGCGGATATGGATCGTGACGCATGGCGCAAGTCAATGCTCGAGATCGCGATGCGCCAGCTTCTGGCCGACGGCAAGATATCCGACAAATCCAAGCAGATATTCCAGCGCCTGACGGTGGATGGGCAGGCCCCCGACGACGTTGCCGCCGCATACGGAACGAGCAGAAACAACGTCGACAAGGTGAAAAGCCGCATGCTCGCAAGGCTGAGGGAGATTGTGCGCGCATTGGAGAACGCGGGAAATGCCTGACGTTGCGGACAATGAAATCGAGGGATTCCTTCGTTCTCACGGTCCGTTTGAGAAGCCGCCGAGCATTTCTTCTGGCGAACGGATTGGCGATTGGAAGGTGCTTGCGTTCCTGGGACGTGGCGGAAGTGCGGAGGTTTACCGTGCAGAGAACGTAGTCACCGGCATCGTCGGCGCAGTGAAGGTGCTTTATAGGGCAGATGACAGATCGCGCGAACGGTTCAGGCGAGAGACGCGCTTGCTGGCAGAAACTAAGAGTCCGGCGTTTCCCATGTTCTATGGTGCCGGAGAGAGCGACGGACATCTCTACATCGCCGAAGAGTTGCTTGAGCCGATTGCGTTTCCGTCAACCGATGCTGCTGTTGCACGGCTCATACTCGGCATAGCTACAGGAGTTGAGGAACTGCATCGGCGGGGGTTCGTCCATCGCGACCTTAAGCCTGGGAACGTGCTGACTCGTCCTTCAACCGGCGAATATGTCTTAATTGACATGGGGCTCGCAAAGGAGAGCGAGGACACTTCTCAGGTACGCAACGATACGCTGTCTGTCGTAGACGGACGTGCGGTAGGCGTTGGGACGCCGGGCTTTTCCGCACCGGAACAATTCACCGGCGGCAGGGTCGGCGCGGCGATGGACATCCACGCCCTCGGGATGTTGGCGAACGTATGTTTTGGCGGTAAGCCGCCGAAAGCGTGGATTGCCATCATCCGCCGTTCGACGAGTTCCATCCCCGAACAGCGTTATGCCAGTGTCGCGGATTTCATGCGTGCCGTCCGCCGCCGCCACGCCGCCCGCCGATGGATAATCGTAATCTTAGCTGCGTTCATTGCCATTTTCACGATTTTTTGCTTCTTCCCGCGTGGGGACAGACCCTTTACGCGTGGGGACAGGCCCCAAGTGGCAGGGGACAGACCCCAAGACATTGGCGATGTCAGGGGACAGACCCCAGCAGCCAACAGGGGACAGACCCCAAGAAGGGGCTGATGGAAATGCGCTAAATGCAAAAAATATCTTTGATATTGGGAAAACTACTTATGAGAACGGCGTCTTCGTTACTCGTATCGCACTGAACGGAAAAGACATGACGCTTTCAAGCGAAATAAAACTCACGGGGATGCGCAGAATTGAAATCAGCGGGTATGGACGGCTGACGGCATCAATCTCAGGCTCGCGAGAAGTCAGTTTGCAGCTGAGCGAACAGGCGACGCTAATAAACCTTACGACGATCCCCTATCCCAAGTCGGGCATGAAATACATCCTCAGGGGTCCCTGCTACTTGAACTTCAAGAACCTCGATTCTCCCGATGACATCAAGAACATCTGGGTGGACAATTACGGCGGGAAGGGTGATCCGTCGTTCCGTTTCCGTGGCCCTGACTCATATGAACAAGTCCGAAAGGAAGACAAGGAGGCCGCCTTGGAAGCCATGCGCAAGGGCATCCTCCCATCTTATTAGTACTTGGATTCATGCATCAAGGCCAAAATATGGTAAAATGTCGGTGTTCGGCTGGAAAGAAAAGAGTATGATTCTATACCACGGAAGCAACGTCGAGGTGAAAGAACCGCGAATCTTGGAGCCAAGTCATGCACTTGACTTTGGCCCCGGTTTCTACACGACGTTGAATCGGGAACAGGCAGTTGATTTTGCTGGGAAAGTTGTTTTGCGCAAAGGTGGTGCCCCAGTCGTGAACGAGTATGAAATTGACGAAACGATAGCCTTTGATCTTTGTGACGTGTTGAAGTTTGACAGGCCGAATGAAATATGGCTTGATTTTGTCTGCTCGTGTCGTGATGGTATCAATGTTGCTGAAGGACGCGATCTTGTGTTTGGCCCGGTGGCAAACGACGATGTCTATAGGACTTTGGCTCTCTATCGGGAAGGTGAAATAACAAAGGAAGAAACTCTCGCAAGGCTGAAGATCAAGCAATTGTACAACCAACTTGTTTTTGCGACGACGAAGGCGCTTGCGTTCATTCGCTTCAGAAAATCGGAGGTGGTGGCATGACAGAAAGTCAATACATCACTTTTCTTGGCGTTCTGCTTTTGCCCCCGTTGGTGGCAGAACTCGGAAAACGGCTTGGCATATCCGAGGCTGAAGCCACTGAACGTCTGTATCGCTCGGAATTCTACGAAAAGCTTTCAGACGAGAAACTCAAGCTCTGGCATTACAGTCCTGTCATGCTCGGGGAGATGTTCGTTGAAGCCGAGCGAACTGGCGTAATACCCTATCCGGAGGAGGCGTAGGCATGAGCGAAGCTGGAAAGTTTTTGATCTACTGCATTGAGATGTATCGTCGCGCGAAGCATATTTCCGGTCGTGCCGCATACGAGATATTTCGCTCTGTCGGTGCCGACGATTATGTGCGCCGATGCTATGGTGCCCTGCATACGACCGGCGAACGCTATATCCTTGATGACATCGACGAATACATCGCCAACCACACCGTTTGATGGTATAATGACATCTAGAATTTCACATGAAAGGAAAGCAACCCACAAGACAGTGATCCATCCATAGGCGGGGCATCCTCCTTCGCTATCCACCTCCGCTAAAGCTATGGTGGATGAAAAGCTACGGAGGACAAATCCGCCGGTCGCCGTCCTCCGTAGCCTTGGCGAAGGAGGAAAGAGCGACAGAAACAATTGCAATTCTGCAAAGCAGTCGCCAGTAGAAACTTAGGAACTTTCAATAAGAGCGACACCTTGCAGAGGAAACGCATGAAGCGTTTGCCTCTCTTTGTGTTTTCTTATGGGTTTCCTAAGACCTCTACTGGGACACAAAGAGAGGTTTTCTATTTTATGCAAGATTTCCATGTCAGATTTCACGTCTGACCGGGAATATCCGTATGAAGGAAATTTGGCATGCAACAGTTTTATCCGCCACAAGGCACACATGTTTGCTATAATGCGTCCGTTCCGCACCAGCGGGATGTGATGATCTTTGACATCGGCCCGGAAACGAGAGTCCCGGTTGTACTTGAAACCTCGTTCCCAGGCCCCCGGCCCGAAGTCTCGGTAGGGTCACGCGTCCCGCGTGACCGTGTTCGCGGCGACGGGCAAACGCAACAGCGTATTGGTTTCGTGGTAAAGCCGCTAACTTTCCACAACGAAAGACCAGATACGGTGGTGCGTCGCGTGATATGCACGCGGCGCGCTCTCCTTTCTTGTTTTTCGTTAAGGTTCTTAGCGGCACCTACCACGAGACATGATCTTGAGGGTGCGCCGCTTTCTTTTCTTCCGCGCCGAAGCGGCGGCACTCGGTGAGGTAGGTGTGGGAAGAAATTATGAAATTATGTCCGGATTTGAAAAGAAGTGGGAAGAAGTTGAGCTGGCTTCTTCTCGTCGAAGTACAGGTGCCGTCGAGGAAATCCTGAACCGCAGTGTTCAAATCCAAGGATTGTAACTGAAAGGTAATGGGCGATGCAAACGACCAATGCGAGTGTTGACTACGGTACAGACGAGATAATTCCGCCTGAAGATTTTGAGGCGGCTATTTCGGCTTGTCGGGAAGATCCCAAACTGGATGTATTCTTTAAAACTGCACCATATGGTGCAAAGTTGTATATCGGACTCTGTTTCTACCGTATGCACTTCAACCAAACATGGACAGACCCCAAAGTGAAAACATGTCTGGCGGAGATAGAGCCGAGTCTGAAAACTGCCGACATCGGGTATCTTCTGTCAAGTCCAGTCATCGATGCTGAATCAAAAGAGTATTTGCGCGCTCTTTTGCGCAGGGATACCGGCGCAGACAAAACCGAAGCGTCTGGTTTGATGTCGCCTCGTGGAGAAGGCAAACGCCCGGTCATTGTCATGGCGGCATCAAGAGAATCATTCCATCTGCACGAAACAGAGGTGGACAATCCCCGTATGCTGAATTTGTCAATCCAGGCGTCCCCACGAGATTTCAAGAACGAGTTTCCTTCATCTGGAGGGCGAAATGATACAGTTCAGGTATATGAATCGGAGAGGAGGGGATGGTCGAAAGATGGGATGACTCGTGCCGTGGCGGTTGCGGCTTTTGTAGCTACGATATGTTGTGTCGCGGTGGGACTTTGGTTTATTTCCGCCCATTTCTCTGCGCGATGCGATGAACTCAAAACAATGATTATCGAATTAAAAAACAATGACAACAGCAAGGTAGAGCATACAAAAGTTGGGCGACTCGCTGATCGCATGGATGAAATCGAAGCGCAGGCGACGGGGCGAATTAAAGCGCTTGAGGACGGTCATGCTGCGTTTAAGACGACTTTAGGATCTGTGACAAAACGAATAGGTGAGCTTGAAGAGATTGTGACAGAGGACGAAGAACAATGTAACAGGGATAATAAAAAACTAGAGGAGAAGTGTGTCGAACTGTCACGACAGATTACCGAACTGTCGCGCAAGGAGATGGGGCAACATGGTACTTTCCAACCACTTGCACAACTGCCTGCGCAAACCGAAGTCGATGTGCCGCAACAACCAGAAAAACCGATAGCTTCTCCGAGCGAGACCCTTGAGGATCTGCAACGTCAGCTTGCAGACAAGTCGAGAGAAGTCAAGAACCTCGTTAAAAACAATCCGGCATGTTACATCAACCCTAGAACTACATCGATTATCAATGTGGCTAAGACGAGTGCGACCGATAGTTATAGTTCTAGAAGTAAAACCCTTGTTCGCAGGGATTTCTATTGCAAAAAATGTGGAGGCGGTTCTAGTGCGACTTGCAATGTGTGCGGGCAACGAAGTTTCAACAGTTGGCGCGAAGCGATGGATAACGTAGAGGTTACAACCAAAACTAATCGTCGCATAGATGAATTACGTAATGAAATGGCAAGCTTGAAGAAACGGATAAAGGCGCTTGGACAATAACACCATTCAAAAGGAACGAAAGATGAGTATCGAATTCAATTGCCCGCAATGCGGGCAGAGTGTAGAGGCGGACGAGTCCGCTTGCGGACACGTGGCGGCTTGTCCGCACTGCGGCAAGGGGATTGTCGTGCCAAGAGGCAAGTCGCAATCATCTGTGCCGCGCACAGGTGTGACAGTGCCAAGCGCACCACGTTTGAAGAGTGGTGCCCGTGCTGCTGATGGTTCGTCGATGAGAGGAACAAAAACACGCCTCCATCCGTTGACGGGCTCTGACTCGGGAAGACCTCATGTAGCACTTCCGTCTCGCTTTGCCAATCCTGGACAAGTTCCTCCAGAATCTCCTAATCCCCCAATCCAACAAGGGACAGGAAGAAAGAGTCTTCTGCGCAAGGTTCTGTCGGTTCTGTTGATTGTACTGGGGATCGCGATCATCGTGGGAGCGGCATCATACGGAGGATATCTCTATTTCGGTGATGCGCCGCGTCTTGAACGTGGTGTAGCGTATTACGAAAAGAAGGCCTATCCCAAGGTACTGAAACTTCTTCTGCCATTGGCGAAGAAAGGGTACGCAAAAGCCCAGCTCTACATCGGCGACTGCTATGCCAATGGAAATGGCGTAATCATGGATTCGGAAGCGGCCGTAAAGTGGTATCGCGCCGCAGCAGATCAGGAATTGCCAGAGGCGCAACACAGGATGTACACCTGTTACCATGATGGTATCGGCGTTGAACGAAGTGCCCCTAATGCTGCTAAATTTTGCCGCAAGGCGGCCGAAGCGGGGGTTGATGATGCTATATTCGACATGGGAATGCTGTATGTTCGAGGGGACGGCGTGGAGGAAAATGCTAAAAGTGCCTTCAAGTGGTTCCGCAAAGGGGCTGAATGCGGAGATCCTCGATCGCTCTACAAGTTCGGACAGTGTTATAAGCTCGGTTATGGTGTAGAGAAAGATGAGGACGAAGCTCAGAAATGGCAGGGTAAAGCGGTTGACGCATGTCGCAAGTTAGCTAATGAAGGCGATACATCTGGAATGCTTCAGCTCGCGGAATTTTACATGAAGGGAGATGTCGTAGAACTCGACAAGGAAGAAGCCGTAAAATGGTACCGTAGGGCAGCCGAAATGGGCGACGTCTATGCGCAGTTTGAACTTGCCGACTGCTATTATATGGCGAAAGGGATTGAGAAGGATGCAGAGGAAGCGGCGAAATGGATGAGGAAATCCGCTGACCACGGTACATTACCGATTAGCCAATGGTGCATGGGCCGATTTTATCAAGACGGAATAGGAGTGGAGAAGGATATAAGTGAGGCAATCAAGTGGTTTGAGCGGGCTGCAAACAAAGGTTGGGCTGCGGCGAAATACTCGCTCGCTATGTGCTATATGCGTGGAGATGGTGTCCAGCAGGATGAGACAAGGGCAGAGGAACTTCTTGAAGAGGCAGCAGACGCAGATGACAAGAACGCAAAGAAAGAGCTAGGGCGGATCAAAAGCGAAAGGGCCGAAAAGGCGAGAAGAGTCGCTCGGGAGAAGGTAGAAAAGGAAAAGAAGATAGAGAGATTGTCTGAAATCGAGAATGAAATCGAAGAGCGTAAGAATCGTATCAATAGCATACTCAAAGGAAATTTCACGGGCAAAGGGAGATCGTCCGATTGGTCTGGCTTTGATGCAGGTAAGATTACCATGACAGACGCTTCTGTGAGTGTTTCCGAAGAGCAATCGTTACAACGGGCATCCGAAAAACTGTCTGATACAGACGACATGGAAAAGATAAACAATGCGCTTACTGCGGCACAGAAGGAAACGAGTCGGCTTGAAGAACGGTTGGCGGATATCGCTCGCGTAAAGAACGTTTACGATGCAAAGGAACTGGAATCGCGCAAAGAGACGTGTACGCCGTGCGATGGAAAAGGAAGGGTGAAGTGCGCACGGTGCCAGGGAAGCGGAGCGGTGACATCGACTGAGCGCAAGGAATGCCCCACGTGCTGCGATAGTGAACGTAAAGGACAAGTATGTAGTCAGCGTAGATGCGGCAAATGTGGCGGCAGTGGTCAGATTACGCCATGGTGCAGCACATGCAATGGTAAGGGAGTTGTTAGAGGTAGCGGTAGAGATGCGTTTGGGAAAATCAGACTTGATACCCGCGAAACGTGCAGCAGTTGTGGAGGTAGCAAAAAGGGATATCCGATATCATGTCCTGGATGTGCTGGACATGGTGAGGTAGACCTATGGCAAACGTGTGCCACTTGTCGTGGACGTGGTTTTATTACCAGTGGCGAGAAAGAGACTTGTCCCGTGTGCGATGGTAAAGGCGATCTTAAATGCGAACGTTGCGATGGACGAGGTTTCACATACAGGCCGAAAGAGGGGGAAGGTGTGCAAGTTACCAATGGAGGAGATGTAACGACGAATGCGACAAATGAACAGAATACCAATTTGAGTAGCGGCAGGCGTAGAAGAAGGTGAGGTAAACAGATATGAAAACGAATTGTATTCATGTTCCAACCACGAGGATTGCCAGGGTAATTGCCGTAATTATTTGTATTACCTTAGGCATGTTCCAGAGTACTTCTGCAGAATATCCAACGGCAGAAGCAACGATACGGGAGTCTTTGTCCAATTTGCAACAACGTTACAGAGGCAGATTGGATTATCATGGTTGGACAGAGCTGTACTATGGTGAGACGAGAGGCATCTGCAATCTACAGTTGAATATGCCAGGAGTGGCGGCGCCTCTGGCGATCTTGTATTTCAGGTCTGACGACACGATACAGTACCCGCAAATCATGCCCAAAGGTTTGGCGCAACAACTGATTGCTGACCGTATGCTCATCGACATGTACCAGAAGTCTCTGACTGCTTCAAGCGCGGATACGAACAAGAAATCTGGTCAATCGTCTCAAGAATCCAAATCGAAACAGGCCGCAGAGTTCAATAAGTTCCTAGCCGAAAACAAACATCTTGGAATGGCAGAAGCTGTGTCAACCTACTCGATAAGGACTGGCCTATCAAAGAATACGATTCGCAATTTAATAGCCTATGGGAAGGAGCCGAGTGAATTGTCACTCGATGCAAGAGAGCAATGGATGAAGGGAAGCGACTATAAGGTAAAGGCGAGAGAGCAGGAGAGGAAGGCTCAATATGAAAAGGCCGCAAAGGAGGTATCGTTAACGGATGCTGCGAAGTACCTAGGAGATGAGGGTGATGCCAAGGTGTTCATAAGGCTTCGCAATCGTATTCAAGATGGGGAGACTTTAGATGAGATTGACCAGAAAACCTACGACAAATATATAGACCAAATAGGACGCAAAGCGGGTAGGGCGAAACGAACAACATACAAACCACTGCATTCGGATGAAGGGTATAAGCCCAGTAAAGAAGAGCTAGAATGCGATAGGGAATCTGCTCGTCTCGTGAGAGAACAGAAGAAGTGGTATGAGGAACAGAAGAAGGCAAATTCAAAAAGGCGCAGATGATATCATGACCATAAAATGTCCATGGTGGAGCGATGTCAAATCCGGATGATGTTCGTTAGACCATATACTCAAAATTGGATTCTGGAGAGACTGGGGTGATAATCGAGGGGACAAGAAATTCTGACAACGCAATTTACAGACCGATTCCTCGATAAGAGGAAACGTGTACAAAGATAAGGAATGGGATGCTGATCATTACTTCGAATGTCAGTGTTGTCTACTGCCGTTCGTCAGGGCGCACGGAAATGTGGTATACTTTCCCGCATGAAAAAGTCTATATTTGTTGCTGTTGGACTGGCGGCGCTGGCGTCGTCGGCGGAGATGCCCGCTATCGCGCGGACTGCGCTGGAGAAGCCGATGCTGCCTGGTGGCTCGGGACTTATGTCGTACATAACGGCCTTTAACGAGGTAGAGGCTGCCGACGCGGCGGCGGACGACGCCTGGCGCAACCTGAAGACGCGCGCGGAGTATGATGCCTACCGCGCCAAGATGTGCGCGAAGATGGTAGAGGCCGTGGGTGGATTCCCTGCGAGGACTCCGCTCAACGCCAAGGTAGTGGCTACGGTTCCGCGCGACGGCTATCGCATCGAGAAGATACTCTTCGAGAGCCTGCCCGGCGTGTACGTGACTGGACTTCTGTACATACCAGACTCGCCGGAGTTCAAGCCGCCGTATCCGGCATTCCTCGTGACGTGCGGCCACAGTGGCAACGGGAAGGGGTCTGACGGCTATCAGCGCGCGTGCGTTCAGGGCGTGAAGCAGGGCATGGTCGCCTTCATCTACGACCCGATCTCGCAGGGCGAACGGATACAGGTGCCGTCCACCGCCGGCGTGCACGGCCACAACCGGTTCGGCGTCAACGCGCTCCTGCTTGGACGCTCGATGGCGCAGATGCGCATCTTTGACGGCTTGCGCGCAATCGACTACCTGCAGTCGCGCCCCGACGTCAAGCCCGACCGCATCGGCTACATGGGCAACTCTGGCGGCGGCACAATGACGTCACTCATCATGGCCGTCGAACCACGCGTGGTGGCGGCCGCGCCGTCTTGCTACATCTCCTCCATCCGCGAGGTTGTCGATCACGACGGTCCGCAGGACGCCGAGCAGTGCATTTTCGGGCAGCTCGCCTTCGGTCTCAACCACGCCTCGTTCGTGCTGATGCAGGCGCAGCCCGTGCTGATGCACTGCTGCCACAACGATTTCTTCACGTTCATGGGATCGCGCCAGACCTTTCGCACGGTGGCGGAGACCGCCGCGAACCTGGGAATCGCGGCTGAGCGCTACGGCATGACGGACGTGCCGGGGCCGCACGGCTGGAAGGAGTCAACGCGCGCGTCGTCTGTCCAGTGGATGCGCCGCTGGCTGATGGACGACGCCTCAGCGCTGCCGATCGACGTTGCAGCCTGTCGCCGGCTCGACATCGGCTTCGAGATTGCCAAGGTCGATCACGGACTCGACAAGCCAGACTACAACGTGACGCCGAACGGCAATGTGTCGGAGCTGCCAGGATTCCGCAGCGTGTACGACCTCCTGAAGGACGACCTGAAGGCCGCGCGGGAGGGTCGCGCTCCTGCGCGACCGCAAGCAGAGACAGTCCGCCGCGTTGCGGGAATCCGTCTGCCTGAGGAAGTGAAGGCGACGGTAATGGAGATATCACTGGAAGAGGTGGACAGCCTGACTGTTGCGCAGACCGCATTCCAGTTCGATGGCGGTCTGTTGGTGCCGACTGTGACGCTTGCGCCGAAGGGTGCGACGAAGGCGCCCGTGCTGCTCGTGGGCGACGCTGGGCGCGGCGTGCTGCGCGAACGCGCAGAGGCGCTGCTTGCGGACGGCACGCCTGTGGTGGTGGCCGACCTCATCGGCTCTGGCGAGATTGGCTCGGTCAAGCACAAGTTCTACGGCGCGAAGAACGATGACGAGGAGATAGCGGTTCTCTACTACATGCTCGGCAAGTCGCTCGTGGGCGTTCGCGCAGAGGAATTGCTCTCCATCGCCGTCAAGCTGAAGGCGGAGTTCGGGGCGGCGCCGCGCGTGGTGGCGTGCGGACGGATGGCGATTCCGGCGGCGCACGCGTTCGCCGCCGCGCCAGGTGCGATCGCGGGCGTGGAGACGGTGAATCCGCCCGAAAGCTGGACCGAGGTGGTGGAGCAGAGCATTGCGTATCCCTACGCGAACGCCGTCAACGGCGCGCTCCTCCACTACGACTGGACGGACCTTTTGAAGTGAAGCGGGAAAACCAAGGAGAATCGTCATGACAATGCAGAGACGTGAGTTCATTTCGGCGGCAGCGGGCGCGTTGGCTTTCAGCAGCTTGCCTGTGGCGGCTAAGGTCAAGCGGCCGGAGCCTAATTTCATCTGGTCGTACCTCGTGCACTTCGGGGTCAACTCGTGGAAGGACGTGCCGCTGGAGACGCAGGATCCGAACATGGACGAGAAGTGGCTCACGCGCTGCTGCGCGAACCATGTGCGCTTCGACGAGCCGTCGTGGGGCCGCCTATCGGATGCGCTGGCGAAGGCCGGCTGCAACCAGATCATCATCGATCTCGCCGAGATCGTCGAATATCCTAGCCATCCGGAACTGGCGGTGAAGGGCAGCTGGAGCGTGGACAGGCTTCGCAAGGAGCTGGACCGCCTGCGCGGCATGGGCTTCGAGGTCATCCCGAAGATGAACTTCTCCGCCTGCCACGACACGTGGCTCAAGGAGTATCACCGCATGGTGTCCACGAAGAAGTACTACCAGGTTTGCGAGGACCTCATCAAGGACGTGGCGGAGATATTCGACCATCCGCGCTTCTTCCACCTCGGCTACGACGAGGAGACGGCCAACCATCAGAGGTCGCACCTCTTCGCGGTCTGCCGTCAGGGCGAGCTGTGGTGGCACGACTTCCTCTGGTTCGCGAAGGTGACGGAGAATACGGGATGCCGTCCGTGGATCTGGAGCGACTACTGCTGGCACCACAAGGACGAGTTCATGAAGCGCATGCCGAAGAGCGTGCTTCAGTCCAACTGGTACTACGGCGCGCAGTTCGACGTCTCGAAGATGAGCGAGGGGAGCCGTCCGCACGTGCAGACGTACGAGGATCTCGACAAGGCAGGCTTCGACCAGGTGCCGACCGGATCCAACTGGTCGTGCGACACGAACTTCGCCGACACGATCAAGTACTGCGACGAGCACTGTTCCAAGGAACGCATCAAGGGCTTCATGATGGCTCCGTGGACGCGCACGTTCGCCATCCACGAGGCCAAGTCGATGGAAGCGATCGCGCAGATGGCCGCCGCCATCAAGGCGCGGGGCTAGGTGGTAATCAGATAATGGACCAATGCTATGAATATCGAGGATGAATCTGTGCTGCAAGCCATTCGGAGGCTCGAAAAGAGCATCCTCGAGGATGGCAAGGTCGACAAGGCCGAAACCGAACTGTTGCTTGATTTCGCGAAGCCACTGGCGGCGACTAATTCCGATATGGCGGATTTCGTCCGCGCCCTCGAGGACGTGCGTGCGGACGGCGTCATTACGCCCGACGAGTCTATTCGCATCGGCGCCCACCTGAAATGGCTTGCGAGAGAGACATCGCCTGTCGAACCCGACAAGGGATTCCTTGGGCGTCTCTTCAAGCTGAACCGCAACCGCACGACGATCCGTACGGAGATCGTGGCGGGCATCACCACGTTCATGACGATGGCGTACATTCTGGCCGTGAACCCGAATATCCTCTCG
>Ga0310690_10007778_pt1 | contig 13738 bp, 10 predicted proteins | sample AusTroGonzalo_MG_2_FD_207661 | JGI IMG/M metagenome (GOLD analysis project Ga0310690, IMG submission 207661) | Bovine rumen microbial communities from tropical cattle in Woodstock, Queensland, Australia - Gonzalo_04 (v2) (version 2) | ecosystem: Host-associated > Mammals > Digestive system >... | reverse complement strand
ATGGCTTTCGCCAGCAGATTCACCAGTTCACGCTGCATCAGGCGCTTGATGGGGCGGGCGCCGTAGGAGGGCTCGTAACCGTGCTCGACCATGTAGTCCTCGAAGGCCGGGGTGAACGCCACCGTGATGCCGTTCTCGGAGAGCTTGCGGCGCAGGTCGTCCATCTGGATATGGAGGATGTCGCGGATGTCGGCCTTGGAGAGCGGGTCGAACATGATGATCTCGTCGATGCGGTTCAGGAACTCCGGACGCACCGTCTGCTTGAGGACGTCCAGCACCTTGGCGCCGCACTCGTCCAGGAGGGCGCGCCGCTGCGCGATGGCCTGGGCATTGACCCCGTCCACCTCCGGCAGGCGCTCCATATAGCCCTGGATGATGTCCGAGCCGGCGTTGGAGGTCATGATGAGGATGGTGTTCTTGAAGTCCACGGTGCGGCCCTTGTTGTCGGTGAGCCGGCCGTCGTCGAGCACCTGCAGGAGGACGTTGAACACGTCCGGATGGGCCTTCTCGATCTCGTCCAGCAGCACCACCGAGTACGGCTTCCGCCGCACGGCCTCGGTGAGCTGGCCGCCCTCGTCGTACCCCACGTATCCCGGAGGCGCGCCCACAAGCCGGGAGACCGTATGCCGTTCCTGGTACTCGGACATGTCAATCCGGGTGATCATGTTCTCGTCGTTGAACAGGAACTCCGCCAGGGCCTTCGCCAGTTCGGTCTTGCCCACGCCGGTGGTGCCCATGAACAGGAACGAGCCGATGGGGCGCTTCTCGTTGGAAAGGCCCGCGCGGTTCCGGCGGACGGCGTCGGACACGGCCTGGATGGCCCGGTCCTGCCCGACCACCCGCTTGTGCAGTTCGCCCTCCATCCGGAGGAGCTTCTCCTTCTCGCTCTCCAGCATCCGCTTCACGGGAATGCCCGTCCACTTGGCCACCACCTCGGCGATGTCCTCCGGGGTAACCGCCTCGGTGACAATGGGTTCCTTGATGGACGCGGCCTTGGCCGTGAGCTCGTCGATGGTCTTCTGCGTCGCGACCATCTTGCCGTAACGCAGTTCCGCCACGCGGCCGTAATCGCCGGCGCGCTCGGCGGAAGCAGCCTGGATCTTGTAGTCTTCCATCTGCTGGCGGGCCGTCTGAAGGCCGGCCAGGATGTCCTTCTCCTCGTTCCACCGCTTCATGAGCTCGTCCCGCTTCGCGTTCAGCTCCGCGAGCTCGGCATCGAGCTTCTCCATCTTCAGGGACACGCCCTCGCGCTTGATGGCCTCCTTCTCGATCTCCTTCTGGCGGATGGCGCTGTTCAGGTCGTCGATGGGCTCCGGCACGGAGTTCATCTCCAGCCGCAGCTTGGACGCAGCCTCATCGACCAGGTCGATGGCCTTGTCCGGCAGGAACCGGGACGTGATGTACCGATGCGAGAGGTTCACGGCCGCGATGAGCGCGTCGTCCTCGATGCGTACCTTGTGGTGGTTCTCGTAGCGCTCCTTCAGGCCCCGCAGGATGGCGATGGATTCCGCAGGGGAAGGCTCGTCGACCATCACCATCTGGAAACGCCGTTCCAGGGCCTTGTCGGTCTCGAAATACTTCTGGTATTCGTCCAGGGTGGTGGAGCCGATGGTGCGGAGCTCGCCGCGGGCCAGGGCCGGCTTCAGGATGTTGGACGCGTCCATCGCGCCGGACGAGCGTCCCGCGCCCACCAGCGTATGGATCTCGTCGATGAACAGGATGATCTCGCCGGCGGAGTCCACGACTTCCTTAACGACGCCCTTCAGGCGCTCCTCGAATTCGCCCTGGTATTTCGCGCCTGCGATGAGGGCGCCCATGTCCAGGGAGTATACCTGCTTGGATTTCAGGTTCTCCGGCACGTGGCCGGACACGATGTTCTGGGCGATGCCTTCCGAGATCGCGGTCTTGCCCACGCCCGGCTCACCCACCAGGATCGGGTTGTTCTTGGTCCTTCTGGACAGGATCTGCAGCACCCGGCGGATCTCGTCGTCCCGGCCGATGACCGGGTCGAGCTTGCCCTCCGTGGCGCGCTCGTTGAGGTTCACTGCGAACCGCTGCAAAAAAGTGTTTTCCTTATTAGCCATAATCGTTTATCTCCTTTCCGCCCGGCCGGTATATGCAGGGATAGCCGTCTGCCCGGTCAGGCAAACGGCTATCTTCAAACGTTATTCCTGGAAGGGGTAACTGACAAATTGTCAGCCCTTCATCCTACTCGGCGGTCGGGTCGGTCTGGGGGATGTCCACCGGGAAGGCCGGGGTTTCCGCAGCCGGAGCGGCGTTGTTGAGGATCTCGGTGCTCACGGCGTCGCTCGCGCTCCTGCCGGTGCCGCGGTTGAGGATCAGCGTGCTGGCGATGGCGAGGACGAGGATGAAGGCGATGAGCACCCAGGTGGCTTTCTCGAGGATGGTGGCCGTCTGGCGGACGCCCAGGGCCTGGTTCGCGGAAGTGAAATTGGTGGCGAGGCCGCCGTCCTTGCCGTTTTGCAGGAGGACGACCACGATCAGCAGGATGGCCGCGAGGACAATCAGGACGACCAGGATGGTGAATGCGACGTTCATATCTTTAACAATCTTTAATTCAATTTGTCGATAAGGGCTGCAAAGTAAGCACTTTTTTCCGGATTTTCCAAAATCAGACGGGAATAAATGCGTCTCGCTTCCTCCACGCAGCCCTGCTCGGCGAAGATTTCAGCCAGGGTTTCGGTGGCGTAGCGGTCCGCGATGTCGGAGCCGGTCCGCTCGTCCCGGGCGCCTTCGGAGCGGACCTTCACCGCGAAACGGGTGAAGATGTTGTCGTCCGTGCGCCCGACGCCCTTGTACTGGGCCTGGGAGAAATAATCCCCGCCCACCACATGGACCTGGCGTTCGGGCTCGTCGGGGGCTTCCGCCTCCGGGACCGGGGCAATCCACGAACGGAGGATCCGCTCCACGTCCTTGTCGGCGTAGCGGGCCTGGCTGCCGGCGCGGACGATGTCCGCCACCTTCCGGCGGTCGCCGATGTAGAGGGCTTCCTCGGCGTACTGTTCCACCCCCCAGTCGTCCCCGCCCAGCCGGGACATCCGGCTGCACAGTTCCTTCCGGGCCCCGGCGAACCAGGGATACAGGTGGACCACGCCGGCGAGTTCGTCCATCGTCAGGGAGCCCAGGTCGATATAATCACGGTCGTTTACCATTGCGCGACGGTTGCGTTGAAGATGTCCTCGACGAGCTTCTCGATGATGGTCTCGCACAGGGTGGCCTCCACGGCGTCGAGGGAATTGCTGGAATCGAACTCCTCATAGGCGGAGAAACTCTGGCTCACGTCGTCCTCGGGGTACTTCCGGTTGGAGAACTCGATCTTCACCGTGACGGTGAGCCGGGTCTGCGCGGCGACTTCGCCCGCCGTGATGGCCTTGGCTTCCACCTTGTAGTCGGTCACCTCGCACACGAGCTCCAGGTCGCCGTCCTGGTCGACCTGCTCCAGGGTGGTGAGCTTGCGAAACTTGTCCTGCAGGGCTTCCGTCAGCAGGTTGGACAGGGACGGGTTCACCCGCAGGGCCTTATACTCCACGAAGGGGATGGTGATGGTCTTGACGTCGGACTGGATGTTCGTGCCCGTGAAGGAATAGATCCCACAGGAAACGGCCGCGAGGGCGAGGATCAGGAACAGGATGGTCTTTCTCATTTCTTGCGGTATTCGGGCGGGAGCTTGCGGTAAAGGGTGCGTTCGGACATGCCCAGCTCCTCGGCCGCGAGCTTGCGGTTGCCGCCGTGCTTCTCGAGGGCTTTGCGGATCAGTTCGGCCTCCTGCTCCTTCACGGAGAGGGTCGGAGACTCCTGCTGGGGCTGTTCGTCGGGGTCGGATTCGACCGTCCGGCCGGTGGGGGCCGTGAAGTCGGCGCCCTGCCATTCGGCCTCGTCGGCGCGGGACAGGCCGGCCGGAGCCGGCAGCGAACGGCGGTCCACCCGGGCTTCCAGGTCGTCAATCCGCTGGTTCAGGTCGAAGATGGCCTTGACGATGGGCTGCAGGTCCATGGCGGGACCGCCGGGCTGCGGCCCCGGCTGCGGGCCGCTGAAGAGCGCCGGGATGGTCTCCCCCTGCTCCACCGGCATGAACGGGGCGAGTTCCGCCGCCGTCAGTTCGATGCGCTGGAGGGTGGGCGTGACTTTCCGGGAGACCTGAGCCGTGAGGGCCTGGGTGAAGCCCTTCAGCTGCCGGATGTTACCGGGCCAGCGGTAGGAGCACAGCAGCCGGATCGCGTCCGGGCGGAGGGAGATCTTGCACATCCCGCTCGTCTCCGAGAAGTCGGAGGTGAACTTGCGGAACAGCAGGTAGATATCGTCCTGGCGGTCGCGCAGGGCCGGGATCCGGATCTGCGCCGCGCTCAGGCGGAAGTACAGGTCCTCGCGGAATCGCCCGCGGCGGACGGCCTCGTACAGGTCGATGTTCGTTGCCGCGACGATGCGGACATCGGTATGTTCGATCTTGTTGGATCCCACCTTGCGGTACTCTCCGGACTGGAGGACGCGCAGCAGCAGGGCCTGCGACTCCAGCGGAAGTTCCGCGATCTCGTCCAGAAAGAGGGTGCCGCCGTTGGCGTCCTCAAAATAGCCCCTGCGGGTTTCCGTGGAGCCGGTGAAAGAGCCCTTGACATGCCCGAAAAGTTCGGAGTTCACGAGTTCCTTGGCGAGCGCACCGCAGTTCACGACGAAGAAGTTGTTGTTGCGCCGGGAAGAGTACTGGTGGATGATCCTGGCGAAGTTTTCCTTGCCGACACCGCTTTCGCCCAGGATGACGACGCTCAGGTCGGTGGGCGCGAACTTCACCGCCGTCTCCAGCGCCTGGTTCAGCGCCGGATCGTTGCCGATGATGTCGTATTTGTTTTTCAGTGCCTGTAAGTCCATAGTGCTGCAAAATTACTAAAAAATTGCTATATTTGCGAATCGGCTAGTCAATAACTATTAGTACAGATAACATGATGAAACCTTTCAAATTCCTCGCTGCCGCCGCGATGATCGCCGCGGCCGTTTCCTGCGCCTCCGTCGAAAAGATGGCCCAGATGGCAGAAAACGTGAAAGTTACCTGCGACCCCGGCGTGCTCGAGGCCGTGAATGACGCCGTCGACGCCGTCGTCTCCGTCACCTACCCCGCCGACTATTTCAATCCGAAGGCCATCCTCGAAGTCACCCCGGTCCTCGTGTACGAGGGCGGCGAGTCCGCGATGAAGCCTTTCATCTATCAGGGTGAGAAGGTCAAGGACAACTACAAGGTCGTCTCCTCCGATGGCCAGACCGTGACCGAGCGCGTCCATTTCGACTATGTCCCCGGCATGGAACAGAGCCACCTCGAGCTCCGCGCTATCGCGCACAAGGGTGAGAAATACGTGACCCTGCCCGTCAAGAAGGTCGCCGACGGCGTGAACACCACCTATATGCTGGTCAAGCGCGACGGCTTCGTCTCCCCGAAGGCCGATGCCTACCAGGACGTCATCTCCTCCACCGCCGAAGGCCAGATTAAGTACCTGGTGAACAGCGCCGACGTCCGCAACTCCGAGCTCAAGGGCAAGTCCGTCAAGGACTTCCTCGCCGCCATCGACCAGATCAACGCCGACGAGCGCACCACCATCACCGGCACCGAAATCCTGGCCTACGCTTCCCCGGAAGGCCCGGAGCGGAAGAACAACGAGCTCGCCGACAAGCGCTCCGCCTCCGCCAACAAGGCCCTCAAGGAAATGGCCAAGAAGCACGACATCACCCCCGCCGAGGTCAAGAGCCTGGGTGAGGACTGGGAAGGCTTCCAGCAGCTCGTGCAGGAGTCCAACATCGAGGACAAGGAGCTCATCCTCCGCGTCCTCTCGATGTACAGCGACCCGGCCGTCCGCGAGAACGAGATCCGCAACATGTCCCAGGTGTTCACCGCCCTCAAGGGTGAGGTCCTCCCGGAACTCCGCCGCGCCCGCCTCATCGCCAACGTCGAGTACCAGAACTACACCTCCGACGAGCTCCTGAAGCTCCTGAACGACAATTCCGACGTCCTGGACGAAGAAGCCCTCCTCCGCACCGCCACCCTCGTGAAGGACCCGGACCAGAAGGAAGCGATCTACAAGCGTGCCGTCTCCAAGTTCGGCTCCGAGCGCGCCCAGTTCAACCTCGCGAACCTCTACCTGAGCGACGGCAAGCTCGCCAAGGCCGAAGAGGCCCTCGCCAAGATCCATTCCAGCGACGGCGACGTCCTCAACGCCCAGGGTGTCATCGCCCTCCGCAAGGACGACCTCGCCACCGCCGCGAACCTCTTCCGGAAGGCCAACACGCCCGACGCCAAGAAGAACCTGGGTATCGTCCAGATCCTCACCGGCGACTATGAGGCCGCTGCGAAGACCCTGGCCGACGTGGATGGCTGCTGCCACAACACCGTCCTCGCCTACATCCTGACCGACCAGCTGGACAAGGCCGCCAAGACCGTCTCCTGCAAGGACCAGAAGGTCACCTACCTCAAGGCCATCATCGCCGCCCGCAAGGGAGACGCCGCCGGTGTCCGCGAGAACCTCGGCAACATCACCAACGCTGACCTTCTCGCCCGCGCCAAGAAGGACGTCGAGTTCGCCGGTTACACCTGGTAAACCGTCCATTCCGCAAAAAACCCGCAATCCGAAAGGTTGCGGGCTTTTTTCATCCCTGAGAGAATTTAAGCCATGAAATCTTTGTTTTCCTCCTTGTTTTTGGCGCTGGCTGCGCTTTTGATGACCGCCTGCGGGCCCAAGGAAGACCCCGTGGTCGCGGTCTCCGGCATTTCCTTGAGCCAGTCTTCAGTCACCCTGTCCGTCGGCGGATCGGTCAGCCTGACCGCCACGGTGTCCCCCTCCGACGCGACGGACAAGACGGTCACCTGGGCCAGCAGCAACCCGTCCTCGGTGACGGTCGAAAACGGCCTGGTGAAGGCGGTGAGCCCCGGGACGGCCTCCGTCACGGCCACGGCCGGCGGCAAGAGCGCCAAGTGCGACGTAACGGTCCAGATTCCCGGTTCGAACGAGGACTATGGGTACAAGGATTTGAAATAAACGGGAGGAAAAACGATGAAAAAGCATTTCTATATCCTCTCGATCCTGGCCGCGGCCATGGCTTGCTCCCCGCAGGAGATGCGGCTTCCGGACGACGCCGGTGAAGGCAGTGAAATCACCCTGAACGCCTGTTTCGAGGATGTGTCCACCCGGACCACCCTCGTGGACGGAACCAAGGTCTATTGGCGTCCCGGCGACGCGATCAAAGTCTTCGCAGGGGCATCTTCCTCCGCCCGCTTTACGACCGGCATCACGGAAGCATCGGCCGAGTGCGGCTTCACCGGCACGTTTATCAAGTCGGATTCATACCTGGCTTTCTACCCCTATCAGAACGACGTCACCTATGACGGCCGCTACATGACTGCGAATCTCCCGGCCACACAGGAGGCCGTCGGCGGCAATGTCAAGGACGTCTACCTTTACAGCGCCGGCGACACTTCGGCGGACGGAAAGATCCTTTTCCGGAACCTTCTCAGCGGCATTTGCTTCTCCCTGGACAGCGAGGGCGTCACCTATGTCGAACTGAAGGGCCATGCCGAAGAGCCGATCGCCGGCGGCCTCAAGGTCACCATCGGCAAAGACGCGGTGAAAGCCGAGGCTGCCGCCTCCGGCCGCGAAACCACCGTCCGGCTGAACGCCCCCGGCGGGTCCTTCACCCCCGGCGTCTTCTACTATCTCGTCTGCATCCCCACGGTTTTCGAAAAGGGGTTCACGCTCCGGATGGTCAAGGCGGATGAATCGGAAGCGGTTTTCAAGATTGACGGAACCGTCGACCTGAAACGTTCGGTCTTCGGCCGCATCGCCCATGCCGATGCGGGCCAGGCCTACCTGACCCCGGGCTTCCCGGAGGGGGAACTGCCCCAGAACCATGAAATCTGGTACACCACCCTTGACAACAAACCGCTCACGGAGATCCGGGACCAGGCCGGTTCCGCCGTGGTGTCCCATACGTTTGAAAAAGGGATGGGCGTGCTCCGCTTCAGCAGCCCCTTGACCCAGGTCAACCCGCTTTCCCGGAATTCGGGCGACCTGGACAGGCTCACGGGGATCCTTATCCCGGATTGCGTGGAATACATCGGAGACAGTTTCTTCTGGGAGTCGCCCAGGATCCGGGAGTTCCGCGTGCCTGCCGGCCTGAAGGGGACCCGGGCCTTCACGTGCTCCAAGCCGATGGCTTTGGAACGCCTGTATGGGCATCATGTCTCGGAGGACGGGCGCTGCATCATCATCGACGGTGTCTTATACGCCTTTGCACCGGCCGGCCTCTCTTCCTATGAGGTTCCCGCGGGCGTCGTCCGGATTTCCAGCGGTGCGTTTGCGATGACCGGTGAGCTGAAATCCGTGGTCCTTCCGTCGAGTCTTACGACATTGGAACAGAGCAGTTTCAATCAATCCGGGCTGGAGTCGGTATATATCCCGGCATCGGTCCGGTCCATCGACACCTATGCCTTCATCTACTGCCGGAAACTGAAGGAACTGCTCGGCGACAGCTCCTTCATCTCCAAGGACCGGAAGTACCTTTCCGATCCCCATGCGATGTTGGGGAATACGCTCTTCCTGTTTGCCGGCAAGGAGGACACCTCCTACGAGATTCCCGACGGAGTGATGGCCATCGAGAACTATGCCTTTATCGGCTGTGATAACCTCCGGAGCCTCACCTTCTCCCAGGATGTCCAGTCCATTGCGGGAGACGCGTTCGTGGAATGCCCCAACCTGGAAGCCCTTTACGGCCCCCATGCCACTTCCGACCACATGGGTCTCGTGAACAGTGGCGGCGCGCTGCAGTTCGTCATTCCGGGTATCAGCGGCGACTATACGGTCCCGGATGAGGTCACGGCCCTCGGAGACAATCTATTCTCCTACAAGCCCAACCTCCGGTCCGTCACGATGGGGGACCAGGTGACGACCATCGGCATGTACGCCTTCGCTTACAGCCAGGAGCTCAGGAGCGTCACCCTGTCCGCCAACCTGGTTTCCATGGGATACAATCCTTTCCAGTTCTCCAAGAAACTGGAATCCGTCTATTTCCGGGGCGTGCTGCCCCCGACTGTCGCTTCGATCGAGGACACCGGCAATCCTTCGGTCACCTTCTACGTCCCTTCCCAGGCGTACAGGCTGTACACGTCCGACCCGGTCTGGAAGCCATACCGGGAGGTGATGAAACCGTATGATTATACGGATCTTCCGGAACCGGATTTCTATCTGTCCAGCGATTATTCCCGAGACGGCGAAGTGACTGTCTATCAGCGGGCCTCGACGGGCAACGGCATCGACATCGTGTTCATGGGCGACGCCTATTCCGACCGCGAAGTGGAAAACGGCACGTACCTCAGGGACATGAAGGCCTGCATCGAGGCATACTTTGCCGTGGAACCGTACAAGTCGTTCCGCGACCTGTTCAACATCTACATCGTCACGACCATATCGGCGACGGAAGGATACGAACATGGCGGCCGCAGCCTGGGGACCTACCTGGGGTTCGGGACCGTCATAGGGGGCAATGATGAAAAATGCTTTGAACTGGCCCGCAAGGCTGTCGGGGACGACAAACGGATGGAAGATGTGCTCGTGGTCGTCTGCGGAAACCAGGATCTCAGCGGCACCGTCAGGTTGTGCGGGACCTGCTATTTCTACGAACCCGAGGTCTGGGCGGGGCATGATTACGCATGCGGCCCCGCCGTGACCTATTTCCTGAAGCTGGATGAGAGCTTCGCGGACACGGGCGAGGTCCTCCGCCATGAGGCCGGAGGCCATGGCTTCGCCAAGCTGGCGGATGAGTATCATTATTCCGGGAATGTTCCGTACGAAGAACGGCTCCATGTCTCGGAGGTCTCCCAATACATGTGGTACTCGAACGTGGACTTCACGTCCGACCCCGCCCAGGTCAAGTGGGCCCCGTTCCTGGCCGATGCCCGCTACCGGGACGAGGTGGGCCTGTTCGAAGGAGGTTTGACCTATATGTACGGCGTATGGCGTCCTTCGGAGAACAGCATCATGAATGACAACCGCGGCGGCTTCAACGCCCCGTCGCGCCATACCATCTGGTACAGGATCCACAAGCTGGCCTACGGCAGCGGCTGGAACGGCACCTTCGAGGATTTCGCGGCTTACGACGCCATCAACCGCATGGACTCCCCGGCCGGCGCACCCAGAAGGAACCTGGTGGAGAAGCCGCGACAGGAGCTTCCCGCCCCCGTCGTGACCGGCCGCACCTGGCGACAGGCCTCCGGCCGTTAGCGGACAAATCCAAGAGCGATGGAATACCTGTCCAAGCAACGATACGACGAGATTGCGGCCGAGTTGAAGCATCTGATCAACGAGGTTTACCCCAAGGTGAAGGATGACCTCGCGGAGGCCAGCGCCCAAGGGGACCGGAGCGATAATGCGGGATACCGGGAAGCGCGGCGGATGCAAGGGAAGACCATCAGCCGTATCCGTTTCCTGCAGAAGGTTCTGGAGCATTCCCGCGTGATCGACCCCGACGTCCTCCCCAAAGACAGGGTGTGCCTTCTGAGCCGGGTTGCCTTCACGAACCTCTCGACCAATGCCCGCATGGAATTCGAGATCGTCAGCCCCCACGAGATGGACCTCGAGGCCGGCAAGATTTCGCTGAAATCCCCCATCGGCGCCGCCTTGATGGGCAAGAAGGTCGGCGAAATCGCCGAGGCGCAGGTCCCATCCGGAATCCTGCGCCTGAGAATCGAGAGAATCACGCTGGACTAAGGGTGACGAAGAGACGTAACCTATTGATTACCCCTCGACAAACGACCCGATTTCTATGAGGTTCCCATCCGGGTCAGCCACATAGCAAGTGCGTTGTCCCCAAGGCTCGGTTGTCGGAGGAAGCACGGATTTTGCGCCATGGTCAAGAGCATTCTGATACTCTTTGTCGACATCGGCGAATGTTGGGACATCGAAGCTCAACTCCATGGTGCCGTTCAACCCTTCAGGATACTGGAATTCCTTCGAGACCATCTGCTCGAATGCACGACGTGGGAAAAGGATGATCCTATTGTCGCCAAGGGACATCTCCACGTTGGGCTGTACACCATCCCATGAGGTGGTAAAACCAAAGACCTTGGTATAGAAATCGACGGTAGCCTGGTTGTCATCAGTGAACAATCCGACGGTGTTGAACTTGAATCGAGGCTGTCTCTCCAACGGCATCATCACGCCGCACTGGTAATCGGGCGACTGGATGTCCGTACCGTGATACCATTCCAGGCAACAGGAATCCGGTGCCCATTTATACGCTGGATGAGCGGGTAACCATTCCTTATGGAACTTCGCGTACTGCTCCTGAAAGGCTTTCATGCCTCCCTCGAAATGCATCTTCAGCCACTTCCCGCCAGGAATGGGGAACAGCTGCATCCCTTCCGGCACGTCGCCGCCCTGATAAATCCCGCCGATGACGTAGGTAAAGGTGTTGTTGCTGCAAGCGCCAAAGTTCATCTCTGCACAGGCAGCACAATTGTGATTGGGAATGTCGCAAATGCAGAGTCCGAACTCGCCGACCCCGTTGTCGAAAGCCGCTTTCTGAAAAGCGTCGGGGTCTTGCTTCTCGAAAATCACAGGCTTGATGACCCGCTCCACATACTCGCCCCAAAACTTAGGGCATTCTTCCTTTGCCTCGCCGAAGGCAATCTTTTTGGCCAGACCAATCATCTGCACATCGTGCAGTTCAACAATCTCGTGTTTCATTTTTCATCCTCTGATAAACATATTTTCATCCTCTGATAAACATATCATCCGACCAGTCTCCGGCCCTTGGGATTGGCCTGATAGTGGCGTGTCCTTGTCTCAATGATACATAGTCAGTTATCCCATTACAACATCCAGTATCATCATCAGTGCGAAGCCGAGGGAAAAGCCGATGGTACCCAGGTTGGAGTGTTTTCCTTCCGCCGTCTCCGGGATCAGTTCTTCAATGACCACGTAGAGCATGGCTCCGGCGGCGAAGGCCAGAAGATACGGCATCAGAGGGGTAACTGCCGATGCAAGCAGCAGCACCAGCGCTCCTCCGATCGGCTCGACAATACCGCTCAGGCTGCCGATCCCAAAGGCTCTCCAGCGACTGTTTCCGGCGCCTCGAAGCGGCATCGAAATGATGGCACCTTCCGGTATGTTCTGGATAGCGATACCCAGCGACAGGGCCAATGCTCCCGCCATGTTGAACCCGGAATTCATCGCGCCCGCGATCGCTACGCCCACAGCCATTCCTTCGGGGAAATTATGGATGGTGACCGCCAGGGCAAGCTTGGTCGTGCGGGACAGGCGGCTTTGAGGGCCCTCTGCCTGGCCGGACGCATGGATATGAGGCGTCACATAGTCAATCAACAACAGGAACGCAAAGCCGCCCAACAGGCCGATAACCGCCGGCCACACATTTCCGGCCCCCATCTCCATGGAGGGGATGAGCAGCGACCATACGGAGGCGGCCACCATCACGCCGGAAGCAAAGCCCAGCAACGCTTTCTGAAGAGGGTCGGGAAATTCCTTCTTCATGAAAAACACGAAGGCCGATCCCAGTGCCGTACCGGCGAAGGGAATCAGAAGGGCGGTCAAGATGGCATCTATGTTCATCGCTGCAAAGGTACGGCTTTTCCGCCAACCCACAAATCGCCAATTCTTGGTATTGCGCCGTAATGGCCCTGACCATCGCCATTGCCATCCTGGAGAAATACGAGGACAGGTTGATCCATTATGCGGGAATAGCTCCGCAACTTTTTGTCAAATTTGCGGGAACTTTTCCGCAATTTTCTTATATTTGTGCCGAAACAATACCGCAACATACCATGCAAGCACTTTACGACCAATTCTATCAGCTTCTGGAACTCACGCCCATGAATTTCTTCCGGGAGCAGCATAATACCATCAACTGGGACGTCCGCATCCTTGGCATCCTGGGCCAGAAAGGTGTGGGAAAGTCCACCCTCATTCTGCAGCATATCAAGCAGCAAGGGAATGTTGACGAATCTCTTTACGTGGTTGCCGATGACATCTACTTCAGTGCGCATTCTCTGTTGGAAACAGCGAAGGTTTTCTTCGCCCGCGGGGGCAAATACCTGTACATAGATGAGATTCATAAATACCAGGATTGGAGCAGAGAGATCAAGAATATCTATGACAGCTTGCCGCTCTTGCACGTCGTTTATTCCGGCAGTTCCATGCTGGATCTGAAAGAAGGCGGAGCCGACCTGAGCCGCCGCGTCATCGAATACCATCTTCCGATTTGGTCCTTCCGGGAATACTTGAATCTTCGCAACGGCTGGTCCTTGAAGAGCGCCACCCTGGAGGAAGTTCTGGAAGGGAAAGTCGATTTCCCTTATGGTCCGGAGCGCCCGCTCAAATACTTCGATGATTATATGAAGAAAGGCTGCTATCCGTTCTCCCTGGAGCCTGAATTTGAGACCCGCCTGCGCCAGGTCATCAATACCACCGTCGAGGTCGATATTCCCAAATACGCCAAGATGACCATCGCCGCCACTCAGAAGCTCAAGAAATTCATGTACTACATCTCCAAGAGCGTCCCTGTCAAGATCAATTTCTCAAACATGGCCAGGGATCTGGGGCTGGATCGTGACGAACTGCCCAAATATCTGGAGTATCTGGAGAAGGCCGAACTAGTCTCGGTCCTACGAATGAAGGCGAACGGCGACGCCATCCTCCGTAAGATGGATAAACTCTACCTTCATAATTCC
>Ga0310690_10007777_pt1 | contig 13739 bp, 7 predicted proteins | sample AusTroGonzalo_MG_2_FD_207661 | JGI IMG/M metagenome (GOLD analysis project Ga0310690, IMG submission 207661) | Bovine rumen microbial communities from tropical cattle in Woodstock, Queensland, Australia - Gonzalo_04 (v2) (version 2) | ecosystem: Host-associated > Mammals > Digestive system >... | reverse complement strand
CGCAAAGGCGCAGTTGGCAGAACAAACCAAAGCAACGGAGCCAGAAGTAAAGGCCAAGCCTCACTTAGACTGGATTCAGGCCGTTCACCCGCTACTGGCACTATCGCTGGCCAAACAAGACAAGAAAGTGGTGCCGCTGGACATTATGCTTAGAGGTGAGAGGTCTGAGGCAAGAAATGAGAAAAACGTTGGGCGCCTGCTGATTATCTCAGGACCCAATGCCGGCGGCAAGTCTGTGTGCCTGAAGACGGTGGGACTGCTGCAGTATATGCTGCAATGCGGCTTGTCGGTGTCGATGGGCGACCGTTCCACATGCGGCATGTTCAACGACCTGATGATTGACATTGGCGACGAGCAGAGCATAGAGAACGACCTGTCAACCTATTCGAGCCACCTGATGAACATGAAGCAGATGATGCGTCAGGCCAACGACCGTTCACTGCTGCTGATTGACGAGTTCGGAGGCGGCACGGAGCCTACCATTGGCGGTGCTATAGCCGAAGCCATGCTAAAGCAGTTTTGGCAGAAGAAGACTTTCGGCGTGATAACCACCCACTATCAGAACCTCAAGCATTTTGCCGAAGGCCACGAAGGTGTGGTAAACGGTGCGATGCTCTACGACCGCCATGAGATGCAGGCCCTGTTCCAACTGTCGATTGGTCAGCCTGGTTCGAGCTTCGCCATTGAGATAGCCCGCAAGACGGGAATCCCCGAGGAGGTCATCAAGGATGCATCGGACATCGTTGGCTCGGAGTATATCCAGAGCGACAAGTACTTGCAGGACATTGTACGCGACAAACGCTACTGGGAAGGCAAGCGCCAGACCATTCACCAGCACGAGAAGCAGCTGGAGGTCAGAGGCGAGCGGCTGGAAGCCACCATCGAGGAGATAGAGCGTGAACGCAAGGAAATACTGCGCCGTGCCAAAGAAGAGGCTGCAGAACTATTGCGTGAGAGCAACAAGAAGATAGAAAATGCCATACGCGAGATTCGCGAAAGTCAGGCCGAAAAGGAAGCTGCTCGCAGGATACGCGAAGAGCTCAACGCCTTCAAGGAGGAAGTGGCCGACATCGACACACAGGCCAACGACGAGATGATAGAGCGTAAGATACGTCAGATTCAGGAACGTAAGGAACGCAAGGAGAAACGTAGGCAGGAGAAATTGAGGAACGGGGAAAACGAGAAAATGAGCAAGGAAAAGGCTCAGGCCTCGTCTCAAGCTGCTCAGTCAGCCCCCATCCAGCCAGGTGATACTGTCCGTATCAAGGGTCTCAGCAGTGTTGGAACCGTAGAAAGCATTGAAGGAAAGATGGCTACCGTCCTCTTCGGCGGCATGAAGACCAAGTTGAGGACTGAGCGTCTGGAACATGCCGAAGCCCCCAAACAGCAGGAGAAGTCGAAGAATGAGGAACGCAATGCCGCCATCGTAGGGTCGTATGGCAATCTGTCGAACGATACGCGTGGTGTGATTGACAACCGCAAACTCAATTTCAATCAGGACATCGACGTCAGGGGCATGAGAGGCGACGAGGCCATCAATGCCGTTACCTATTTCATTGACGACGCCATCCTGGTAGGCATGTCGAGAGTCAGGATTCTGCATGGTACCGGCACCGGCATCCTGCGCCAGTTGATACGCCAGTACTTATCCACAGTGCCCAACGTAAGCCACTACCGCGACGAGCATGTACAGTTTGGAGGAGCAGGGATAACAGTGGTCGATTTGGAGTAAAAATAGGGTAAAAATACTGTTAACGGGACTTGGTGTGCGCACACAGAAATCTTAAAAAAAGCAAATTAATTTGGCTAACTACTTGAAACTTCGTAACTTTGCATCGAAATTCTAAAGGATAACGCGGCATACTCGTGACGAGAAGGCTGCCTAAAGTATAGAGTTATGAAGAAAATTCTAATGATTGTAAGTATGAACATGGTGATGCTTACGCTCTGCGCAAAGACGCCAAAGTTCAACTGGAATCCTGTGATGGATGCGATTATTCAAGTAGAAAGCGAAGGAAATCCGAAAGCCGTGAGTGGTAACTCTGTAGGCGTCATGCAGATTACTCCGATACTTGTTGAGGATTGCAACAACATCCTGCAAAAACAAAAGAGTAAGAAGCGCTTCACATTGGCAGATCGCTATAGTGTGGAGAAATCAAAAGAGATGTTCCTGTTAATTCAAAAGTATTATAACCCTACGAATAGCGTAGAAAAGGCTATTCGCTCCTGGAACGGAGGAGTACACTACAGTGTTCGGGCAACAAACAGGTACTTCAAGAAGGTTATGAACAAAATGAAGTAAGAATTCTATTTGCAAGACTCATACAAAACAGGTTGGCAGACAATAAAACGTCATGTCAACCCGTTTTTTTTATATCAACAACTGAGGACATGAGAAAAATAGCCATAGCAATCATGTTGGCGTTGAGCCTTACGGCAACAGCCAAGAGTCAAGTTTACAGCAGCACGGTGAAGACACTGCAGGTAGTGGTTAATCAGGAGTGGCTGTCACCGCCCGTCATGAAACTGAAGTCGGGCGACGTACTGAACGTAGACTTCGACGAGCTCTCCCACACGTTCCACCGCTTTATCTATAGGCTGGAACACTGTGAAGCCGACTGGTCACCATCGAACGACCTGTTTGAGACTGACTGGTTAGAAGGTTTCAACGACAACCCCATTGAAGACTATGAGAACTCCCTCAATACCACCGTGCTCTACACCCACTACAGCCTGCAGATACCTAACGAACGCTGCCGGATAAAGATGAGCGGCAACTACAAGCTGCACATCATTGACGAGGATGAGGACGAGGAAGTGGCCTGCGCAGAGTTCTACGTTGTGGAGCCCTTGATGAATGTCGGCATCAGCGCCACCACCAATACCGACATCAGCTTCAACACGTGCCACCAGCAGATATCGATGACAACCATGTTCGGGCCGCTCAACGTCAGGAACTATGATGAGCAGCTTTGGACGGTGGTGATGCAGAACGGACGCGAGGACAACTGCCGCGTCAACGCCAAGCCCAACTCCGTTCAGCGCGACCGGCTGGTATGGGAGCATAACAGGAACCTTATTTTCGACGCTGGCAATGAATACCATAAGTTCGAGGTGCTCGACGTGAGTCATCCCACAATGGGCATCGACCGCATGGTGTGGGACGGTCATAACTATCAGGCCTATCCTTTCGCTAACGGTCCACGACGCAGCTATATGTACGATAAGGATGCCAATGGTGCCTTCTACGTGAGGAACAGCGACAACATCGAGAACGAACGCACCTGCGACTATGTCTACGTCAACTATAAGCTGTTGCAGGCGGAACACTACACCGAGGATGTCATCATCGACGGCACTTGGACCACCGACGACGCCAGCCAATACGTGATGACTTACGACGAGAGAGACAAGAGCTACAATGCCCGCATCCTACAGAAGCAGGGCTACTACTCCTATCAATACCTGCTTCGCGATGCTGATGGCCGAACCAGTGTCATGCCAGAGGAAGGCTCATTCTTTGAAACCGAAAACAAATACCAGGCCTTTGTGTATTACAAAGGCACAGGAGAACGCACATGGCGACTTGTTGGCTATCAGCAAATCACCCTACGTTAAAGCTACATGTAAAGGGAGCTACTCAACAGTCTCACGATAAGCCGCAGGTGTCATTCTGTACTTGTGGAAGAACTGGGATATCATATAGTTCGGTGAGACGAAATGACACTCATCAGCAATTTCTTCCAATGATTTATCCGTTGTGCGTAACAGCTTGGCAACTTGGTCGATACGCATCGAAAGAACCAACGGACGCGGGCTCTTGTGGATGTTGCCGACTATCAGTTCGTAAAGTCCCAGAACGTCCATCTCGGCTACTTGCGACAGCATGTGCATGGTCAGCAGACGGCCTCGGCGTTCATGCACATAGGGCAGCAGTTTCTGAATCAGCTCCACGAAGTCTTTGTTAAGATCCTTGGAGGTTTCCTTTTCAGTACCGAAGATTTCTTCCTGCGTGGGAGCCAGCTGTTCAGAACCATACTGATCGCAGCGGTCAACGAACGCCCTGATACGCCGTATGACATCACCCTCCTCGCTATTTCTGCGCATCTTCAATCGCATGTTGTGGTTGTAGACCACGAAGTTGGCAATAGCAACTGCGAGTACCAGCAAGGCAAAAATCAGCATGATACCCGTAGTGCGCCACCACGGCTGGTTGACGTTGAGAATCCATTCGTAGGGATTTCCCACAAAGGTGCCTGGCACGGTAGAGGCCATCACCTCGATATGATAAGTGCCAGGTTTCAGGCCAATGAGCGGCAGATGCAACAGTCCTCGTCTGTCGACAAGGCCACCGCCACTGAAGAAGGAATATTCCGTCCATTCCTTGTTGATTTCCACAATGCGCACCCGATAGAAGGTTTGCAGGGGCCTTGCAAAGTTCAGGGCCGAGAATGTCAGCGAAACCGTGTTCTGGTCGTAATTCAGATTGATTTCCTTCGTACGCGTGATGGCTTTGTCAAGCACCACCTTGCCGTTCACCTTGTCGCCAGCCTTCACGTTGATACCATTGACCAGCATCTGCGTCAACTTCAGGGACATTTCTGTAGCAGGCTGATTCAGCTGGCGAAGGAAGTCACGGGGCTGGAACACCACCACATGGTCGAGCGACTGCATAACAATCAGGCCGTCCTTTCTCTTGATAGCCCTACCGTTGATGAACGTCTCGTTGGGGATATTGTCGTCATCGTTAAAGCTGTAGATCTGCTTCACCTCGCCATCTATAATGCTCAGACAGGCAATGCCGTAGCTGGTGCTTACCCACATGTTGCCATAGTCGTCTTCAACGATGCTGTGAATCACGCTGTTGAGCAATCCGTTCTTACGCGAGTAGACCTCAGGATTGGCCTGGGGCGACCTATAGAGGAAAAGGCCATTAGGAGTGCCCACCCACGTCCAATGGCGGCTGTCTTCAATCATGACGTTGGCCTTCTTGCCCTTGAACTCGGTGATTCCTTCCAGACCTTCCAGCATGTTGAAGTATTGCATATATTCAGGGGCCGACCACTTATACACCTCAAAAGGCGCATTCTGGGGACGGGCATAGAGAACTCCACGCTGCTCCGTACCAATCCACATGCCACCCTGCCTGTCGAACTCAATGGTATTGATGTCGGTTTCCAGAGGTTCGCCAGACCTCAGGGCCAGCTTCTTGTGGTGGACAATCTCGCCCGTTAACAACGAATAGGTGAAGTAGCCCCACTCCGAAGATATATAGAGCTTTCCATCATGCAGCACCATGTTGTTCAGGTGGTATTCAGAGCGCATCACTTCTTTCCACTGACGGTCTTCTGTATCGTAGCGCAGGAGTATGGCACCCTTTTCGCCATTACGGATCATGTAGAAGCCCTTGCCGTAAATCAGCATCACACCAGAACGGTTATATATCTGAGCATCATTGTCAGTATAGGCCTGATTCTCGTAAAGCAGGCGACCAGACTTCACATCGTGACACATGAGTTGTCCGTTCTCATAGAACAGTATCAGTATCTGATTGTCGATTACCTCGACGTCCTGCAGGTTCAGATCCTTCTTTAACGCTATCTTATAGCCGTATTTCTTGGAGAACAGACTGCCGTTCTCACACAGCCAGAGGTCACCGTTCCTGTCGACGAACATATCCTTCACATGACCACTGGAGCCATAGAGTGCGAAGATGCTGTCGATATTCTGGATGTAAGTCTCCGTGGTCAGGTTCACACACGAAACGGCATGACTACTCTTGAGCCACAGGTGATGGTTGTTGTCGAAATACAGATGATAGTGTCCCTTGTAGTCATCGAGCTTGAACTTCACCTCGTTGTCGGGATTGATGGTCGAGAAGTTGGCACCATCAAAGAAGTTGATCGTTCCAATGGTAGTGATGACAATGCGGCCGGTAAAGGTACACTCGATGGTTTGCGCTGAATTATCGGCAATACCGCCTGACGCCGTGATAGGACGGAATATCAGCTGATTATCCACGTCGGCCTGTGCATGAAGACCTACAGTCAGCAATACTGCAAGCAGCAACAGTCGCACGGGACGCATCTTAGTCTTCGTCATAGTCATCATATTCGTCAATTGCAACCTTATGCAACAGGTTACACCTCGTTACAACATTATAGTAGCCATTGGTAAACAGACCCTTGACTTTCAGGTTAGCCACATCTTTGGCCGTCAGGTTGATTCGATAGTCACGTGAATCTCTGCCGACGGTAGCACAACCATATATATTCAGCTCTTCGGCATTGCCTTCGAGCGTGGATTCTGTGCCGGAATAAATGGTCTTGAACAGCCAATAGCCATCCTTATTCGACGTGTCAGGTCTATAGATAAACTCCAATTTATCGCCGGCACGGGCCGACTCGAACTTCTCTGGTTCAATTACAAATCCACCAGTCCAATGACCGAACACGCACTCACCCTCCCAGATCTTCTCTGGTTCCCATCGCGAGGAGGCCGGGGTGTAATACACGTTTGAAATGACAATGGTAGTGGAGTCGGATGCCTGAAGGGCAATCTCATCAATCGAAGACACATCCTGACCGTCGAACTCACAGACAAAGGAGGTAATGCCAGGCTTGCCAGTGCGCTTCAGCTTCTCGGTCAGCACATATTGCGTCATCACCTTTGTAGGCTCAGCAAATTCAAATGTGATGGATTCATATTCCGACAAGTCGACAGGCATTTTACGTTCCCGGACATCGCACACAAGGCCGCCCCAGGGAAGTGCCTTATAGGTAACCGTGCCATCATCGTTCATCTCAACGCTCTCATGCACATTCCATGTGCTCTTGAACTTGGAGGTCAGATTCAATTTGTCTTCTTCTTCATTTGGCTGTTTAATGCCGCATGCCACCAACAAAGACAAAGCTGTCAGTAATAATATATTTTTCCTCATTGAGCAGTTCTATTTTTAAGATTATACCCCGCAAAGGTACGAAAAAATGATGATTCCACATTATTCCACCTGCTTTTTTTATGTGCCCACCTTCGCTTTTTTAGTTTTTTTTAGAAATCTTGTGGAGTACTTTTTTTAAAATTCCTGCCAAATTTCTTTCTTTATCAAGTTTATTTCGTAACTTTGCAGTCGAAATACATTTAAAAATTGATGATTAATCAAAATAAAAGCAACATGAGAAGAAACTATCAGACGCCAAATACTAAAGTTGTGCTGCTGCAACACCAATTCAACCTGTTACAAAGTACCGTTAGAACCCTCAACAACACCCAAGGATTCAAACTCGGTGGAAAGGGTACTTATAATGCTCGCTCCCGTGAATTTGAGGTTTGGGACGACGAGGATTAAGTTTGCCCGGACTAAAAGGGGAGTTTGCCCGGAGTAAACTCGCAGTTTACCCGGACTAAAATCCAAGTTTGCTCGGAGCAAAATTCACGCTTCCGCAAACACCTGTTAATCAAACAATTACGTAAACGCCAAAAAATCTGCCGAGAATCATCAATTTTCTTGAAAAAACTAGGCCATTTAGCACTGCTAACTAGGCCATTTAGCACTGCCAAATGACCCAGTTTGTGGAAACAACTCATAGAGGAGGCACAAAAAGAAACCGGAAGCGCAATACTTCCGGTCTCTTTTTTATATGCATGCTGTTATTCTTCGTCCCTCCAGCGGCTGCGATATTCGCGGGAGCCGCCGCCATTGGAACCTTCATTCCCAGAACCAGCAATCATATGCTGAGAAGCCAACTTAACTGTCTTCGTGTTAGGTTTCTGATAATTATTCTTTTCCATATTAGTATGCTATTTAATTACCTTATTACCGTTATCAATATATACGCCCTTCGTAGGACGGCTTTGGAGCTGACGTCCCTGCAGGTCAAAGTAGCGATGAGTACCGTCGCTGTCGATGGTATGCATGATGATGCCTGTTTCATCATTGTAGCCTGAGAAGTCGGCATCAGGCGCATAGTCCGCGGTGGGGAAACTGATGATGGGGTCATTGTCGTCACCAGCAATATACAGCTTAAATGTCATTTCGTATGCATTGCGGCCAAGAGGTGCATAGCCGAAGAAGGCAGCACGGAAAGCGGTCAGCCATGCAGCACGATAAGCCTCTGTATCGTTGCGGAAGTAACGGTACATGTTTCTATCCATACCGTATGTAGGCTGACTGGTCAATTCATCGTTAGTTCTCCGTCTGAGTGTTCCTCTCCACTTACCGAGTTCCTCAGCATTGCTGCTTAACCAAACGTATACGGGAATACCATCTTTTTCATCTTTGTCGATGGTCACGTTGTTAGCGCACAAGCGTAAGGTGCCCTTCTTGACTACGATGACATAGCCTTGACCGGCTTCCAACATAGGATCGCAGTTAGAGAAGAGGAATTCCTTATTGTCCTTCACGTAGTAGAGCTGGCAAACCTGAATCATGTCGGCATCGCGAAGTGCAGTGACATCGAGGTCGTAAGGCAGACAGAAGGAGTAAGCCTTGCTGGTCCAAGTACCATCGCCATTATCGATAGCGCTGAACACGCGGTCGTAGTAGACGTTCAAAGTCTGGCCGTTGTAACTCTCCAAAGCTTCAGTGTTGTCCTCAGCATCCTTGATGAGGAGTCCGTTGAAGGTGAGCACGCCATCCTTTTCAGTGAAGTTGGCACGGGTAGCATCATCTGTGTCGCCGCGATAACGAATGCGACCTCCGTACTGTCCGACAAGATTGGTGCACAGGCTAAACATTTCCTTGCTATTGGTCACATTGCTGATGTCCCAGTTGTTGCCCACATAGATAGTATTGACACTACACCAATAGAACATCCACTCCATTTGTGTCACATTTGAGGTGTTGAAATTGCTCAGGTCGAGTGTTCCCAAACTCTCGCATCCCCTGAACATACCAGTCATGGATGTTGTCTCGCTGGTGTTCAGGTATTGCAGACCTTTGACCTCTTTTAAGTATCTGAAATTTGAGAACCAGTTGTGGCAACTGGTGGGACGAGCTGCGGCAAACGTCTCGTCGAATACCACTTGCTTTACATTACTGTTGAATGCCTTCCAGATGGGATACGTATTAAGGTCGCCAATAGGTGTGTTGGTGGCATCGAACGACGTCTTGCCGTCAGGAGCGGTGTTGGTGCCCTTGAAGATGAGCACACCTTTGTTATACTCAGCTACATAGTAGTCATAATCCACTTCTTCCTTGGTCTCCACGAAGCGGTAGATCTTGGGTAGCACGCCCTTAATGGAGTCAGGATGATAGACCTCGAAGGCAGGCAATGAGAAGTCCATAAAGCTACTTATGGCGCTCATGTCGAAGTCGCCAGTGCCACCCGATGAATTTTCATCACCAGAGCCCATGCCGCCAAACATGCTCATCATAGCTGCCATGTCCAACTCATCGTTGAAGCGCATGATGCTGTCACCACGGAAGGTAATGGTAGCCAAGCCTTCGGCAGCAATGGCAATCTTCACCATCGTACTGTCGCCGAGGACACCCACGATGGTATCGTTGCGCAGTTTGTTGGAGTCGCTGCCACCAAATATGCCTGGGAGACCTGTGCTGCCCTTTTCGGAATTCGATTCAGTTCCTTCCTCTTTTTCTTTATTGCCCATGTTCATGATAGACGAGAAGTCGAAGGTACTACTATCGGGCTTCTTAGCACTGGTATAGAAATAGGTATCGTTACCAGTATGGAGGTTCCATGCACCTGCAGTTCCCTTCAAGGTAATGGTGGTAGCATCGTCAGGCACATCGTCATCGTCGATAGTACCGTTCTCACCTATTCTCACTTCAAAGGCGTCCTTGCCACCCATCTTAGCATCGTTGGCTGAAATGGCGTAGCTCTTATCGTCCTTAGTGGCAACAATCATCAGCGAGTCACCAACCTGCAGGGTGCTGGCATCGTTAACCAGCTCGAAGTGGCCTAATCGGGTGTTGGTCGTTATGACTCTCAGCCTGAAATTACGCGACATAGTGTAAGTGCCGCCTCCAGTTACGGTGACAGGCACGCTGACAGTTACCGTATCGTGACCAGTAGCCAGAGTACGCAGCCAGCCATCTTCGGTAACATCGGCTACACGGGTGTTCGACACCTTCAGGGTAGTCTCACCAAGCATACCGTTGAGTTCGCCGTCAATGGTATAGAGCTCGGTACCATCGCGAGTGGTTCCAAGATAGAGTCTCATATTTTCAACCACCAACTTGCGCACATGGGTCTGCATGCAGTTGTCGGCATCAATCACCGCCACCTCGTTCTTCTTGCTGCTGCTGGTGAAGATAGAGTTGCTGCCAGTAGAATAGCTCAGTGGGCCTACTACTAACACCTCGTCGCCAACGCTAATGCTATCGACGGTAAGGTCAGACCAGTTAAGGCCACGACCCGTCGACACCTTCAGCGAGTCTTTCATCACGCCGTTGTCAGAGAGCCAGTAGGTCAAGGTACCTTCCACACTATTGTTGGTGAGGCCAGGAATACTGATACCACCGGCAGCACCGTTGTTGGCGGAGTCGACCTTACACACAATACCCTTCACGAAGTAGTTGTAGCCAGCAGAACCATAGCCGTTCTTGGCATACTGGATAGCCTCGGCCACAGTGAAGGGATGGGCACTGGTACCGGTAGTCTCTTCGGTATCATCGACACGCAGGGTGTAGGTGGCCAGCGCATAGTTGTTCTTATCATCACCCTGATAGACCACGGTGATGTCGGTTGTACCACGGCGTTGTAGTACGACGACACCCGTTGTGGGTCTGACGGTGGCTACTTTCTCGTTGCTCGAGAAATAGGTGACCGTAGCACCTTCTGGAAGTCCTTTCAGCGTGGGAGCTGTAAAGTTGTAGGCACCATTATTGTAGTCGGTCTCATAGTTGTAGTCCTCCTCACCGTTGGCATTGACAAAGGTGAGCTCCACATCGTTCTTGCCAGGATCCGACTTACGGAAGAAAGCCGTTACGGTAGACTTGATCTGGTCATCGATACTGGTCTTGGTGCGCCAGTTGTTTGAGAAGCCCAACATGCTGTACAATCCCACCACACGGCTGGTGTCATTGGCCACTGCATGGAGGAAAGAGGCACGCTTGTTGCCCTCGTCCACGATAAAGTCGAAGGCATTCACGCCATCGGTTCCTACACGTAGACCGTTGTCGTCGTTGGTGAGGTTCAGATACTTACCGTTGGCGGCAAACTTGTACTTGCGATCGTTACCGCTACCCTGGATTTCCACCGTCCACTGGACGGTATCGCCTAAGGCCTCATCAGTGATACGATCCTTGCGATCGTTGAGCTTGACACTCACTGAATACGGGGCATTACCCTCGTCGGGGTCATTACCCATGGCAACCTTCGAAGTCAGGTCTACAATGACCACCTTGTCGGCAGACTTCAGGTCTTGGGGCAGCACCCTGACCCAGACTTCGTTGTCGGCACTTGCGTTTCCGACTCCTGCCAATAAGGCAAAAGTCAGGAGCATTGACTTAAAAATATTTAGTTTTGTTATCATATCGTTTTATTGATTAGTGTTGCACCTTATTTATATATACGCGCGAACTATTTCGTGCCTCCGCCGAGGGCGATGTAGAGCGCGATGACGGCCTGGGTGCCGTTGTACAGGTTCTGCACCTCGGTGAGCTGGGCATTGAGCAGGCTTTCCTGGGCGGTGAGCACTTCAAGGTAGTTGGCCTTACCATTGTCCATCAACTCGTGAGTGCCGGTGTAGGCATCGTAGAGCACCTCTACCTGACGACGGTAGTAGGCGTACTTCTCGCGGGCTGCCTGACAGTCGGCCACAGCCTCGTTCACCTGGTTGCCGGCATCGATGATGGTCTGCACGTACTTCTTCTGCAGGTCTTCCTCGGTGAGCTGGGCAATCTTCTTGTTGGCAATAAGCTTGCCGCGAGCAAAGATGGGCTGCGTGAGCTGGCCTACGAAGTTAAGCAGCAGCTTGCCAGGATCCGACACCATACCACCGCCGGAGTTGGTCCAGCCTGCCGATCCCGTCAGGGTGATGCTGGGGAAGAAGGCGGCACGGGCGGCCTGCGTGTTGTAGAAGGCTTCCTCCATAGCATGGTTAGCCATGCGGATGTCGGGACGCAGTTCGAGCATCGTGGCAGGTACGCCAATCTTCAAGAACTGCGAATCAAACATGCGTTTGCCGACGTCTCCCTGTGCATCCGGATGATGGAAAATGGAACTGCCCCACTTCGTACGCTTAATGTGCTGCGGGGTACTGGCCATCAGACGACAGAGGACGTTCTCGGTAGCGAGTATGTCGCGGCGCGTATCAACAATTTGTGTCTTGACGTTGAGGTACGACGACTCCATCTGGTTGACGGCAGTGGAGTATGCCTTACCGTTTTCGTAGAGCGACTTCTGCGTATCGAGCGATGCATTCCACAGGCTGTCGGTCATCATCAGGATATCCAACTGGCTGTCGAGCAACTGCAGCAAGAAGTACTGCTGGGCAACGGTGCTGATCAAGTTGGCGCGCACAACTTCTTCGTTCATCTGGGATTGCAGCAGCACTGCCTTTGAGGCACGCTTCTTGCTGGTGATGGAGCCGAACACATCGAGATCCAACGACATTTGCAGCGGCAGGCTATAGCTCTTCGACCAAGGGTTCTTGTCGAACTTTGACAGCGTTCCCTGCGGCGAGAAGTAGAGCGATGGCAGGTAGGCCAGCTTGGCAGCCTTCAGAGAAGCCTCACTCATCTCCACGGCGATACGTGCAGAGTTCAGATCGGAATTGTTGGCCAGCACCTGCTCAATGAGTTGCTGCAGCAGAGGGTCGGTAAAGAACTCACGCCACGACATCTCAGCCAGTGAGCTATCAATGGTGCCGTTCGTATTGCCGAAAACGCCAGACGGTGCCTCTGTCTTCTGCTCGTACTTATTATATAGGCCGCAGCCCGTGAGCATCATGCCCACGGCTGCTGCGATAATCATATTGCTTAGTTTTTTCATATTCATTGCTTCTATAACATTACTCCGTTACAACGACATCGTTATTATCACTTTTCACATCCACTTCTTTTCCTTGGAACCGTTCGTGCAGCTTCTGGAACACGATGAAGAAGGCGGGGACGACGAAGAGCAGGGCGAGGGTGCCGACGCTCATACCGCCGATGACGCCAAGGGCAAGGGCGCGGTTACCGTTAGCACCGGCACCTCCCTCGATGACGAGTGGTATCATACCGATAATCATCGTGGCCACGGTCATCAAGATGGGGCGCAGACGCTCCTTACAAGCCTCAAAGGCAGCCTCGCTGATACTCAGCCCCTGGGCGCGGCGCTCGGAAGCGAACTCCGTGATAAGGATGGCCGTCTTCGAGAGCAGGCCGATAAGCATAATGACACCCGTCTGAAGGTAGATGTTGTTGTCCATACCCGGCAGTTGGAGTTGTGAGCCGAGGTAGGCGCAGACAAAGGCGCCCATCAGTCCGAAGGGCACGCTCAACAGCACGGCCCACGGCGTGAACCATGAATTGTAGAGCGAGGCCAGGATGAGGTAGATGAGAATGACGCAGATGACGTAGATGAGGGCTGTGGTGTTCGAGCCGGCGGCCTCTTCGACCTCACGCGACATACCGCTGTACTCATACGTGTAGTTGTTGGGCATCACCTCCTTGAACACTTCGGCGATGGCATCGTGAGCCTCACCCTCGCTGTAGCCGCTGGCTGCCGTGATGTTACAGGTGATGCTCTGGAACAGATTGAAGTGCTCGATGTTTGACGGACCAACAATCT